>Ga0068860_100000504_pt1 | contig 48482 bp, 49 predicted proteins | sample KBSSwiS32_FD_66597 | JGI IMG/M metagenome (GOLD analysis project Ga0068860, IMG submission 66597) | Switchgrass rhizosphere microbial communities from Kellogg Biological Station, Michigan, USA - KBS Switchgrass S3-2 | ecosystem: Host-associated > Plants > Roots > Rhizosphere > Soil ... | reverse complement strand
GTCGATCTGGACGATGTCGGTCCAGCCGAGCTCGGCCAGGTGGTGGACCAGGCTGTTGCCGACGATGCCGGCGCCGATGACGACGCAGCGGGCCGATGAGGGGACGTTGGCCACGAGGCCTCCTAGGTGCGAAGCTTGGTTGTTGCGTATTACGCACTCCGGTGCGCTATGTGAAACACGAGAACGGTACGCCGGGGCACCCGGCCACGGCAAGTGCGCCGGGTGCCCCAGCTGTGCCGGTCAGCTGGTCGAGATGCCCTTGAGCCAGGCGTCGACCTTGTCGGGGTTGGCGTCGATCCACTTCTTGGCGGCGTCGTCCGGCGACATGCCGTCCTGGCCGATGTAGCTGGCGACGAGGTTCTGGTCCTCGTTGGTCCAGTTGAAGTTCTTGATCAGGTCGACGGCCGGCGAGCCGGAGTCGGCGAACTTCGTCGCGATCAGCTTGTTGAGGTGGTACGGCGGGTAGTCACACGCGACCTTGGCCGGGTCGGCGTCGCAGCCCTCGGTGTAGTCCGGCAGCTTCACGTGGGCGATCTGGACCGGGTCCTTCACACCGGGCGTCGACTGGCCGTCGACCTCGGCGTACCACTGGGGCGTGTAGAAGTAGGCCAGCAGCGGGGTCTGGTTCCTCTCAGCGTCGCGGAAGCTCTGCAGCAGCGCCGCCTCGGAGCCGCCGACCACGACCTTGAAGTTGAGGTTGAGGTTCTTGACCAGCGCCTCGTCGTTGGTGACGTAGGACGGGTCGCCGTCGAGCAGCTGGCCCTGGTCGCCGGACTCGGAGGTCTTGAACAGGTCGGCGTACTTGTTGAGGTTGTTCCAGTCCAGGATGTCGGGGTACTTGTCGGCCATCCACTGCGGGACGAACCAGCCGATCAGCCCCTCGTTGCCGGTGAGCCCGGCGTCCTCGACGGTCTTCTTCTCGTCGACATAGGTCTTGACGAGGTCGTCGTGGCCCCAGTTCTCGACGACGGCGTCGATCGAGCCGCTGTCCATGCCCTGCCAGCCGACCTCCTCCTTCACCTCGGGGTAGGTGACGTTGCAGCCCAGCTTCTCCTTGGCCAGGACGCCGATGACGTGAGCGTTGGCGACGTAGCCGGTCCACGGGTTGACGGCGATCCGCAGGTTGCCGCACTTGCTGGAGCCCGATGACGAGCTGTTGTCCTTGATGTCGCTGCCGCCGCACCCGGCAAGGCCGAGACCGACGACCGCTGCCAGGGCGACGATGCGCGCCCGGCCCAACTTGATTCGGCCTAACCTTCGTGACATTGGTTGTTCCCCTTCGCTTCGGCTCCGCGGCTCTCGCGGAGGAAGTTCGTTGTTTGGTCCCGAGAGGTCATCGGCCGTACCTCGCCGCGGCGTACCTGGCGATCCGGTCGAGCATCACGCCGAGAGCGGCGATGGCGACCCCGGCCGCCAGCCCCTTGCCGAACAGCTGGCCCTGGCTGAAGCCTGAGACGACGATGTAGCCGAGGCTGCCGCCGCCGACCATGCCGCCGATGACCACCATCGACAGCACGTAGAGCAGCCCCTGGTTGGTCGCCAGCACCAGCGACTCGCGAGCCATCGGGAGCTGGACCTTGGAGATCACCTGCCACCGGGTGCTGCCCGTCGAGCGCGCCGCCTCCACGGTGGTCGGCGAGACGCCGCGGATCCCGTCGGCGACCAGCTTGGTCGCTATCGGCACGGCGTAGGCCACGGCCGCCACGATCGCGGTGAACCGGGTCGCCTGGAACAGCGCGAGCGCCGGCACCAGGTAGACGAACGGCGGGATGACCTGGAAGGCGTCCAGGAACGGCCGGATCCCGACGTCGGCTCTCCGGCTGCGGCCCATCGCCACGCCGAGCACGACGGCCACGAGCATCGTCAGCAGCGTCGCGATCAGCGTCATGGCGAGGGTCACCATGGCCTCGTTCCACACCCCGGTGGCGTAGATGACCGCCTCGCAGAGCACGGTGATCGCAGCGGGCCGCCAGCCGCCCAGCACGTAGGCCACCGCGAGCAGCACCAGCGCCATCACGAACCACGGGGAGTCGGCCATCAGGCTCTGCAGCGGGTCGATCAGCCAGGAGGTGATGTGGTTCTTGATCGAGACCGTGACGCTGTCCGCGCCGTCGACGAACCAGTTGGTGAAGTCGTTGAGGTGCTTGGTCAGCTTGGTGCCGCTGAGCTCGCCGACGAGCGGCCAGCCGGACGCGTCCGGGAACGTCGCGAAGTTGAGCTGCTGGCGGGAGAGGTAGAAGAGGACCGCGACCGGGACCAGCAGGATGCTGAACAGCAACCCGCGTCCGGCCCGGGTCACCCGGGGCAGCCGCTGGCCGCGGCCGGCGTCCTCGGTGGCCCACCGGGGCAGCCGCTCGAGCACGACACCGGTGAGCATCACGCTCATCCCGCTGGCCGAGCCCACATTGCTGCGACCCGTGGACCGTTCGCTGGCGGCGGTCGTGGTGCGGTCGAGCATGATCGCCATCGCCACGATGCAGAGGCCGGCCACCGACGCGGCCCCGACGTTGAGCGACTGCAGCGCGTTGATGACGTCGATGCCGAGACCGGGCCCGGCGACGAGGGCCGCGATGGTCGCCATCGAGAGCGCCGCCATCGTGCACTGGTTGATGCCCACGACGATGGTGCGCTTGGCCATCGGCAGCTGGACCTGACGGAGCATCTGGCCGCTGGTCAGCCCCATCGAGCGCGCCGCCTCGATGGTCGTCGGTGGGACCGAGCGGATGCCGTGCTCGGTGATCCGCACGATGGGTGGCAGCGCGTAGAGGACGGTCAGCGGGATGGCAGCCGAGGGGCCGATCCCGAAGAACAGCGTCAGCGGCGCGAGGTAGCAGAACGACGGGATCGTCTGCAGCAGGTCGAGCATCGGGGTGATCGTCATCGACACCGCCTTCGACCCGGCCATCCAGATGCCGATCGGCAGGCCGAGCACGATGCAGAACACCACCGACAGCATCGTGACGATGAGCAGGTCGAGGCTGTCTTGCCACAAGCCCGTGACACCGAAGAACAGCAGGGCCAGGGTGACCAGCACCGTCGACCGCAGCCCGGCCACCACGAACGTGAACCACGCCACCAGCGCGACGACACCGACCCAGCCGATCTCGGGCACCGGCCGAGGCAGCGCGGGCGTGCTGACCAGCTCCTGCAGGTGCACGAAGAGCCAGTTGACGAAGCTGCCGATGTTGCCAAGCACCCCGCCGAAGAACCAGTTGTCGGGGCCGTGTAGCCGCACCCAGTCGCGGCCGTCGTTGATCTTGTGGTGCAGCGACGTGGTGTCCTGGAGGCCGATCGCCTTGGTCCACTTGCCCTTGAGGACCTCGTAGGCGACGACCCACACGACCACGATCCCGACCAGCTTGAGGCCGGTACGCCGCGGCTTCGTCGTCTCGACGTAGGGCTGCTCCTCCTTGATGATCGCCCGGGTGCTGGGCCCGGTCGGAGCACCAACGCTCAAGCTCACTGCTGGGCCTCTTCGGCGACCACGACCCGCAGGATGTCCTCGTCGTCGACGACGCCGACGACCTTGTCACCGTCGACGACCCGGCACGGCCCGTGGTGGTCGAGCACGACCCGGGCGGCGTCGCGCACGATCTGGTTGCACTGGAGCACCGGCCCGTCGACGGGCATCTCCGAGGACTTGCCGTCGTCGGCGTTCAGGTCGCGCATCACCCACTTGAGCGTGAGCACGTGCGACTTCGGGACATCGCTGGTGAAGTCCTTGACGTAGTCGTCGGCAGGTGCGCCCACCACCTCGTCAGGCGTCCCGATCTGGACGATCTCGCCGTCGCGCATGATCAGGATCCGGTCGCCGAGCTTGAGCGCCTCGGCCAGGTCATGGGTGATGAACACCATGGTCTTGCCGACCTCGTGGTGGAGCCGGATCACCTCGTTCTGCATGTCGCGGCGGATCAGCGGGTCGAGGGCCGAGAACGGCTCGTCGAACATCATGATGTCGGGGTCTGCGGCCAGCGCCCGGGCCAGCCCGACGCGCTGCTGCATGCCGCCGGAGAGCTGGTCGGGGAAGTTGTTCTCGTAGCCGGAGAGACCGACCAGGTCCACCATCTCCTGCGCCCGGTTGCGGCGGTCGGTCTTGCCCTCGCCACGCACCTCTAGGCCGAAGGCCACGTTGTCGACGACCTTGCGGTGCGGCAGCAGGCCGAAGTGCTGGAAGACCATCGAGACCCGCCGCCGCCGGGTGTCGAGAAGCGCCCGGTCGTTCATCGCAGTGATGTCCTCGCCGTACATCTGCACCGTGCCCGCGGTCGGCTCGATCAGCCGGGTCAGCAGCCGCACCAGGGTCGACTTGCCCGAGCCGGAGAGCCCCATCACGACGAACACCTCGCCGGGGGCCACGTCGAAGGCGACGTCGCGGATGCCGACCACGTGGCCGGTCTTCTCCTGGAGCTCCTTGCGGGACATCTGGGCGTCGGGGCTCTTCATGATCTGGTCGGCCTTGGGGCCGAAGATCTTCCAGAGGCCGTCCACGTGGAGGGCGGGCTCCCCGCTCGACGCTCCGTTCGTGGTGGCGGACTGGCTCGGCAGGGCGGTGGCGGTCATGACTGATCCTCTGGGTTGTCGGCAGAGTTGCGGCTGTCGCCTGGCGGGTAGAGCGGGCTGCCGTCGCCGTGGCGGTACCACGGCACGTCGGCCGGTGGGAGGGGAGTGTTGCCCGCGATCAGGTCGGCGGCCTTCTCGGCCACCATCATCACGGGCGCGTAGATGTTGCCGTTGGTGACGTAGGGGAAGACCGAGGCGTCGACGACCCGCAGCCCCTCGGTGCCGTGCACGCGCATCGAGGCCGGGTCGACGACCGACATCTCCTCGATGCCCATCGCCGCGGTGCACGAGGGGTGCAGGGCGGTCTCGGCGTCGGCGCGGACCCACTCGAGGATCTCCTCGTCGGTCTCGACCGACGGGCCTGGCGAGAGCTCGCCGTCGTTGTACGGCGCGAACGCCGGCTGGTTGAGGATCTCGCGGGAGACCCGGATCGCCTCGATCCACTCGCGCCGGTCGTTGGCCGTGGAGAGGTAGTTGAACCGCATCGAGGGGTGCTGCTTGGGGTCGGTGCTCTTGATGCGCACCCAGCCCCTCGTGTCGGCGTACATCGGGCCGACGTGCACCTGGTAGCCGTGGCCCTCGGTCGGCGAGGAGCCGTCGTAGCGGATCGCCACCGGGAGGAAGTGGAACATCAGGTTGGGGTAGGCGACGTCGTCGTTGCTACGGACGAAGCCGCCGCCCTCGAAGTGGTTGGTGGCGCCCAGGCCGCGGCGGTGGACGAGCCAGTTGTAGGCGATGCCGGGCCGCTTGCTCCACTTGAGCCCCGGGGCGATCGAGACCGGCTGCTTCGAGGCGTACTGGACGTAGACCTCGAGGTGGTCCTGGAGGTTCTCGCCGACGCCGGGCGAGTGGTGGACGACGTCGATCCCCAGCCCCGTGAGCAGCGCCTGGTCGCCGACCCCGGAGAGCTGGAGCAGCTGGGGCGTGTTGATCGCGCCGCCGCAGAGGATCACCTCGCCGACATCGACGCTGTGGCCTCGCCCGCCACGCCGGTAGTCGACGCCGACCGCCCGCTTGCCGTCGAAGCGCACCTTGGTCACGAACGCCATCGTCGCGACGTCGAGGTTCTTGCGGTGCCGCACAGGGTGGAGGTACGCGCGGGCCGCGGAGAGCCGGCGGCCGCGATGCAGGTTGCGGTCGAAGCGCGCGAACCCCTCCTGGCGGTAGCCGTTGACGTCGTCGGTGAGCGGGTAGCCCGCCTCCTGGGCGGCCTGGAAGAAGGCGGCGAAGAGCGGGTTCTGGGCAGGGCCGCGCTCGAGCACCAGCGGGCCGTCGCCGCCCCGCCAGTCGTCGGCCCCGGCGAGGCAGGTCTCCATCCGCTTGAAGTAGGGCAGGCAGTGGGCGTAGTCCCACTCCTTGAGCCCCGGCTCGGCGGCCCAGCGCTCGTAGTCCATCGGGTTGCCGCGCTGGAAGATCATCCCGTTGATGCTCGAGGAGCCGCCGAGCACCTTCCCGCGCGCGTGCTCGACCCGACGGTCGTGCAGGTCCGGCTCGGGGTCGGTCTCGTAGCGCCAGTCGTAGAACCGGCTGCCGATCGGGAACGGCAGCGCCGCCGGCATGTGGATGAACGGGTCGATCTTCCAGTCGCTGTGGCCGGCCTCGAGGACCAGCACACTGGTCCCGGCGTCGGCCGAGAGCCGGTTGGCGAGCGCGCAGCCGGCCGAGCCGCCGCCGACGATGACGATGTCGTACCGCGTCATGGTCATCCCTCGAACCAGCGCTGCTCGGCGGGACGGATGTTGTGCCAGACGTGCTTGGTCTCGCGGTACTCGTGCAGCCCGGCCTCGCCCAGCTCGCGACCGAAGCCGGACTGCTTGTAGCCGCCCCACTCGGCCTGAGGCACGTAGGGGTGGTAGTCGTTGATCCAGACCGTGCCCATCCGCAGCCGGCCCGCGACCCGCTGGGCCTTGCCGGCGTCCTGGGTCCAGACGGCGCCGGCGAGCCCGTAGATGCTGTCGTTGGCGATCGCGACCGCCTCGTCCTCGCTGGTGAAGGTCTCGACGGTAAGGACCGGGCCGAAGGACTCCTCGCGGGTCACCGACATCGCGCTGGTGCAGCCGTCGAGCACGGTCGGGAGGTAGTAGAACCCGCTCTCGAGCTCGGGGTCGTCGGGAGCCGCGCCGCCGCACCGCAGCACCGCGCCCTCGGCCAGCCCCGCCGCGACGTACGCCGCCACCTTGTCGCGGTGCGCGGCGCTGATCAGCGGCCCGGTCTCGGCCTTCTCGTCGCGCGGGCCGCCCAGTCGGATCGCGCGCGCCCGCTCGACGAGCCGGGCGACGAAGTCGTCGTGGATGCTCTCCTCGACCAGCAGCCGGGCGCCGGCCGAGCAGACCTGCCCGGAGTGGAGGAAGACCGCGGTCAGGGCGTAGTCGAGGGCCACCTCGAGGTCGGCGTCGGCGAAGACGATGTTGGGGTTCTTGCCGCCGAGCTCGAGCGCCACCTTCTTGACGGTCGCGGCGGCCGCTGCCATCAGGTGCCGCCCGGTCTGCAGGCCGCCGGTGAACGAGACCAGGTCGACCCGGGGGTCCTGGGCCAGCGGGGCCCCGGCCTCTGGGCCGGCGCCGAGCACCAGGTTGCCGACGCCCGCGGGCAGGCCGGCCTCCTCGAGCAGCCGCATCAGGTGGATGCTCGTGTGCGGCGTCAGCTCGCTGGGCTTGAGGACGAAGGTGTTGCCGGCGGCCAGGCAGGGCGCGACCTTCCAGCTGGCCTGGAGGAGCGGGTAGTTCCACGGCGCGATCAGGCCGCAGACCCCGACCGGCTCGTGCACGATCCGGCTGACCACGTCGGCGTTGCCGGTGTCGACCACGCGGCCCGAGTCCTCGGCCGCGATCCGGCCGTAGTGCCGGAAGACGGAGACGACGTCGGCCACGTCGTACCCGCTCTCGACCAGCCGCTTGCCCGTGTCCATGCTCTCGGCCTCGGCGACGGCCTCGACGTCGCGCTCGAGCAGGTCGGCGGTGCGGAGCAGCAGGTCGCCGCGCTCGCGTGCGGAGGTGCTCGGCCATGGCCCGTCGTGGAACGCCCGGTGCGCAGCCTCGATCGCCGCCTCGGTGTCCTCGCGACCGGCCTCGTCGACCTGGCCGACCTCGTGCCCGTCGGCCGGACACACGATCGTCCGGCGCCCGCCCGCGCGAGCGCTCACCCACGAGCCGTCGACGTAGAGCTCAGGCACCCGGCGCTCCTCTCCGCACACTGTCGCGAGTGTTGCGTGATTCGCAACCAGTTGCAGTGTCCGCAACTGATCGCTTTCTCGGAGAATCTTCTACGGAGCCCGCCACGTCAAGGGTCGAGGCCCCGACTTAACACGAACGTGCCATAGCGGGGCGGCCCGCTCGAGGGCCCCGGAGGTCATGCGCGCTGCCCCCAGCCGAGCCGGTGGGAGACCTCGGTGGCCGCCGCCACCAGCATCGGGATGGTCTCCTCGAGCTTCTCCGAGGTGAGCCGGAAGGTCGGTCCGGAGATGCTCATCGAGGCGATGATGTCGCCGTGCGCGCTCCGGATCGGGGCGGCGGCGGCGGTCAGCCCGAGCTCGAGCTCATCCACCGCAAGGGCGTAGCCGAGCTCCCGCACCTCGGCCAGCTCGGCCTTGAGCTTGGCGCGGCTGGTGACCGTCCGGTCGGTGACCCGGGGCAGCGCGCGGACGGCCTTCTTGAGCTCGGCGTCGGTGAGCTCGCTGATCAGCACCTTGCCGTTGCTGGTCGCATGCAGCGGGATGTGCTGACCGACCCAGTTGTGCGACTGGACCGCGCTGTTGCCGGCGACCTGGTCGAGGTAGAGGGCACTGGTCTCGCTGCGAACGGTGATGTTGACGGTCTCGCCGGTGTCGGCGGCGAGCTGGCGGCAGACCGGTCGCGCCTCGGTGACGAGGTCGAGGCGGGCCGTGGTGGCGCCCGCCAGCCGGAGGTTGCCGACGCCGAGCCGATAGCGCCCGCGGTCGCCGACCTGCTCGACGAGCCGGTGCGACTCCAGGGTCGCCAGCAGCCGGAACGCCGTCGACTTGTGCACCCCGAGGTCGCCGGCGATCTCGGTGACCCCGGCCTCGCCCTCGCGGGCGAGCAGCTCGAGGATCGTCAGCGCACGATCCACGGACTGCACCGACGCGGCGCCGGTGGCCTCCGCCTCGCTGACTGCCATGCGCGCACCGTACCCCGGTTCCATCCCCGCCGGTGGGCGACGAGGGTGCGCAGGCGTGCCTCAGGACCCCGGTGGTCGAGGAGGTAGCGCAGCAACCGTCACGAGACCCCGCAACCCGATGCTGGAACTGAACTGGGTCCCGACGGCCGAGCCGACCGCCTACGGCTGGATCGCGCGTTCGTCGCTCTCGTGACCCGGGGTCAGGTGGGCGGCGTTCGAGACGCGCAGCGGCTCGAAGGCACCATCGGTCTCGGCCGAGGACACCCGGGTGGTGAGGCAGACATGGTCGCTGCCGTCGTCGAGCATGGCGATGCGCTCGAGCGAGATCCGGTTGGGGCAGGCCGTGAGCAGCGGTACGCCGTGCTCGTCCACGTCGACGTCGAGGCCGGCGAACTTGTCGGTGTCCTCACCGCTGAGGGTGCCGAACCGTTGCGCGATCGGCAGGTCGGCCGCGGTCAGGAAGTGCACCGCGAAGTGCTTGGCGCGGAGCGCGACGCGATAGGTGTGGTTGGCCTTGGACAACCACACGCAGTAGTGCTGGGGGTCGATGCTCGACTGGGCATGGAACCCCACCAGGCACCCGGCCCGTTCGTCCTCGGCCACGGTGGTGACCACGATCAACGGCGGGTCGGTCGAGGCCATCAACCTGTCGAAGGCGTCGTTGCTCATCGCCGTGCCTCCTCGAGCCGCTCGTAACGCAGGAACAGGGTGTCGGCCTCGGTCGCGGCGCCCTTCAGCTCGAACCGGGCCAGGCCCGAGCCGGGCGGGGTGACCGAGACCGGCAACGGGTCACCACCCATCAGGGGCGAGATCGACAGGCACAGCTCGTCGAGACGGTCCGCCGCCACCAACTCACCCAGCCACGTAGGCCCGCCCTCGCAGAGCACCACCCGTCGGCCGAGCGAAGCCAGTGCTTCGAGGGCGGCCGCCGGGTCGACGGCCTGGTCACCGGCGACGATGACGTCCGCGACCTGCTCCGCCTCGGCACGGCGCCCCGCATCCGCCGCAGCGCAGGTGACGACGATGGTGCGAGCATCCTCGGGCGCGTCTGTAAACGCCTTGGCGTTCCAGTCGAACGCCAGCGAGCGGCTGACCACGGCCAGCGGGGGCGTCGGCGACTGTCCGTTCCTGGCGCGCTGCGCCCGGGCGTCGTCGTCGAGCCGCACCGCGCCGTACCCCTCGCGGCGCACGGTCCTTGCGCCGACCATGACGACGTCCGCGATCTGCCTCATCCTGCGGAACAGCTCCTGGTCCGGGGTGGTCGACAGTGAGCCGACTCGACCTCCGACCGCCGCGGTGCCGTCGAGCCCGGCCACCATGTGACCGGTCACCCAGCACTCGTGCTTGGGCCGCGACCGGTCGACGTCGAGGTAGGGAGCGAGCGCGTCCGAGACCTCCGCGCCGCGCTCGAGCCGATGCACTCCTGCACCCTACGGCGCCCCGCGTCGGGGCCGTCCGGGGTCGCGGACTCAGGGAACGGGCAGGGCTGTTCCCGATGGTCCGGACCGCCCGCCCGGAGCATCCTGGATGAGTACGGGAACAAGCCCGTACACCAACGAAGGAAGTGCACCCGCAATGAACGACATCCACCAGAGCTTCGCCGGCCACGGCCTGGTCCGCCCCCGCGAGGGACGGGTCCTCGGCGGCGTCTGCGCCGGCCTCGGCCAGCGCTTCGGGCTCGCCCCGTGGACCGCGCGGCTGCTCTTCGTCCTGCTGCTGATGGTCATCCCGGGCAGCCAGATCCTGGTCTACCCGATCCTGTGGATCCTGATGCCCGAGCAGCACGCCGTCACGAGCCACCCGGGTACGCCGACCTCCGCCGCCGGCTGATCCCGGTCCGGAAGATGGGTTGTACTCTACCTAGGGGCTAGGTAGAGTACGACCCATGCGGATGACGATCCCGACGCAGCTGGTGCTTCAGGTGCTGCTGGAGGACGCCACCATCGAGCGCTACGGCTACGAGGTCGGCGAGGCCGCCGGGCTGCCCAGCGGCACCGTGCATCCGATCCTGGCCCGTCTCGAGGGCGCCGGCTGGCTGGAGTCGCGCTGGGAGGACGTCGACGCCACCGAGGCCGGGCGGCCCGCCCGTCGCTACTACCGGCTCACCCCGGACGGTGCGACCGCTGCGCGGGACGCCCTGGCTCGAGCACACCGCGCGCGCAGGCCGCGGCTCGCGGGCCTGCCCGCGCCGGAGGCGACATGACCAGGCAGGGGGGCCGTCCGGCGTGGTGGTCGGTGTCGACCACCCGAGCGGCGCTGCGCGTGCTGCCCCCGGGTGGCGCTCGCCAGCGTTGGCGGGCCGAGCTCACCGCGGAGCTGTGGGGCCTGTCGCGGGGCGAGCAGCTCCGCCACACGCTCGGCGTGCTCCGCCGCGCTCCTGCGCTGCGCGCTGCCGTGACCGCACCGGACCGAGTAGTGAAGGAGGACATCGTGAGGACACCCCTGAGATGCCGGCTGCACTGGCACACCTGGGTGACGCAGTACTCCAGCGACGGCACCAGCCGTTACCTGAAGTGCAAGCGCTGCCCCAAGGAGAGCGACTTCGAACAGCGGCCCCCGCTGGTGGCCAGCGGTTAGCGGGCCGCTTTAGGTACGCGCGCTGCCCGAAGGAGACCGGCTTCGGTCCCCGACAGTTCCGGATGGGTGAGTGCGGCAGTAGCCCCCGGCGTCAGCGGAAGACCACGGTCCGGTTGCCGTGGAGCAGCACCCGGCTCTGCGAGTGCCAGCGCACCGCGCGGGAGAGCACCGCGGCCTCGACGTCGCGGCCGGCCGCGACGAGCTGCTCGGGTGAATGGGTGTGGTCGACGCGGACCACGTCCTGCTCGATGATCGGCCCCTCGTCGAGGTCGGCGGTGACGTAGTGGGCGGTCGCACCCACCAGCTTGACCCCGCGCTCGAACGCCGCGTGGTAGGGCTTGGCACCCTTGAACGACGGCAGGAACGAGTGGTGGATGTTGATCGCCCGGCCGCTGAGCCGGCGGCACAGCTGGTCGGACAGGATCTGCATGTAGCGCGCCAGCACCACCAGGTGCACGTCGTGCTCGTCGACCAGGGCCATCAGCTGCGCCTCGGCCTCGGCCTTGGTGTCCGGCGTGACCGGCAGGTGGTGGAACTCCAGGCCGTGCGACTTCACCAGCGGCTCGGCGTCGAGGTGGTTGGAGACCACGCCGACCACGTCGATCTGCAGGTCGCCGGTGCTGTGGCGGAAGAGCAGGTCGTTGAGGCAGTGCAGCTGCTTGGAGACCAGGATCAGGGTGCGGTACGGCGCCGTGGCCGCCCACAGCTCGAAGTCCATCTCGAACTGCGCGGCGGTCGCGGCGAAGTCGGCCCGCAGCACCTCGGCCGAGGTGGGCGAGGAGACCTCGAAGTCGATCCGCATGAAGAACCGGCCGGCCTGCTGGTCGCCGAACTGCTGGCTCTCCATGATGTTGCCGCCGTGCTCCATGAGGAACGACGTCACCGCGTGCACGATGCCGGGGCGGTCGGGGCAGGCGAGGGTCAGCACGAAGTCGCCGACCGGCTCGTTGGGGCGGTTGCTCGCAGTCGCCATCATGTTCGTTCCCTCCCTCTTCAGTCGCCGAGCTCGGCGCGGCGGCGGACGACGTACTCCTCGAGCTCCTGGCGCACGGCCTCGTCGATGGGCGGCGGCTCGTAGTCCTCGAGCCGCTTCTTGTAGATGTCCGCGGCGCGCGCGGCGGTGTCCTTCGCGCCGTTGCGCATCCACCGCTCGTAGTTGTCCGAGGAGTTGAGGAAGGGCCGGTAGAAGCAGGTCCGGAACCGCTCCATGGTGTGCATCGCGCCGAGGAAGTGACCGCCGTGGCCCACCTCCTGGTGGGCGTCGAAGGCCATCGACGCCTCGTCGATCTCCAGCGGCGTGAACTCGTGCTGCAGCATCTCCACGATCTGCGCGTCGATGACGAACTTCTCGAACCCCGCCACCAGACCACCCTCGAGCCAGCCGGCCGAGTGCATCACCCAGTTGGCGCCGGCGAGGAACGTCGGCATCAGGGTCATCAGCGCCTCGTAGCCGGCCTGCGCGTCCGGCACCTGCGAGGAGGTGAGCCCGCCGCCGGTGCGGAACGGGAGGTTGAAGTGCCGTGCGATCTGGCCCGTGCACAGCAGCCCGATGCCCGACTCGGGCGTGCCGAACGTCGGCGAGCCCGACTGCATGTCGATGTTGGACAGGAACGAGCCGAACACCACCGGGCACCCGGGCCGGATCAGCTGCGAGAGCGCGATGCCCGACAGCGCCTCGACGATCTGCTGGACCAGCGCCGCCGGGATCGTGACCGGAGACATCGCGCCCATCAGGATGAACGGCGTCAGGACGACCGGCTGGTTGGCGGCGCTGTACTCGAACTGCGACTCGAGCATCCGATCGTCCCAGCGCAGCGGGGAGTTGCAGTTGATCAGCGAGATGATCGCCGGCGTCTCCTCGATCGCCTCGCGGGAGCCGAAGAGGATCTCGGTCATCCTGATCGTGTCGGCGGCGTTGGTGCCCGAGACCACGTTGCCCATGTAGATCTTGTCGGTCAGCGTCTGCAGCGCGTAGACCATGTCGAGGTGCCGGCTGTCGAGCGGCGTGTCGTTGGGTTCGTTGACCACCCCGCCCGCGGAGTCGAGCACCGAGAAGCTCTGCGCCAGCCGGGCGAAGTTGCGGAAGTCCTCCATCGTCCCGTCGCGGCGTACGTCGCCCTCGCGGACGAACGGCGGACCGTAGACCGCGCCGAAGGCCATCGAGTCACCGCCGATGTGCACGCTGTTGGCGGGGTTGCGGGCCTGGAGGTCGAACTCGCGCGGCGCCTTGGCGACCTGCTCGAGCACGAAGTCGGGGTCGAGGAAGACCGCGTTGCCCTCGACCTTCTGACCCGCGGCGCGGAACAGGTCGAGCGCACGCTCGTCCATGAACTCCACGCCGATCTCGGTCATCAGCCGGCGCCACCCCGTCTCGAGGGTCGCCATCGCGTCCTCGGACAGGACCTCGTACCTGGGCATCTGGTTGCGGAACATCGCCTCTCCTGCCTAACCTCTGGTTGTGGAACCACAGTTCCACATCATGGAACCTTGGCGAAAGCCCCGATCGGAGAACGATGGCCGACGCGAGCACCGGCAGCGGCACCCAGGCCGTCGACCGCGCTGCCCAGCTGGTGGCGACGGTCGTGCATGCCGACGAGGCCCTGACCTTCGCCGACCTCCAGGAGGCCAGCGGCCTGGCCAAGTCGACGACGTCGCGGATGCTCGCGGCCCTCGAGCGCGGCGGCCTGCTCGAACGTGACGCCGAGGGCTCCTACGTCGCGGGCAGCCTGTTCTGGCTCTACGCCGCGCGCCACGACCCGTGGGAGGAGCTGGTCCGGCTGGCTCGTCCGGCCATGGACGCGATCGGGGCCGAGACCGGCGAGACCGTGCACCTCTCGGTCACGCGGGGCGAGAAGGTCGTCCAGGTCGCCCAGGTCGACTCCCGCTACCTGCTGGGCACCCGCGACTGGACCGAGATCGACGTCCCGGCACACACCTCGGCGCTCGGCAAGGTGTTCTACGCCTGGGGCGCGCTGCCCATCCCGGACGGCGGGCTGGAGGCACTCACCGACGCCACGCTGGCCGACCCCGACCGACTGCGGCGCGACGGCGCCAAGGCCCGCAGGCGCGGGTGGGCGGTCACGCGCGACGAGCTCGAGGTCGGGCTGACCGGCGTCGCCGTACCCGTCCTCGGTCCGCGCGGCGACGTGGTCGCCGCGCTCGGGGTCTCCGGACCCACCTCCCGGCTGGAGGACCGCCTCACCGAGGTCGGCCGCAGCCTCTCGTCCCACGCGACGCAGCTCTCCCGGCTGCTGCGCGGCACAACCCCGTCAACAAACACCAAGGAGGGCGTGGCATGAGCAGTCCCGAGGAGGTCCTTCAGGGCCTGTACGACGAGACGCTGGTCGGCAACGCCCCGCGCGTGCTCGAGCTGACCGAGGAGGGGCTCGAGCTCGGCATGGAGCCGCAGACGCTGCTCTTCGACGCGCTCATCCCGTCCCTGGAGGAGGTCGGCGCGCGGTTCGAGCGCGGCGACTTCTTCGTGCCCGAGATGCTGATCGCCGGCCGCGCGATGGCCGGCGCGATGGAGCGGCTGCGTCCGCTCCTGGTAGCCGGCGGGATCGAGACCATCGGCAAGTTCCTGATGGGCACGGTCAAGGGCGACGTCCACGACATCGGCAAGAACCTGGTCAACATCATGCTCGAGGGCGCCGGCTTCGAGGTGATCGACCTCGGCGTCCAGGTCGCGCCAGAGAAGTTCGTCGCGGCGATCGAGGAGCACCAGCCCGACATCGTCGGCTTCTCGGCGTTCCTCACCACCACGATGCCGATGTTCAAGGCCAACATGAACGCGCTCGAGAAGGCCGGCATCCGCGACCAGGTGATCGTGATGGTCGGTGGCGCCCCGGTCACCCAGGAGTACGCCGACGCGGTGGGCGCGGACGGCTACGCCGCCGACGCGTCTGCCACGGTCAAGCGCGCGAAGGCGCTGCTGCACGAGAAGCGCTCGAAGGTCCCGGCCTGATGACGCAGTTCCACGAGACCGTCCTGAGGTCCGCGTCCAAGGAGGTCGTGATCGGCCACGGCCGCCGCTTCTGCCTGATCGGCGAGCGGATCAACCCGACCGGCCGCAGGATCTTCCAGGAGCAGCTCCGCGCCGGGGACCTGTCGGCGATCGAGCGCGACGTCAAGGCCCAGGTCGAGGGCGGTGCCGACGTCCTCGACGTCAACATGGGAGTCCCGCTCACCGACGAGCCGGAGCTGCTCGCCAAGGCGATCCAGCTCGTGCAGTCGCTGACCGACCTGCCGATCTGCATCGACTCCTCGGTCGTCGAGGCGCTCGAGGCCGGGCTCTCGGTCTACCAGGGCCGCGCGCTGGTCAACTCGATCACCGCCGAGGACGACCGGATGGCCGCGATCCTGCCGCTGGTCAAGAAGTACGACGCGGCCGTGATCGCGCTGCCCAACGACCACGACGAGATCCCGATGGAGTGGGAGAAGCGGCTCGAGCTGGTCGCCAAGATCGTGCGGGTCGCGACCGAGGAGTACGGCATCGCCAAGGCCGACCTCGTCATCGACCCGCTCGCGATGCCGATCGGCGCCGACACCGGCAACTCGATCGTCACGATGGAGGCCATGCGCCAGATCCGCGACCAGCACGGGCTGAACATGACCTGCGGCGCCTCCAACGTCTCGTTCGGGATGCCCGACCGGCACACCCTCGGCGCCGCTTGGCTGCCGATGGCGATGACCGCGGGGCTGACCAGCGCGATCATGGACACCCGCACGCCCCAGATCGTCGAGGCGGTCAAGGCCGCAGACGTCTTCCTCGGCCACGACGAGTGGGGTGGGGCCTGGATCGCCGCTCACCGCGCCAAGGCAGCCGCGGCCACGGCGTGAGCTCGTGACCGACGAGTCGCTCGAGGAGTTCGACCCCGACGCGCTGCGCCGCGAGGGGCTGGTCACCCCGCACGGGAGCGAGAGCCAGCCGCACGACGGGACCGGACGGGTCGACCTCGCGTTCACCGTCGAGGACAAGAGTGCGCCCGCCACCCAGCGGGCGGTGCGGGTCCCGCCGGGGGTGACGGTCTTCGACTCGGCGTCGTGGAACGGCATCGCGATCGACTCGACCTGCGGCGGCCACGGCACCTGCCACAAGTGCAAGGTCCGGCTCACACCGGCCACGCCCGCCACCCGGCACGACATCCGGACCTTCACCCGCGACCAGCTCGACGACGGCTGGCGGCTCGCGTGCCTGGCCCGGGCGACGCGCGACCTCGACGTCGTCGTACCCCCGCTCACCACTCGGCCGAAGGCCGCGACCGTCGGCGTCGGCCGCCAGGTGATCCTGCGGCCGGCGGTGCAGAAGCGCTACGTCGAGCTGAGCGAGCCGTCGCTCGAGGACCAGGTCACCGACCTCGACCGGCTGCTCGCCGCGATCGACGACCTCGAGCCACGCGCCGACCTGCACGTGCTGCGCCGGCTCCCCGGCGTACTCCGCGCCGCCGACTTCAAGGTCACCGCCGTGATCGTCGACGAGGAGCTGATCGACGTCGAGCCGGGGGACACCACCGGTGACCGCTACGCCATCGCGTTCGACCTCGGCACCACGACCGTCGTCGCCACGCTGCTGGACCTGGTCACCGGCACGCCCGTCGCGGTCGCCTCGATGCTCAACAAGCAGCAGCCGTTCGGTGGCGACGTGATCAGCCGGATCAGCGCGACGATGATGGACCCCGACGCGCTCGAGCGGCTCCGCGTCGCGGCCTGCGACACGCTGGCCGAGCTCGCCGCGCAGGTCTGCCGCGACGGTGGCGTCGAGCCGGAGCACGTCTACGAGGCGGCGATCGCGGGCAACGCCACGATGACCGCACTGGCCCTCGGCATAGACCCGGAGCCGCTCGGTGTCGCGCCGTTCATCATGTCCACGGCGGTCCCGCCGACCGTGCTCGCGGCCGACCTGGGCCTGGCCGTGCACCCGCGGGCCCGGGTGATGCTGTTCCCGGCGCTCGGCGCCTACGTCGGCGGCGACATCGTCGCGGGCATGCTCGCCTCGGGCATGGACCGCGACAAGCGCACGCGGCTGTTCATCGACGTGGGCACCAACTGCGAGATCGTGCTCAGCGACGGCGACCGGATCCTGTCGACGGCGGCGCCGGCGGGGCCGGCGTTCGAGGGCGGGGCCATCAGGTGCGGCATGCGTGCCGACGACGGCGCGATCGAGGTGATCGGTCTCGACCCCGTGGGCGAGACGGGCGTCACCCTCGGCGTCATCGGCGACGTCGAGCCGCGCGGGCTGTGCGGCTCCGGTCTCGTCGACGCGGTGGCCGAGCTGGTGCGGGTCGGGCTGCTCGACGGAAGCGGGCGGTTCGTGGCCGACGAGGTGGCGAAGGAGGTCGCCCCCGCGCTGGCCGACCGGCTGACCACCCTGGACTCCGCTCGGGGCGAGGAGCGGGTGTTCGTGCTGCACCGGCCGGCGCTCGACAGCGACCCCGCCGACTGCGTCGTGCTCACCCAGCGCGACGTGCGCGAGCTGCAGTTCGCCAAGGCCGCGATCTCGACCGGCTGGACGCTGCTGCTGGAGGAGCTCGGCCTCGAGCACCGCGACGTGCAGCAGGTGCTGCTGGCCGGCTCCTTCGGGAGCTACCTCTCCGCGGCATCGGCCGTTCGGATCGGGCTCGTGCCACAGCTGCCGGTGCTGCGTATCGTCGCTGCCGGCAACGTCGCGGGCGAGGGCGCGAAGATGGCGCTGCTCTCGATCCGGGAGCGAGCCGGCGCCCGGGCGCTGCTGGAGGAGGTGACCTATGTCGAGCTCTCGGACCGCCCGGAGTTCAACGACCGCTTCGTCGAGCAGCTCTCGTTCTAGCGGCTCTCGTTCTAGCGACTCTCGTTCTAGTGGCTCCAGGTCGACCGCTGACGTCGCCCTGATCGCGTGCGGCGCGCTGGCCCAGCCGGCCGGCGAGATCGTCGAGCGCCGCGACTGGTCGGTCGCCGTACACCCGCTCCCGCCGCTGCTGCACAACCAGCCGCACCTGATCGCCGACGAGGTGCGCGGCCTCGCGACCGCCTTGCTGCTGCGGCACCGGACCGTCGCGGTGGCCTACGCCGACTGCGGCACCTACGGCGCCCTCGACGTCGTGTGCCGTGAGCTCGGGCTGCGCCGGCTGCCGGGGCTGCACTGCTACGACCTGTTCGCCGGCGAGTCGAGGCTGGCGTCGTTCCTCGACGACCAGCCCGGCACCTACCTGCTCACCGACTTCCTGGTCCGCTCCTTCGAGCGCACGGTGGTCCGCGAGCTCGGCCTGGACCGGCACCCCGAGCTGCGCGAGGACTACTTCCGGCACTACACCCGCGCGGTCTGGCTGGCCCAGGAGCCCGACGACGAGCTGCGCGCGCTCGCGGCCGCCGCGGCCGACCGGATCGGCCTGCCGCTCACCGTCGTCGAGACCGGTCACGGTCGGCTCGAGGTCGCGCTCGAGGAGCTGCTCGCGCCGGCCGGCCAACACATGTAACTGACCGTTCAGCATGCTGGCCTGCGGTTGTATGCGCAGGACAGAGTTCTCAACGGTCAGTTACAAGCGGCGGGCGGGCCAGTGGTCAGACCCTCGCAGTCAGCTGCTCGAGCAGGTCGCGACGCCAGGCGGCGGTGGCGGCGACCTGGTTGAACGTGAACACGTGCAGCCCCTCGACCAGCATCTCGGGTGGCGCGAGCGACGCAGCCACCTGCTCGAGGAACCGCTCACCGGTGAAGCCGCCGGGGGCGGCGAGCCGGGCGAAGGTGCCCTTGTGCTTGGCCAGGAACCGGGTCGACTCGCCGACGCCGATCTTGGTCGCCATCGAGAGCAGCTTGGTGCGGTCGACGGGGCCGGGGATCCCGAGCAGCAGCGGCATTGTGATCCCGCGCTTGCGCATCCGACCGACCCACGCCGCGAGCACGGCCGGGTCGAAGGTCAGGTTGCTCACCACGTGGGTGGCGAAGCGGCGCTTGTCCCACATCGACTGGATGGTGAGGTCGTCGCTGATGGTCGGGTGCGACTCGGGATAGCCGGTGATGCCGACGTGGCCGAACGGCCGCCCAATCGCGGCCAGGTCCTCGAGCAGCGACAGGGCGTCCGGGTAGGCACCCGGCGGGTCGGCGTCCCCACCCGGCACGAAGACGCTGTCGATCCCCTGGCTGGTGAGCCGGTCGCAGATCTCCTGCAGCTCGGCCCGGTCGCGGACCATCCGGGCGGCCAGGTGGGGTACGGCGGTGTAGCCGTGGCCGGTCAACCGCTCGGCCAGCGCGAGCGTCGGCTCGAGCCCCTTGGCCGGTGAGGCCGTCACCGTCACTGCCTGGGCCCGGTCGACGTGCTCGAGCACGCTGTCCTCGACCGACGCGGTGGGCAGCACCTCGTAGCGCGTGTGCTCGAGCAGCCGCACCATCGTGGGGACCGCAGATGCCTTGACTTTGTTGCGCATTGTGCACCCTGTTTCGTGATGCGCACCGACACCACGCAGCCTAGTCCGCCGCGGTCGCCCCGTCGAGGTCTCCGGGGGCCGGGTTCTCCTGCTTCAGCACATGGTTGCGGATGGTCAGCCACGACACGGCGCCCCCGATCGCGAGCAGGACCGCGCAGATCGTCATCGCGGTCCGGAAAGAGCCATCGAAGGCGGCCGGGTCGGCGTAGTCCTCGCCGTGCAGCCCCACCGCGACCGGCAGCGCCGCGACCGCGAGCAGCGAGCCGGCCCGGGCCACCGCGTTGTTGACCCCGCTGGCGATGCCGGCGTGCTCGTCGGGCGCGGCGGCCAGGACGGTCGCCGTCAGCGGGGCGACCATCAGGGTGAGGCCGAGGCCGAAGACCACGACCCCCGGCAGCACGTCGAGCAGGTAGGACGTGTCGGCGTCGATGCGCAGATACATCAGCACCCCGACCGCCATCACCAGCGGCCCGATCGTCAGGGGCAGGCGCGGGCCGATGCGGGTGCTGAGCCGTCCGGCGTACGTCGCGAGGGCGAGCATCAGCGCCGTCATCGGCACGAACGACGCACCGGCCGCCAGGGCGCCGTAGCCGCTGACCGTCTGCAGCTCGATGGTGACGAAGAAGCTGATCGCTCCGAGCGCGCCGTAGACGACGAGCGTCATGGCGTTGGCGGCACTGAAGGTCCGGTCGCGGAAGATGCTCAGCACCAGCATCGGCTCTCGCTCGCGGTCCTCGACGACGAGGAAACCGACGGCAGCCGCGGCGCCCACCACGACGGCCACCCAGGCCGAGGCGCCGCCCCACTCGATCAGGGCGTAGGTGATCCCGCCCAGCGCGGTGGCGGCGAGGACCGCCCCGAGCAGGTCGAAGTGGGACGACGCGTGCTCGTCACGGGTCTCCGGCACCCAGCGCAGAGCGATGAGGACCGTGAGCGCCGCCAGCGGCGGGTTGATGAGGAAGATCCACCGCCAGTCGGCGTACTGCACCAGCCCACCGCCGACGAACGGGCCGATCGCCGCGGCCAGGCTGGTGAGCCCGGTCCAGGCACCGATGGCGGGCGCGCGGTCATCGTGCTGGAAGGAGCCCTGGATCATGGCCAGGCTGCCCGGCGTCAGCAGCGCACCGCCGATGCCCTGCAAGACCCGGGCGGCGATGAGCAGCTCCGGGTTCGGCGCCAGGCCGCACAGCAGCGAGGCGACCGCGAACCACGCGGTGCCGATCACGAACACCCGGCGGCGGCCGAACCGGTCGCCGAGCGAGCCCCCGAGCAGGATCAGACTGGCCAGGGTCAGCAGGTAGCCGTTGGTGATCCACTGCAGCTGGGCGAGGCTCGCGTCGAGGTCCTCGCCGATCGTGCGCAGCGCGACGTTGACGACGGTCCCGTCGAGGAACGCGATGCCCGAACCGAGGGCAGCGGCGGCGATGACGGCCCGCCCCGCGCCCGTACCCATCCGCACGGCCGACGGCACCGAATCCACCATGTCCAGAAAGGTAGCCTTCCATCGTGCCTGCACTTACCCTGCCAAACCCTGGCACTCGGCTGGCCCAGCACGTCACCAAGCTGGCCGATGAGCATCCGCCGATCCCGCTGGAGTCGGTCGACTTCACGGTGCGCCGGCCCGTCGAGTTCGGGGAGCGGTTCGGCCACGTCCTCGACTACATGGCCCGCGTCGAGCTCGAGGTCGAGCGCAACGTCCTCGAGCTCACCACGATGCTCCCGGACCCGCCCGAGATCGACCGGCACTTCTACGCCGACGTCTGGCGGCCGCAGGAGATCCAGCACGGCCTGATCCTCGACCGACTCCAGGTCGAGCTGGGCCGCGAGCCCGCCGCGGCCGACACCGAGACGATCGGCATCAAGCTCCAGATCCTCGGCATGCTCGCGCACCTCGCGCCGGTGCAGGACGTGTGCCGGATGCTCTACTACCTGACCGGGATGGCCACCGAGCGCTCTGCCGTGCTCGCCTACAACCTGCTGCACCACGGCACGCTCGACCTCGGCGAGACGGCGGTGGCCCACACGGTGATCGGCCAGATCAAGCGGCAGGAGCCGGGCCACTACGCCTTCTACCAGCTCTCGGCGCGCGGCCTCTGGGACGAGCTCGCCTCCTGGCAACGATGGCTGGTCCGGCTGATGCGCCGAATCTCCTTCGCGCCCGTGGGCGCCAACAACGCGAGCCAGCTCGCCGACTTCGGCGACGTGCTCGCCAGCCTCGGCATCGCTGAGGACCCCGACACGTTCGCCGGCCAGATCTCCCGGGTCGAGCGCGAGCTGCTCTGGGCCCGCCACCGCGGCCTCACGGTGCCCGACTACATCACCCGCGCCTTCCACGAGGCGGTCGAGCTCGCGCGCGAGCGCGCCCACCGTCCGCACCAGCACCACTGACGGTCGTTGACTGTCGCACCCCGGTCCCACACCCTTAGGGCTGCCCGAACCCGGGCACACTTCTCAGCCCGATGGGAGTCCCATGCTCCGCTCCGCAGCAGCCACGCTCCTCGCCGTGCCTGCCCTGGCCCTGGCCTCCAGCGCGTACGCCGCGCCGACGACGACCGTGCACGCGACCGTCGACAAGGCCGGCGCGCACGGCGAGAAGATCTCACTGACCAGCTCGAGCGGCGACGCCGGCAGCCTGAGCCTCAAGGTCTGTGTCAACGCCTCGCCGACCGCGATCGTCTGCTCGGGCACCGGAACCGTGCTCGGCCTCGGCCCCGGCAAGGTGCGGCTCCGGTGGCACTGCCCGGTAGGGCGCACCTGCCAGGGCCACGGCGAGGGCACGCTCAAGCACCACGGCTCAACGCTCGCCCTGCTGCACGTCAAGGCGACGGTCGTGAAGGTCGAGTCGGAGGGCGCGACGTTCCGCATCGCCGTGGAGCCCGTCCCGGAGTAGGCGTGACCCAGGCCCCGCGGCTGCGTTCTCTCTGCTAGAACGCTCCCCGCGACGAGGTGAACCAGTGACGACGCTCGAGATCGACTGGTTCTTCACCCACGTCGATGCCGCGGGCTGGCTGCACATCCTGACGATCCCGCTGTTCACGGGCGTGATCGGCTGGCTCATCAACTGGTCTGGCCTGTGGATGCTCTTCGAGCCCGAACGGTTCCACGGTGTCTCCCTGCCGGGGCTCAAGCACGTGGCGCGTGGCCTGCCCCGCAAGGTGCAGGAGATCCCGGGGCTGCTCGAGGGCGGCCTCGGCTGGCAGGGCATCGTGCCCGCGCGGGCCGCCAAGATGGGCAGCATCGCCGTCGACAAGGTGATCGCCAAGGTCGGCACACCGCGGGACTTCTACGAGCAGCTCGAGCCCGACAAGATCGCCGAGCACATCGTCGAGCTGTTCCGACCGGACCTGCCCGGGCTGATCGACGAGATCATGTGGCGCGAGCACCCACGGCTCTGGCGTGACCTGCCGGCGTGGGGCAAGCAGCAGGTCGTGACCCGTGTCGACGCGCAGCTGCCCACCGTCGTACACAACATCACCGACGAGATCGGTCTGCACATCGACCAGCTGCTGGACCCGAAGATCATGGTGATCGAGCACTTCCGCAACAACCCGGGGCTGGTCGTCTCGATCTTCCGGGAGGTCGGGGAGCGCGAGCTGCGGCTGATGGTGACCTTCGGGTTCGTGTTCGGCTTCCTGCTCGGCATCCCCGTCGCGGTGGTCGACCACTGGTTCGGGATCTGGTGGCTGCTGCCCCTCATGGGCATCGTGGTCGGCTGGGTCACCAACAAGCTCGGGATGTGGCTGATCTTCGAGCCGCTGGAGCCCAAGCGGATCCTCGGCGTCAAGGCGCACGGGCTGTTCCTGCGCCGTCAGGACGAGGCCGCCGAGGTCTACGCGCGCAACATCGCCGACCAGGTCATCACCCTGGACCGGATCGGCGACTTCCTGATGAACGGGCCGCGCGGCGACCGCACCCGGCAGATGCTGGCGCGGGCGCTGCACCCGGCCATCGAGGACGCCGCGGGACCGCTGCTGCCGGTGGTCCGGGTCGCCGTCGGCAGCCGCCACTTCGACCGGATCCGCGACGGGATCGCGATCGAGGCGGTCGGGCGGACCGACCTCGCGCTGCGCGATCCCGAGTTCGGCCGTAGGCAGAGCGACCGGATCCGCGCGCTGTTCGCCCGCCGTGCCAAGGAGCTCGCGCCCGCCGACTTCGTGGAGATGATGCGCTCGGCGTTCCGGGAGGACGAGTGGATGCTCTACGCGCACGGCGCGGTCATGGGGTTCGCCGGCGGGGTGCTGCACCTGCTGCTGTTCGGGGCGGGTGGATGACCGGCCGGGAGCTCGACCGCTGGACCGAGACGACCGACGCGCTGCCCGGGATCGCCCGGATCGTCGCCGCGACGACCGCCCGGTCGATGGCGTGGACGGCTGGCTCCTCCCTCCGCTCCGGGCGGCTCCTGGCCAAGGCGCTGACCGACCGCCAGGCCGCCGAGGAGCTGGTGCACGAGGTGGCCGATGACCTGGCCGTCGCCTCGCGCGCGGTCTCCGACGTGGCCCGGGCGATCGCCGAGGGCGTGCCGGTCTCGCGCGCGCTGCTCGACGGCGGCGCCGCCCTGGCCGCCGTCATCCCCGAGCCCTACGACCCTCCCGAGCCCGACCACGAGCCGTCCCTGCGCGAGCGCGGCGAGAGCCTGCTCGAGCGCTCGCGCGACGTGTGGAGCGACGAGGAGCCGCACCCGGCGTACGTCCGGATCCTCGACGACCTCGCCCCCGACGAGGCGCGGATCCTGGTGCACATGCTCCGCTCGGGCCCGCAGCCCGCGGTCGACGTACGCACGGGCGGGCCGGTCGGACTGATCTCCTCAACCCTGGTCGCCTCGGGGCTGACCATGATCGGCGCCCACGCGGGCGTCCGGTACGGCGACGAGGTGCCGGCCTACCTCAACAACCTGTTCCGGCTCGGCCTGGTGTGGTTCTCCACCGAGCAGGTCGAGGACCCGATGGACTACCAGGTCCTCGAGGCCCAGCCCGACGTGCTCGCGGCGCTGCACTCGGTGCGCTTCCCCCGCATCGTGCGGCGGTCGATCCACCTGACGCCGTTCGGCCTCAACTTCTGCCGGACCTGTCTGGTCGACCCCGCCGAGGTGGGCGACCTGCCCGAGCACGGTGCGCCGGAGGGCTGACCTCGCCCGCGGCAGTAACTCAGTGTCCAGCCCTCTGGATGGGTGCTGTAGCGCCGAGGTAGTGGTTCGGACACTGAGCTACTGGAAGTCCCGACGCGCCCCTTGCCAGTCGACTTTACATTCTCTATGATTTTGTAAACCACGCGGCAGACGACGGGGTTCTGCCGGGTAGAAGGGGTGAATCCGCATGGACACCATCGCCAACACGACCGTCCCAGCTGGCTCCACCGAGCAGTGGCGCGACCCGAAGCGCTACCTGTGGCTGATCGGCCTGGTGGTCCCGAGCCTGTTCTTCATCGGGTACGCCGGGTGGCTGGCGACCGGCTGGCCGGGGCTGTTCTGGATCGGCCCGGTGGTGATCCTGGTGATCGTGCCGGCGATCGACCTGGTCACCGGGCTCGACCGGTCCAACCCGCCCGACGACGTCATCGAGGCGCTCGAGCAGGACCGCTACTACCGCTGGATCACCTATCTCTTCCTGCCGATCCAGTACGTCGGCTTCGTGGCGGCGATGTACCTCATCGCGCGCGGCGACCCGCTCGGCGTCAACGGCCACCTCCCGCTCTGGGCCAAGGTCGGTCTCGCGGTCTCGATCGGGTGCATCGGCGGGATCGGCATCAACACCGCCCACGAGCTCGGGCACAAGAAGGAGAGCCACGAGCGCTGGCTGTCCAAGATCGCGCTGGCGCAGAGCTTCTACGGCCACTTCTACATCGAGCACAACCGCGGCCACCACGTCCGGGTCGCGACGCCGGAGGACCCGGCCAGCAGCCGGGTGGGCGAGAGCTTCTACGAGTTCTGGCCGCGCACGGTCGTCGGCTCACTGAAGAGCGCCTGGCGCCTGGAGAAGCGGCGCTACGCCCGCAAGAAGCAGCACCCGTTCCGGATCGGCAACGACGTGCTCAACGCGTGGCTGATGTCGCTGGTGCTGTGGGGCGCCCTCGTCGCCTGGCTGGGCGTCGGTGTCCTGCCCTACCTCGTGATCCAGGCCGTCGTCGGCTTCTCGCTGCTCGAGGTCGTCAACTACATGGAGCACTACGGCATGCTGCGTCAGAAGGTCGGCGTCGGCGAGCGGCAGCGCTACGAGCGGGTCGACCCGTCGCACTCGTGGAACTCCAACAACATCGCGACCAACGTGCTGCTCTACCACCTGCAGCGGCACAGCGACCACCACGCCAACCCGACCCGGCGCTACCAGACGCTGCGCGACTACGAGGAGTCGCCGGTGCTGCCGACCGGGTACGCCGGGATGATCGTGCTCACGATCGTGCCGGCCATCTGGCGCCGGGTGATGGACCCGCGGGTCCTCGAGCACTTCCACGGCGACCTCACCCTGGCCAACCTCTCGCCCCGCAAGCGCGACCGGATCCTGGCGGCGTACCCACCGCCGGCCCACAAGGCCGTGCTCACCGCCCTCGAGATCACGGCCGCGCAGGCGGCCAAGGTCGAGGTGCTGGCGGCCCAGTGTCCCGGCTGCGGCTACACCTACCGGGTCGAGGCCGGCGACGAGCACGAGGGGTTCGCGGCCGGCACCGCGTGGGCGGACATCCCCGACAGCTGGTGCTGCCCCGACTGCGGGGTCCGGGAGAAGGTCGACTTCGTGCGGTTGGACCGGCAGCCCGCGCACTGACCGGCGGGACGTTACGGTTCATGACCGTGACCACGCCGCAGCCGACGATGCGCGAGCGAGTCATCGAGGCGGCGGTCACGCTGACCACCGATGTCGGGTGGGCGCAGGTCACCATGGCCCGGCTCGCCGACACGGTGGGCGTCAGCCGGCAGACGGTCTACAACGAGATCGGCACCAAGCCGCGGCTCGCTGAGGCGATGATCCTGCGCGAGCTCGAGCGGTTCCTCGGATTGGTGACGCTCGCCTTCGACGCCCACCCCACCGACCTGGTGGCCGCTATCCGCGATGCCTCCCGCTCGGTGCTGGAGGCCTCGCAGGACAACCTCCTGCTGAAGGCGATCGTCTCGGCCACCCACGGCGCCGACACCGAGCTGCTGCCGCTGCTGACCACGCACGCGGGTGCGCTGCTGTCGACCGCCAAGGCGGTCGTGGTCGAGCGGGTGGCGCCCTACGACGTACCCCTGGCGCCCGCCCAGCTCGAGGCCGCCATCGACATGGTCGTCCGGGTGGTGCTCAGCCACGTGATGCAGCCCTCGGCCTCCCCCGCACGCACGGCCGGCGACATCGCGTGGATCGCCGCGCGAGTGCTCAGCCCCGGGACGGGCTCCTGATCCCCAGACCGGTCACTGCGGCTTCGAGCTGTGCGGCCAGCCAGCCCTCGTAGGACCGCTCCGACCAGCCCGCGTGCACGACGAGGCGGTCGTAGATCTCCGGACCGGTGAGGAGCCAGACGACGTCGACGACGTGCTTGCGCTCCCGCTGCCCCTTCGGGACCAGCCCCCGCGCCGTGAGGCCGCGCAGGGCGTTGTCGTTGCCGATCCGCCGCTCGGTGCTCATCGCCGCCACAAGCTCCTCCAGCACCGGGTCGCCGCCGGGGCCGTGGTCCAGCAGGACCCCGAGCAGCGGCCCGACCCGCCTCATGATCGACAGGGTCCACGCCGCGTAGGCGGCTCCCCACGCGACGGCGTCCTCGGCGTCCTGCACCGCAACGAAGGCGGGCCGGTCACTCATCGGCACCGGGTCGTCGTCGCCGGCGAGCATCGTGTCGTAGACGGCCTTGACCACCTCTGCCTTGCCGCCGACCGCGTTGTAGACGGTCTGCGGGCTCACACCCGCCTCATGGGCGAGGCCGGCGACCGTCATCCCGGCGTAACCGCCCTCCAGCAGGAGGTCCCCGGCCGCCGCGATGATCCGCCGCCGGGTCGCGCGCGCGGCCTCCTGGCGCGAGCTCGCGTCGTACTGCCTTGCCATGTCCGCCTCAATTTATTAGACTCTAATTCTAGTGGAATTGAATTCCACTGTAACTGGACTCCACCACATGTGAGGCTACCGATGACCAACCCCGCACTTCCTTCCGCCCTCGCGGTCTTCGACGCGATCAACAGCCGCGACCTGTCCCGCCTCGACGACCTGGTCACCGCTGACTTCGTCGACCACGGTTCGCCCTTCCCGCTGACCCCGGGCCCCGAGGGCTATCGTCGGATCCTCACCTTCGTCACCGGCGTGCTGCAGGTCCGCTACGACGTGGAGGACGTGATCGAGACCGCCGACCGCGTCGTGCTCCGGGCGCTCGCTCACGGCGTCGGCGTCGACGCCGTCCACGGCGACGGCGCGGCGGGGCGCAGCTACGCGATGGCGACCGTGCACATCTACCGCACCGAGGGCGACCGCCTGGCCGAGCACTGGGGGATCCGCGACGAGCTCGGGGCCCGGATCCAGCTCGGCGTCCTCAGCCCGCCGGACCCGGCGGCCCTGACCCGCGCCGGCTGAAACGCAGGCTCCCCTCGCCCATCGGGGGGCGCTACGAGCCGTGGCAGGCGCGTGAGGCGGCGATCGCCGAGACGCTGCGCGTCGTCGGCCCCGACCTGGTGGCGCTGACGGAGTCCTGGGCCAAGTGCGCCGAGAGCCAGGCCGCCCGCCTGTCGGCAGCGCTCGGGCTGCCGCACCACACCTTCAGCGGCGTCACCGCTCAGGAGGACCCGCGCTCCCTCTCGGGCGTGGCCGTGCTGTCCCGCTGGCCCATCTATGAGGAGTCCGGCCACGCGTTCGGCGCCGCCCGGGTCCACTACGCCGAGCTGTCCGGGCCACGCGGGCCGGCCCGCGTATGCGGTCTGGTGATGGACGCGTGGTGGTTCGACGAGAGCCGGGCCCGGCAGGAGGCGACGCGCGAGCTACTCGGTTTCCTGGCCGGCGTGCAGGACGAGCGCATCCCGCTGGTGGTGTGCGGCGACTTCAACGCGGACCCGGACAGTCACGAGATCCGGATGCTCAGCGGTCGCGCCGCCGCGCCCGTGCCCGGCCTGTCGTTCTACGACGCGTGGGAGGCCTGCCGACCCGGGGACCCGGGGCACACCTGGTCCAACGACAACCCGCGGGCCACACAGCTGTTGTGGCCCGACCGTCGCATCGACTTCGTCCTCGCGGCGGCACCGCGAGGCGGCACTGGTCGGCACCCACGCGGTCGGCGGCGTGCACCCCTCCGACCACTACGGGCTGCGGGCCGACCTGCGCTACTAACCCGGCGTCCCGCGATCACAGGGCCGTCAGGCGTTCTCCTTGCGGAAGACGCTGGCACCCCACCACATGGCCAGCGCGAAGATGGCCACGGCCCAGGCGGTGCCCCAGGCGACGTCGCTGGAGCCGAGGTCACCGGTGAAGGCGTCGCGGGCGGCGTCGACGATGTAGCGGAACGGCATGAAGTCGGAGATGTGCTGCAGCCAGGCCGCGCCGAGCGTCATCGGCAGCAGGATGCCGCTCAGCAGCAGGATCGGCATCATCACGACGTTGACGACCGGGGCCATCACGTTCTCGTCCTTGGTGGCCATCGCCAGCGCGTTGGACGCCGCGGCGCAGGCGCCGCCCACCAGCAGGGTGATCAGCACGCCCAGGGCCACGCCGCCGACCGAGCCGCGCATGCCGATCGCGTAGCCGAGGCCGACCAGGATCGTCGCCTGCACGAGCAGCTGCAGCAGGTCGCGCCACAGCCGGCCCACCAGCAGTGCGGACCGGGAGGCAGGTGTCACCCGCTCGGCCTCGATCACGCCCTCGCGCCACTCACCGATCAGCGAGAAGCCGGCGAAGAACGCGCCGAACATGCCCAGCTGCACCAGGAGCCCGGGCACCAGGAAGGTGTAGGCGTTGGTGGTGCCCGTGTCGAACTGGGCGACCAGCGGCTTGAGCAGCGGGCCGAAGAGCAACAGGTAGAGGACCGGCTGCATGATGCCGATCAGCACCCAGGCCGGGTTGCGCAGGTTCATCCGGATCTGGCGGCGGAAGACCACCGAGCACTCGCGCAGGTACGTCGTCACATAGCGCCTCCTTCGGGGCTGTCGGTCTCGGGGGCGTCGGCCTCGTCGGCGTCGCGCAGCGACCGGCCGGTGAGGGTGAGGAACACGTCGTCGAGCGTCGGGCGGATGACCTCGATGCCCTCCAGGCCGACACCCGAAGCATCGAGGTCGCGGAGCAGTCCCGGCACCGCCTTGCCCGCCCGCGCCACCCGGCCGGACACGCTCCGGCCGTCGACGTGCACGTCGTCGCTGATCGAGGCGAGCTTGTCGCGCGCGATGGAGACCTGCTCGTCGGAGGAGAGCTCGAGGGAGACCAGGTCACCGGACACGTTGGCCTTGAGGTTGTCGGCGGTGTCGCTGGCCACGATCTCACCGCGGTCGATGATCACGATCCGGTCGGCCAGCGCGTCGGCCTCGTCGAGGTAGTGGGTGGTGAGGAACACGGTGGCGCCCTCGTTGTCGCGCAGGCCGGAGATGTGCTCCCAGAGGTTCGCGCGCGCCTGCGGGTCGAGGCCGGTGGTCGGCTCGTCTAGGAAGACCAGGGACGGCGAGTGGATCAGCCCCATCACGATGTCCAGCCGCCGCTTCTGCCCGCCCGACATGTTCTTGTTCATCCGCTTCCACAGCCCGTCGAGCTGGAACTTCTCGAACAGCTCCTGCCCTTTGGCCACCGCGTCCTTGCGCGACATCCCGTAGAGCATCCCGTGGTCGACGACCTCGTCACGGGCGTAGGCGCCGGAGAACGTCGAGCCGACCTGCGAGCAGTAGCCGATGCTGCGCCGTACCTGGACCGGCTGGGTGGCCACGTCGTAGCCGGCGACCCTGGCGGTGCCCGCGGTCGGCTTGAGCAGCGTCACCAGCATCCGGAGCGTGGTGGTCTTGCCGGCGCCGTTGGGGCCGAGGAAGCCGACGACCTCGCCCTCGGCCACATCGAGGTCGACGCCCTTGACGGCGTGCACCTCCTTCTTGTTCTTCCCCTGACCGGTGTGGAAGGTCTGGACGAGCCCCCGAGCCTCGATCATGCGCACTCCTGTCGTTGGTCAATCTTGACCATGGTCAAGGTTGATCACTGTCGCGTCAAGCGGATACCAAAGCCGACCCCGCGCTACGACCGACCCGGCGGCGCCCCAGGACTCATCGCTCAGCCGCGCCCCAGCAGCGCGAGGTAGCGCTCCCGGTCGGAGGCCATCTGCCAGCCCGGATCGCCGGCAGGCGGCTTCCAGCCGAACTCCGAGCCCGAGGCGATCGCGAACCGCCCGCTGGCCAGCTCCTCGATCACCTCGCGCAGCCACTCGAGCTCGGCGAGCGTCACGTCGTACCAGAGCAGCGCACCGCGCAGCACGTGCGGCGGCACGGTCTCGGTCTGCATCTTGATCTCGGCGAACTCGGCCACCGTCTGCTCGAGCGCGGCCCGCCGCCGGACCAGGCTGTGCCTGGCCCGATCCGCCGGCAGCACCGACGGGAGCATCGAGAACGCCGCCATGAAGTCGGACCGGTCGTAGAGCTCGACGGTCTCCAGCGCGGTGACGACCAGCCGCTGCAGCTCGGCGCGGCCCGACTCGGTGAGCTCGTAGACCGAGACCTCGCGGCCGCCGTCGACCAGCTCGTGCCGGACCAGGTGGCCCTGCCGGGCCAGCGTCGAGAGCCCGCCGTAGATCGAGCCGGGGTTCATGTGCGCCCAGCGGTCCACCTGCCACGACGTCAGCTCGCGCCGGATCTGGTAGCCGTTGACCGGCTCGAAGATCGCGACCGCGCCCAGCAGGAGCAGGCGGGTTGCGGTGGCGGCCACGCCGCGATTGTCTCAGCACGCCGCCGGGCCGCGACGGCTACGAGGGCTACGACCACGTCACTGCGGTGAGCCGTCGCCAGTCGTCGGGTGGGTCCAGCCGGTTCCACAGCCGCAGGTAGAGCTCCACCGCGCCGCCGGTGAGCTCCCAGTCGGCCTCGTCCGGCTCGCCGACCGAGCAGCGGCTGGTGACCGCCGGCCGTGGCCCCAGCGCCACCTGCCACCACTCAGCCAGGTCGTCGGGGCGCACGACGAGCAGGGAGTCCTCGGCACAGCGCAGCCGCGACCCCGGCCGGGTGAGGAAGCCGCCCAGCAGCTCGTCGATCCCGTCGCCGGCCAGCTCCGGGTCGACCCAGACCTCGTCGGCTCGCGGGGCCCTGCCCAGGCAGGCCGCCAGCGCGTCGACCGCGTGAATGGTGGTCTCGTGGCACTCCCGCCGCGCCCAGAAGGCACGCACGGGAGGCGCGTCGTTGAGGAACAGCGGCGCGACCACCTCCTCCGGCGCCTGCGCCAACGCGAGGGCCAGCTCCTCGACCCCCTGGGCCAGCCAGGCCACGGGGTCCTCGGCCGCCCGGCCCTCCGCCACGTAGGCCGCAACCGTCTCGTCGTCGGGACGCTCACCCTTCAGCAGCGCGGTGGCAGATCGGTGCGACATCCCCTGATGAGCGACCAGGTCGAGCACGGTCCACTCCGGGCAGGTCGGCACCGGCGCCTCCAGCCCGGCGCGCCGCGCGTACGCCGTGAACGCACGCAGCGCCTCGCGCAGCCCGTCGACATGACGGGTCGTGGTCAGCTGGGTCGGCACGCCGCGAGTCTGACCCCGACGGCCTCCCGCGGGCGACCGAGTTTCGCTCAGAACCTGGGCAGGTAGCTGCGCACGTCGACGGGCAGCTGGTCGGTGTCCCAGGGAAGGAGCATCCGGTCGGGCGAGGCGTGGTGGTAGGGCCGGGTCGGCAGGTTCACGAAGTGGGCCGGCTCGGCGCCGACGTTGACGAGCAGGTGCCAGACGCCGACCGGGATCCGGACCTGCCGGGTGGCCGACGGCGAGAGCAGCACGGTCTGGGTCAGGCCGGAGGTCGGCGAGTCGGCCCGGCCGTCGTGCAGCAGCACGAGCAGCTCGCCCGTGACCAGCGTGTAGCGGTCCACCTTCTCCTCGTGGCACGCCCAGCCCTTGACCTGGCCCGGCCGGACCATGTCGCCGTAGGCCCAGACGACGGGCTCGGAACCGAGCGCCGGCGCGAGGTTGTGGATCTCGTAGACCAGGCCGCGGTGGTCGGCGTGGGTCGCCGGCCGGTGCGTGACGACACCGTCGATGCTCGCCACGGTCGAGTCGCCCGAGGCCGTCACCGTCTGCACGTCGCGGGTGCCGGGGCCGGCCTGCTGGTCGCTCACCCCGCCATCATCCGGCATCACCTGTGGCGTCCGGCCCGCGCGTCTCAGGTGATACTCGGTCCGTGCTGACGTCGGTGGTGGTCGTGGCCGCCCGCGACCCGGTGCGGCTGGCCGGGTGCATCGAGGCGGTCGCCCGCGGCGCGGCCGACGTCGAGCACGAGGTCGTCGTCGTCCTCAACGGCACCGGACCGGGGCTCGGCGAGGCCGTGCCGCCGCACGCGCGGGTGGTCGTCAGCGAGGTCCCGCTGGGGTTCGCCGGCGGGGCCAACCTCGGCGCCGCGCACAGCCGGGGCGAGCTGCTGCATCTACTGCACGACGACGCCCTCCCGGAGCCGGCCTGGCTCTCCGCCCTGGTCGAGGCCCTCGCCGAGGAGCCGCGCGCCGGCTCGGCGGGCAGCCTGTTGATGGACCTCGACGGCTCGCGGGTCCAGGCGGCCGGGGGCGTCATCTGGCAGGACGCCCTCACCAGCCCGTTGGCCGACGTGCCGGAGCGGACCACCGTCGTCGACTACTGCTCCAGCGCCTCGCTGCTGGTCCGACGCGAGGCCTGGGCCGCTGTCGGCGGGCTGGACGAGGAGCTCTTCCCGGGCCAGTACGTCGACGTCGACCTCGCCCTGGCCCTCGGGTCGCGCGGCCACCTCACCGTCAACGCGCCCGGCTCGGTCGTCCGGCATGCCCGCGGCGGCTCCGCGTCGCCGCGCCAGAAGGAGTTCTCCGCGCTGCGCAACGGCGATCGCGTCCGCGCCAAGTGGGGACAGGTGCTCGCCCGGCAGGTCCCCCGGGGCGACGACGGCGCCGCCCACGCCCGGGCGGCGGAGCGCACCCGGCGGCGCGCCGAGGAGATCCGCGCCCTCGTCCCGGCCGTGGCCGAGCTGGCCCCACCCGCACCGGTCGACGTACGCCGGGCACTGGAGCGCGAGCTCGGGTTCCACCGCGCCTACGCCACCTGGCTCGCCGAGCGGCTCGACCGCGCCGAGGAGATCGAGGCGGAGGCGGCACGGATGCACGCGGAGATCGGCCGGCTGCACGAGGCGTACGCCGTCGAGCGGGCGGCCCGGCTGGCCCTCGAGGCGCGCGCGGACGGCTGACCGCGCGTGCCCGGCGGGCGCGGCGGTTACCGTGGCCCCGTGGCGGATCTACCCTTCGGCATCGACTTCGGTGGCACCGGCATCAAGGGCGCGCCGGTGAACCTCGAGAAGGGCGAGTTCGCCCAGGAGCGCGAACGGATCAAGACTCCGTCGCCCTCGACCCCCGAGGCGGTGGCAAAGGTGTTCGCCGAGCTGCTCGCCCACTTCCCCGGCTCGGTGGGCCCGGTCGGCGTCACGGTGCCCGGCGTGGTCCGCCACGGCGTGGTCCACTCCGCCGCCAACATCGACGAGTCCTGGATCGGCACCGACGCCGACCGCCTGTTCACCGAGGCCACCGGGCGCGACGTGCACGTGGTCAACGACGCCGACGCCGCCGGCCTGGCCGAGGTGCGCTACGGCGCCGCGAAGGGCCGCACCGGCCTCGTCATCATGACGACGCTGGGCACCGGTATCGGCTCGGCGTTCCTCTACGACGGAGTCCTGGTCCCCAACTCCGAGCTCGGCCACCTCGAGATCGACGGCCACGACGCCGAGTCGCGGGCCGCCAACAGCGCTCGCGAGCGCGAGGACCTCTCGTGGCACCACTGGGCCAAGCGGCTGACGAAGTACTACCAGACGCTGGAGATGCTCTTCTCGCCCGACCTGTTCGTCGTCGGTGGCGGCATCAGCAAGCAGGCCGACGAGTTCCTGCCGCTCATCGAGGTCGAGACCGAGATCGTGCCGGCCACGTTGCTCAACAAGGCAGGCGTGGTCGGTGCCGCGCTCTACGCCACCGAGGCGCCCGGGCCGGACTGACCGGTGGGCGCCGGCGGCCGGCGAGCCGTTGGCCGTGGGAGCGTCGTCGGTCTCACGCTGGGAGACCCACCACCAGCCCTGCCCGGGACTGTCGGGGCGGTAGGCAACAATGGTGGCGGAGGCATGGGGTCGCCTCGGTTGTCGGCGGAGCAGGGGGGTGCGTGGGCGGATGTCCGACGTGGACTCGCGCCTGCATTGGCGCGACGCGATGGTGGTGTCCGTGCTCGCGGTCGTGCTCATCGGCGGGTTGATCCACTTCGGCCGTGACCTCGGTGGCACCGACCCAGCCGCCCGCGGCACGCGGGGCTCGCAGACCCCCGTGGGCTCCTCAGCGGCGGCGGCCCCGACCGGCGAGGCGACCGCCCAGCTCGAGGGTGCGCCGTCCTCCGACCCGGCCGCACCGTCCGCCCCCGCCGGCGGCACCTGCTGGGACGGCCGCGAGACCACCGCGCTCAAGCTCTGCGGCCTGCCCGACGGGGCGCGCGGGCTGGCGTGGGTGTTCCCCTCGTTCGCGCGCGACCGCGATCTCTGCCACCGCGCGCAGCCCAACGACGACAGCTACCCCGTGGTCGACTCCTACGAGTGCTTCCAGCGAGCTATGGGACAGCCGGTCACCGTGACCTACGACCAGGTCCGCGACCCCGCGCAGGTCGAGCAGTGGCTCAAGGCCCGGATCGGGGCCGCGCACCGGATCGAGATCCCGGGCCCCAACGGCGGCCGCTGCATCTTCAAGGACCCGGTCGACCGGCCGGCGCGCGTGACCGGGCTCTACGAACGCTTCCCCTACGTCGTCTCGGTCTACGCCGACAGTCCCGAGGTCGCCGCCCGGGCCTGGCGCAGGCTGGTCGAGCAGCGCACCCCGGAGACGATCCGCGGCATCAAGAGCTGACCGGGTCCTACGAACCCCGGATCGCAGCGGCGACGGCCTTCGGGACCTCGGCGTTGAACACCGTCGGGATGATGAAGTTCGGGTTCAGCTCCTCGTCGCGTACGACGTGGGCGATCGCGTCGGCGGCGCGCAGCAGCATGTCGATCGTGATGTCGCTCGCCCGGGCGTCCAGCAGGCCCCGGAACACACCGGGGAAGGCGAGCACGTTGTTGATCTGGTTCGGGTAGTCCGAGCGCCCCGACGCGACCACGGCGGCGTACTTCTCCGCCTCGGCCGGGTCGACCTCGGGGTCCGGGTTGGCCAGCGCGAAGACCACCGGCCGCTCGGCCATGTCGGCGATCCACTCCGGCCGCAGGATGTTGGGAGCGCTCACCCCGATGAACACGTCCGCGCCCACCAGGCAGCCCTGGAGGTCGCCGCGAACCTGCCGCGGGTTCGTCACCCCCGCCAGCTCGCGGTGCGCGGTCGAGAGCGAGTCGTCGCCGCTGCACAGCGCACCCTCGCGGTCGACGACAACCACGTCGCCGACCCCCGCCGCCAGCATCAGCGTGACGATCGCGGTGCCGGCCGCACCGGCGCCCGACACCACCACCCGCACCTCGGACAGCTGCTTCTCGACCACGCGCAGCGCGTTGGTCAGGGCCGCGAGCACGACGATCGCCGTGCCGTGCTGGTCGTCGTGGAAGACCGGGATGTCGAGGCTCTTGCGGAGCCGCTGCTCGATCTCGAAGCAGCGCGGGGCGGCGATGTCCTCGAGGTTGATGCCCCCGAAGCCCGGCGCGATCATCTCGACCGCGCGGACGATCTCGTCGGTGTCCTGGCTGGCCAGGCAGATCGGCCAGGCGTCGATGTCGGCGAACCGCTTGAACAGCGCCGCCTTGCCCTCCATCACCGGCAGCGCCGCGCCCGGCCCGATGTTGCCCAGGCCGAGCACGGCCGAGCCGTCGGTGACCACGGCGACGCTGTTGCCCTTGATGGTCAGCCGCGAGACGTCCTCCGGGTGGTTGTACAGCGCCATGCTGACCCGGCCGACGCCCGGGGTGTAGGCCATGGAGAGGTCGTCGCGGTTCTTGAGCGGCACCTTGGAGTGCACCTCGATCTTGCCGCCGATGTGCAGCAGGAAGGTGCGGTCGCTGACCTTGTAGACCTCGACGCCGTCGATCTCGTCGACCGCTGCCACGAGCTGGTGCGAGTGGTCCTCGTCGCTGGCCGAGCAGGTGACGTCGAGGACCAGCCGCTCCCTGGTCGAGTCGACCACGTCGATCGCGGTGACCACGCCACCGGCGGCCGAGATCGCGGTCGCGACCGCGCCGACGATCCCGTGGTCGGGCGCCGTGTGCAGGCGCATGGTGATCGAGTACGACGAGGCGGTTGCGGACACCCGGACAGCCTCACGTCCCCGGTCGCTACGAGCAAGTAACCGTTCGTTGTGGTCGCGGTGGGCCCGGCGGCAAGTGCTCGGTTCGGGGCGTCTCAGTGGTGGTGGTGGTGCGGCCGGTGGTGGTGCCGGTGGCGCCGCTTCTTCGCCTTGATCTTCCAGGTGTAGCTCGCCGGGCTCGGGTCAGCGTTACCAGCGGTGTCCGTGGCGACCACCACGACGGTGTGCTTGCCCCGCTTCTTGAACCTGACCTTGAACGGCGAGGCGCAGGGCAGCGGGGGCCGCTTGTCGACGAGGCAGGTGAAGGTGACCGCCTCGCTCGCAAAGAAGGTGAAGCGCGCCTTGTGCTTGCGGGTGCGGTGCCTGGGCGTGTGGCCGAACGCGACATCGGGCGGCGTGGTGTCGGGGACGAACTCGTCGACCCCGATGTCGACGGCAGCGCCGTACTTCCGCGGCTGCCCGTCCAGGTCGCTGGTGCCGACGGCCGTGTCGCTGGTGCCCTTGTCGACCGTCGGCGAGGTTGGCGCCTCGTGGTAGCCGATGGTGTCGGCGAAGACCGGTGGCGCGGTCTGGTTGGTGCTGACCGAGCCGACGTCCGTCACGTTGCCGCCGCCACCCTCGACGCGCAGGTCGTAGTTGGAGTTGGTGAGGTTGACGTCGCTCTCGCTGGTGGGGTCGCTCGCCGGGGTCTCGGTGGAGCGGATGTCGGCCAGGGTGCCCCACGCGATGACGTTCCGCGCGTGGATGTCGAGGTTGGTGTTGACGCTCAGGGCGTCGGCGCGGATGCCATAGGAGCCGGTGCCGGTGGCGACGGCGGTCAGGTTGCGCACGATGAGGTCACCGGTGCCGCCGCCCCAGCTGTCGTCGACCGCCGCGCCGTTGGCCGAGCTGGTGACGCACAGCAGGTCCCGAGCGAGGCCGCTGTAGCCGAGGCCGCAGGCGATCTGCGCCACCGTCCGTACGGCGACCCGCTCGACGGTGATGCCGGCCGCGAAGACGTTGAGCCCCCATTGGCTGCCGGTCTGGACGATCGTGAGATCGGCGACCCGGGCACCGTCGCCCAGCAGTTGCAGGCCGATGTTGGCCGCCGTGTTGATCACCGGCTGCGGCTGGCCGGCCACGCCGTGCACGTTGAGGTTGGTGACGGTGCTGGGCCGGGTCAGGCTGGTCGAACCCACCTCGTAGGTCCCCGGCGTGACGATCACCTCCGAGTTCGAGCCGGCGCCGTTGACCGCGGTGACCAACGCACACGGCGCCGTGCTCGTGCACGCGGTGCCCGACCCCGCGGGGGCGGCATAGCGCTGGACGAGCGCGTGCGCCGGCGGTGCCACCACGGCCTGCGTCACGAGGGCACCCACGACCAGCCCGGGCACCACGAGAAGGCGACGGCGGCGGGTCACCTGCCGAGGGTAGACGTTCGCCGGGCTCGGTCAGAGCTATTCGCGCATGGTCCCGGTCGCCCGGACCGGCTGTTGGTAGCCCGCCGGGTTGCGGTGCCCGTCGAGCAGCACCCGGACCCGCCGGTCGCCGAGATCCAGCACGACCGCGTCGTCCTCGATCGACTCGACCTCGCCGCACACCACGAACCGCAGCCCGTCGACCTGGTCGAGCACCGAGCCCGGCGGACAGCGTTCGAGGTCCTCGGTCGCGACCAGCACCATCTCCTGGCGCAGCCGGGAGCCGAACCGCACCAGGAGGAGCACCATGACCAGCAGGAACAGGTCCGCGACGAGGGTGATCACCAGCCCGATGTTGCTGTGCTTCTCGCCCTCGACCCGCCAGACCACGGCCGAGCCCGGGAGCACCCGGACCTGCACCTGGTTGCTCACCACCGCGTCGTCGTAGGTCGGCTCGTCGACGCTGACGGTGCCACCGAAGGCCGGCCGGTCACCGGTCCTCGCGACGGCGAAGGTGACCAACCGCTGGTCGCCGTCGACGTGATGGTCGGTGACCTCCGCTGTGAGGTCGACGCCGTCCTGGTCCAGCCGGTGCTGCTGCCAGCTGCCGTGCACGAAGGGCAGGTTGACCATCACCACGACCAGGCCGATGAGCAGGACGTTCTTGAGCCGCCCGGTCACGCGCCCTCCCACGGGACGCCCCACTGCGGGCCGTGCGCCAGCGCAGCGAGCGGCCGGCGCCGCCGCGGCCGGTGCTCCCGGTCGCGGTCCTGCTCCGGCACGTCGTCCGGGTCGCCGGGCACGCCCACCGCGATCGCGGCCATCACCTTGTAGTGGTCCGGCACCCCGAGCTCCCGGGCCACCGCCTCCTTGTCGAAGCCGGCGAACTGGTGGGCGGCGAGCCCCATGGCCTGGGCCTGCAGGGTGAGATGCGCGGCGGCCTGACCCGCGTCGTACTCGGCGTGAAAGGGCTTGTAGCCGCCCTCGCCCTGCTCGTCCGGCGCGACCTGCGCGGCGACCACGAACACGGCGGAGGCGCGCGGCACCCACCCGGCGTTGCCGCGCGAGAGGTGCCGGGTCAGGACCTGGTGGCTGGCGCTGCCCCGCTCGGCCACGATGAACCCCGCGGGCTGGGCGTTGCCGCAGCTGGGAGCCCACTGCGCCGCCACCAGCAGCCGCCGCAGCTGGTCGGTCGTGAGCACGTGGGCGGCGTCGAAGAAGCTCGGGCTCCACCGGGACCGCATGGGCTCGGCGAGCAGGGCCTGGTCGCCCTCCGGTGCCCGCTCCGCCATGTCGTCGAGTCTCCCAGAGGCCCGATGAGGCGGCTCGCGTCACGCATCTCACCTCGCGCGGATGGGGGTTCGCGGCGCCGCATCGGGGACCATGGAGCGGTGAGCGACCCCACACCCGTACGGCGTCCGCGGCACCTGATGGACCCCGCCAACCCGGTCCGGCAGGTCAACGACCGCTCGTTCACCCAGGTGCAGCGCTGGGTGGTCTCGGTGCTGGCGGTCACCACGATCGGTCACCTGTCCGCGGGGCTGGTGATCGCGGCACTGTTCCTCGACGAGAGCGAGAGCGTCTCGCGCTTCGGGCTCTGCGTCATCGGCGGCCTGTTCGGCGTCGTCGCCGCCGGGGTCGGCCGGCTGATCCACCAGAAGCCGATCCCCTCGCCGTGGCTCGCCGTCGGCTTCATCCCCGGTGTCGTCGGCATCGCTCTGGTGCTGTCCGGCTTCACCCTCTGACCGGGCCACCTCCGGGATCGTCCCCGACGTTTCGCACGCTCTCACCGCGGTGGGCGCGTGCGGAACTCCGGGGACTATCCCACCAGCTCGGTGCGGCCGTCGGCCCAGACGACCAGGGCGGTGCGGCCGGGGCGGCCGGCGAGCCAGCGGGCGGCGTCGGCACCGAGGGCGAACGCCGCGGTGGCGTCGATGTCGGCCCAGGTGAGGTCGGCGCCCACCACGGTCACCGAGGCGACCCCGTCGGGCACCCGGCCCGTTCGGGCGTCGACCACATGACCCGGTCGGTGCGCGAGCCCCGAGGTCGCGACGGCGCCGTTGCGCACCGGCACCGTGGCGAGCAGCGCCGTCGGGTTGTGCGGATTCTCGATGCCGATCCGCCACTCGGGTGAGTCCGGACCGGCGACGTGGCAGACCATGTCGCCGCCGGCGCTGAGGCAGACGTCGGTCCCGGGCAGCGCCCGCAACGGCGCGGCCGCGCGCTCGACCGCCCACCCCTTGACCACGCCGCTGGGGTCGAGCACCCCGCGGCGGCGTACGTCGAAGGCCCCGGAGGACTCGCGACGCGCCCGCTCGCCCAGCTCGAGCACCTCGGCCACCTCGGGCGGGCACTCCTCTACGGTCAGCTCGCCACGGCCGAGGCGGGAGACGAAGGAGTCGTCGCGGTAGGTGCTGAACACCCGGTCCACCTCCCGCAGCACCGCCAGCGCCTCCGCCCACGCCTCTCGCGCCGCGGCGTCGTCGGCGTGCCGGCCGCGCAGCGCCAGGCTGATCGGCATCCCCATCACGTGCTCGACGTAGCGCGCCCGCACTGCAGTGGTCATGCGGTCATCACGCCTTGGCCTGGTCGAGTGCCGACTGCAGCGACTGGAGGTAGCCCTCGCTCGTCACGGTGGCGCCGCTGACCATGTCGATCTCGGCGCTCTGCGCATCCAGCGTCGCCTGGACCAGCTGCGGCAGCGCGTAGGCGTTGATCTGGTCGTCCTCGTGGTTGCCGGAGGGGTACTGCAGCACCTCGACGTCGGTGATGGTGCCCGAGCCGTCGGTGGTGATCTGCACCTGGACCGGACCCCAGCGGGTCTGGGCGACGTCGCCGGTGACGGTGCTGCTCGCGGCCGGCGTCGGGCTGCTCGAGGCGGTCGAGCCGGACGAGCCGGACGAGCTGTCGGTGCCGGGGTCGGTCCCGCCCGAGGTGGTCGTGGTGCTGGTCGTGGCCAGGCTGGCGCCGACCGGGGCCTGGGCCGTGGCGGCGGGCCCCGAGGTCGAGGTGTGGTAGCCGAACAGCAGCACCACCGCGGAGAGGGTGCTGAGCAGCCAGAGGACGATGCGTCTCATAGGGGGATCACCAGTTGAAGGTCTCGATGTGGAGGTGCTCGGGTGGGAGGCCGGCGGCCAGGGCGACCCGGCCGACCTCGGCGGCCCACGGCTCGGGGCCGCAGACGTAGACGTCGCGGTGCGCCAGGTCCGGGACGTGGTGGAGCAGGGCCTCGGGCTGGTTGGCGCGGTGCCGCCGCGGTCCAGGCAGGCCGATGACGTGCAGACCGCGCTCGATGCTGAGGAGCCCGAGCTCGTCGCCGAAGAGCGGCCGATCGCCGTACCGGTGCACCAGGACCGCCTCGCCCGGCGCGTACGGCAGACCCTCGGCCAGCGAGCGGAGCGGCGTGATGCCGACGCCTGCGCCGATCAGGGCGACGTGTCGCCGGGTTCGGGCGCGGGCACTGAGCCGGCCGTAGGGGCCCTCGACCAGCACCCGGGTGCCCGGGTGGAGCCTGGCCACGTCGCGGCTGCCGTCACCGAGGTCCTTCACGGTGATGCGGAGGCTGCGTCCATCGGGCGCCGCGGAGAGCGAGTAGGGGTGCGCTCGCGTCCAGCCGGGCCCGGCCAGGAAGCGCCAGGTGAAGAACTGCCCGGCCTCGACCTTGAGGGCGTGCAGGTCGCGTCCGGTGACGTAGACCGACACCACCCCGTCGAGCTCGCGGACCACGGAGGTGACCCGCAGGTCGTGACGCACGCTGCGGTACGCCGGCAGGCCGATCCGGAAGACGAGGATCGCACCGGCGGCGACCGCCCACGCGGTCCACCAGAACAGCGTCCGGCCGGGCGAGCCGAGGAACTGCTGACCGGTCCACAGCTGGTGCGGCAGCGCCAGGCCGACCCCGAGGTAGGCGTAGAGGTGGAGCAGGTGCCACGACTCGTAGCGCAACCGGCGACGAGCCGCCCTGATGCTGGTGACCACGACCATCACCAGGCAGCCGGTGCCGGCCACCGCCAGCAGCATCCCCGGATAGTCGACGGTCAGGTTCCAGAACGTCGCGGGGCTGGAGGGCAGGCTGCCGGCGGCGTAGCCGACCGTCACCGTGAGGATGTGGGCGAGCATCAGGTTGAAGCCGGTGAACCCGATGATGCGGTGCTTGCGGGCCAGATCGTCCTGGCCGAAGGCGCGCTCGAGCACGGGGACCCGGGCCATCAGCAACACCTGGGCCAGCAGCAGCACGCTGGCCACCAGCCCGGTCAGCTGGCCGATCGACAGCATCGCGGCACCGCCGGCGAAGCCCACGCGAAGGCCACCGTCGGCGACCCACCAGTACGTCGGCAGCAGCAGCCCGAGCCAGAGCAGCGCCCCCGCAGCGACCCGCACGGCCTCGTCCACCGACGCCCGGCTCGGGCGGGGCGCGATGACCGCCTCGCGTCGGGACGTCGGGCGGGTGATCATGAGTCGAGGGTGTCCGATCCGTTGGGGCTCTGCTGGTCATCGTCCGCGCCGCCTCTGTCCGGAACCTGAACGCCGGGCGGTTGGCCCTGACCGGGTCCGTGGTCGGAGGGCACGCCCTGCCTGTCGAAGCGTCCCTGGTCGTCCCCGTTGCCGGCGGAACCGTGGCCGAGCGCGTAGCCGCCGACACCACCGGCGAGCAGCACGGCGGCAGCACCGCCGGCCATCGCGAGCCTGGCCCGGGTCCGCCGCGGAGTCTGCGGCGGCGGCGCCGCGTCGTACTCCGGGACCGACGGTGGCACCCAGCCGAGCTGTGCGGGGGCGGGCTCGGGCGTGGTTTGTTCTGGGGGCGGGTCGGTCGGCTCCCAGCGGTTGCCGCTGGGTGGGGTCTCGGGATCCTCGGTGGTCATGACCTCAGCATCCGCGGCCGGGCTGAGCGGTGACCCGGGGAAACCTGTCAGCCTCCTGTGAGTGGCCCGGACTCCAGGGACCAAGATGACCGGGTGACCGGCCGACACGACCGCGAGATCCTCCGGCTCGCGGTGCCGGCGTTCCTCGCGCTGGTCGCCGAGCCGCTGTTCCTGCTCGCCGACGCGGCCATCGTCGGCCACCTCGGCACGCCGCAGCTGGCCGGCCAGGGCATCGCCGCCGTGGTCCTGCAGACGGCGGTCGGGCTGTGCATCTTCCTGGCGTACGGCACCACGGCGAGCGTGGCGCGGCACGTCGGCGCCGGCGACGAGCGGGGCGCACTCGCCCAGGGCGTCGACGGGATCTGGCTGGCGGTCCTGATCGGCCTCGTCGTGACCTTCCTGGGCGTCGCCCTCACCGGGCCGCTCGTCCACGCGTTCGCGGCCGGGGCCGCGGTCTCGTCGTACGGCGTCACCTACCTGCGCATCGCCTGGCTCGGCACCACGCCGCTGCTCGTCATGCTGGCGGCGACCGGGGTGCTGCGCGGGCTCCAGGACACGCGCACGCCGCTGGTCGTGGCGGTGTTCGGCAACGGGCTCAACGTCGCGCTCAACCTGGTGCTGGTCTATGGGGTCGGCTCGTGGAACGGGCTGGGCATCGCCGGCTCGGCCACCGGGACCGTCGGCGCCCAGCTGCTCAGCGCCGCGTGCCTCCTCTTCGTCGTGGTGCGCGGCGCCCGCGGCGCCGGGGCCTCGCTCGCGCCCGACCTGCCGGGCATCCGCGCGGCGGCGCGGGCCGGCGTCGCGCTGGTGGTGCGGACCGTGACCCTGCGGGCGGCCTTCCTGGTCACCACCGCCGCCGTGACGGTCGGAGCCGCGGACCGCGCGACCTCGCTGGCGGCGCACCAGATCGCGATCTCGCTCTGGACGTTCCTGGCCTTCGTGCTCGACGCGATCGCGATCGCCGCGCAGGCGATCACCGGGCGCTACCTCGGCGCCGGCGACGTCGCCGGCACCCGGGCCGTGACCCGCCGGATGGTGCAGTGGGGCGTGGCCGGCGGCATCGGGTGCGGGCTCCTGCTCGCGGCCGCCTCGCCCTTCCTGGGCGCCCTTTTCAGCAGCGACCCGGACGTGCGGTCGCTGCTCGTCCCGGTGCTGGTGGTGGCGGCGCTCGGCCAGCCGATCGCCGGTGTTGTCTTCGTGCTCGACGGCGTGCTCATCGGTGCCGGCGACGGCCGCTACCTCGCGTGGGGCGGGCTGCTGGTGCTGGTCGTCTACACCCCCGCCGCGTTCGCCGCGGCGAACGTCACGGGCGGGCTGGTCGCGGTCTGGGTCGCCTTTTCGGGGGTGTTCATGGGGGCACGGTTCGTGGTGCTCACCCGGCGTGCACGAAGCGACCGCTGGATGGTGACGGGGGTCTCGTGACGCGGCTCATGCCGGGATTCGGGCCCGATCGCTTGGATCGATCCAATATCCGGCGCACCATGGAGACATGACCACGTTCAAGCGACTGCTCCGTCGACTCGACTCCTATACGCTCGAGGCGTTCAACCCGCCCCACGTTCGCCGGCCGCGCTGACCCCGCCGGCCGGGGCAACCCGGCTCGGCGCGTGCGCGTCTGAAGAGGACCGGATCGGCCAGCCCCCCTGGTCGTTTCTCGGGAGAAGGCCCCGGGCACTGCCCGGGGCCTTCGCTTGTCCGGACTCCGGTCAGAGCGTGGGGTCGGGCGGCGGGGTCTCGGGGGCCGGCGGGGTCGGCGGGGGCGGCGGGGCGGCGGCCGTCGGCGACTCGTCAAGCTGTGCCGCCAGCGCATCGGCTGCGGCGAGGTTCTGCTCGATCTCCGCCTGTCGCTGCAAGAACGCCGCATCGGGCTGCGTCGAGGCGATGCTGACGGCCACCTCGGCGGCGTACTTCTGCTCCTGCGCACGGCCGAAGTAGGAGATGGCTAGGACGATCCCCACGGCCCCGGCCACCAGCGGCACCAAGAGCATGACCAGAAGCAACCCAAGGCTCACGGTGGACGATGATCCTCGCAAACCGCCCTCCGGGCCAGCCGCTCCGCGACCCCGTGCGTCACGGTTGGGCGCCCCGCCAGGTCACGGCGGTCGCGGCCGCTGCGATGGCGTCCTCGAGGGCGTCCGGGAGGGGCACCCCGCCGTGCAGGCGCGCGGCCAGCGTGCCTGCGAGGACGTCCCCCGCACCGGTCGAGTCCACGACGTCGACGGGCCGGCCAGCGACGTGCATCGCCTCACCGGCGGCGGCGCACACCGCGCCCGAGGCGCCCAGCGTGACGACCACGCTCCGGCTCGCGGCGGCCAGGGCCTGCGCCGCGTCCAGCGCGTCCTCGATGCCGTCGATCGCCCGGCCGAGCAGCGCCTCGGCCTCGCCCTGGTTGACGATCAGCGGGTCGCAGCCGGCCAGGAGGTCGTCAGGCAGCTCGCTCATCGGCGAGGGGTTGAGGACGAACCGACCGCCTGCCGTGACGATGCGCTGGGCCGCCGCGGTGACCACCTCGAGCGGCACCTCGAGCTGCGCCAGCACCGTGGTCGCAGGTCCGGCTCCGGCGAGTGCGTCGAGAACGGCCTGCGCGTCCAGGGCCGCGTTGGCACCGGGATCGACGACGATCGTGTTCTCACCGCGGCCATCGACCGTGATCAGCGCCGCACCGGTCCGGGCCTCGACCTGCCGGACATACGCCACGTCCACGCCGGCCTCGCGCAGGACGGCCAGCCCCTCTGTGCCGTACGCGTCGACCCCGACGACCGCGACCAGGGCGACCGGGCAGCCGGCCCGGGCCGCGGCCAGTGCCTGGTTGGCGCCCTTGCCGCCGAGCTCGGTCGTGAAGCCGGCGCCCAGCACGGTCTCCCCGGGACGCGGGTGGTCGCGGACCCGGACCATGAGGTCGGCGTTGACCGAGCCGACCACCACCAGGACGTCATCGCGCACGAGGCCTCACCCCTCCGAGCCGGCCGATGCCGGGCCGCGCAGGCAGTATCCCTGCCGGCCAGGGCGTGGCGGAGGCGTGGGTCGGAGGCGGGTGAGCCCCGGCGACGTCAGACGCGGTGGGTGACCGCGCCGCCCAGCATGGCGAGGGTCACCACAGCGTCGGACACCTCGTCGGGCGGGGCGTCGACGGGGTCGACCGCGAGCGCGGTCAGGTCGGCCCGGCAGCCGACCGCGACGCGTCCGGCCGAGTCGGCGTCGCCGGCCGCGACGGCGGCGTGGGTCGTCATGCCCTCGAGCGCCATCAGGCCGGTCAGCGCCTGCTCCGGTCGCACCGGCGCCTCGTCGGTGCCCGGATGGCGGCGCGACTGCGCGAAGCCGAGCACCACCCGCGCGTCGTAGTCGGCGATCGGCCAGTCCGAGCCGAGCACCAGCAGCCCCCCGGCGTCGCGGACGTCGCGGCAGACCCAGGCCCGGTCGGCCCGCTGGTCGCCGAGCCGCCGGGACCACTCGTCGGTGTGGTCGGCGCGGGTGTACGCCGCGTGGCTCGGCTGCATCGACGCCACCAGGCCGGCACCGACGACGCGGTGCACGAGGTCGGCGGGCATCGTCTCGAGGTGCTCGACCCGGTGCCGGACCGGGGTCTGCACGCCGTCGAGCGAGTCCACGACGTGCCGGACGGCGGCGTCGCCGATCGCATGCGTGCAGGTCTGCACCCCCGCTCCGGCCAGCTCCTGCACGGCCTTGGTGTACTCGAGGGGGTCGAGCCAGAACGCGTCGGTGCCGCCGCCGTGGCAGTCGGGGTCATCCAGCCAGGCGGTGCCGCCCTCGACGGTGCCGTCGAGGAAGAGCTTCACGGCGCCGACGTACCAGCTCCGGCCGCCGCGGCTCTGCAGGTCGACGAGCGCGGCCACGTCGTCACCCGGCATGCACCACGGCGCGAGCCGCAGGCGGATCGGCAGGTCCGCCTGGTCCTCGAGGTCGGCCAGCAGCTCGAGCGTCTCCGCGTCGCCGTCCATCACGTGGGCGCCCGTCAGCCCGGTGGCCGCCATCGCCCGCAGCACGTCGAGCACCCGCGACCGGCGCTGGTGCGCCGGCATCGGTGGCACCACCGAGCCGACGACATTGATCGCCGCGTGCTCCAGGAGCAGGCCGGTGGGCCGGCCGTCCTGGTCGCAGACGATCTCGGAGCGTTGCTCGAAGCGCCGCGGCCCCGCCACGCCCGCCCGCTCGAGAGCGGCCGAGCTGGCCAGGGCCGAGTGCCCGTCGTACATGCGGATGAAGACGGGTACACCGGGCAGCATGTCGTCGAGCAGTGCGCTGGTGGGCTGGTGCCCGTCGAACACGTTGTGGTCGAGGCCGAACCCGCACCACCACTCGCCGCGCGTTGCGTTCGCGCGGGACAGGGCGGCCCGCAGGTCGTCGAGGGTTCCGCACCCGGACAGGTCCGCGCCCTCGAAGGCGGTCGCCCCGAGGACCGGGTGCGAGTGGCCGTCGACCAGGCCGGGGACCAGCGTCGCGCCGCCGAGGTCGATGACCTCCGTTGCGGCGTCCCGCATCCCGAGCGCATCGCCGTCCAGGCCGACGACGGCTCCCCCGGCGATCGCCACTGCGGTCGCCCGCGGCCGGCGGGGGTCGAGGGTCCGGACGGAGGCGCCGACCAGGAGCGTGTCAGCCGACGAGGTCACTCGCCAGCCCAGGCTCGTCGGGCTCCGCGGCGAACGCGGCGTAGACCTCGGGGCGGTTGCGGCGCAGCCAGAGCGCCCAGGTGACGCCGCAGGCGCAGACCGCCACCACCGACAGCATCAGCACGAGGTTGACGGACTCGGACGCGGCGGTGATCAGGTCGAGATGCGTCACGGTGACGCACAGGGTGCCGGTCATGGCGGCCGCGGCAAGGAGCGGCGCCACCTTGGTCCGCCAGGCGCTCTCGTGGTGCGAGGTCCGCGCGAAGTACGCCGGCACCGCGACGGCGACCGCGACCTGGAGCACGAGGATGCCGAGCACGCCTGGCGTGTTGACCCAGATCAGCAGGTCCGCGAACGGGTCACCGTGTGCGACTGCGAACCCGACGACCACTACTGCGGCGAGGATCGTCTGCACGATCCCGGCGACGTACGGCGACCGGGTGCGTGGGTGCACGGCGGCGAGCGCCGACGGGAGCAGCCCCTCCTCCGCGATGGCTCGGGCGTAGCGGGTGATCGCGTTGTGGAAGGCCAGCAGGCTGGCCAGGATGCTGGTCACC
>Ga0068860_100000502_pt1 | contig 48523 bp, 46 predicted proteins | sample KBSSwiS32_FD_66597 | JGI IMG/M metagenome (GOLD analysis project Ga0068860, IMG submission 66597) | Switchgrass rhizosphere microbial communities from Kellogg Biological Station, Michigan, USA - KBS Switchgrass S3-2 | ecosystem: Host-associated > Plants > Roots > Rhizosphere > Soil ... | reverse complement strand
ACGAGCTGGAGTTTGTGCTGAATGATGCACAGGTAAAAATGATTTTTGTAAACGATGAGGATGGTTACAATAAAGTGATGAGCATCAAAGACAGGCTGCCGTCTGTTAAAGCCGTATTCTCATTTGAACACGTAACCAATGCCCGGCACTGGAAAGAAGTTATCAATGCCGCTACGCCGGAATCGGTTAGCAGAATGGAGGCAATTGCTGCCAGCATACAATATAAAGACTTAGCTACTATTATTTACACATCGGGCACTACCGGAACTCCAAAAGGTGTAATGCTGAGCCATGAAAATATTCTCAGCAATGTGATGGCCTGTCTTCCCTGTTTTCCACCGGGAGAAAATTTAAGAGCGCTGAGCTTTTTACCCCTCAATCATATTTTTGAAAGGATGGTGAGTTATCTCTACCTGTTCAAAGGCACCGCTATTTATTATGCAGAAAGCCTGGATACCATTGGAGAAAATTTAAAAGAGGTGAAACCCAGCATCTTTACCACCGTGCCGCGCCTGCTCGAGAAAGTCTACGATCGCATCATGGCAAAGGGCAATACCCTTACAGGTGCCAAAAGAAAATTATTTTTCTGGGCGCATTCACTGGCAGAAAAATTTGAGATTAACCGGCAACAGGGTTTCTGGTACAACATGCAACTGGCATTGGCCAATAAAATTATTTTCAGCAAATGGCGCGAAGGATTGGGCAATAATCTGCTTTGTATTGTAAGCGGCGGTGCAGCCTGCCAGGTAAGATTGATACGCATTTTTACCGCTGCCAGGATTCCGGTGATGGAGGGATATGGATTAACAGAAACCTCGCCCGTTATCAGCGTAAACCGGTACCAGGTGCAGGACAGGAAATTTGGAACGGTAGGACCGCTCATCGAGGGAGTGCAGGTAAAGATTGAGGAAGACGGCGAAATCCTTTGCAAGGGGCCCAATGTAATGATGGGCTATTACAAAAGACCTGATCTTACTTCGGAAGCAATGATAAACGGCTGGTATCATACCGGCGATATCGGCATTATGGATGACCGGTTTTTAAAAATCACTGATCGTAAAAAAGAGTTGTTCAAAACCAGCGGAGGTAAATACGTAGCACCGCTGCCCATCGAGAATAAACTCAAAGAATCCATTTATATTGAACAGGTGATGGTGGTAGGATCGGAAAAAAAGTTTGTAGGGGCTTTAATCGTGCCTTCTTTTCCCAACCTGAAAGATTGGTGCCGCCAGCATACTATAAAGGCCGCCACAGATGAAGAAATCATCAATCACCCGGCGGTGATTGCCATGTTCAAAGAACTGGTTGAGAGCTTTAATAAGTTTTTTAACCATGTAGAACAGATTAAAAAATTTGAACTGTTACCGCACGAATGGAGTATTGATACAGGTGAAATGACCCCTAAAATGAGCATCAAAAGAAAAGTAGTAATGGAAAAATACCGCGATGCGATAGAAAGAATCTATTCTTAAATATTTTAAATTTTAAATTCTATATTTTAAGTTACCGCAGGATAAAGCTTTCACATATAAAAAGTAAATTGGATGTATAAAAATGGCCATGCAATTTTGCCGGGTCATTTTTATATTCAAAATTTACAATACAAAATTTAAAATAATTGCTAAGGTGTTGCTGCTTCGGTCTGTCTGCTTTCTATCAGGTCGCGGTCGGGAATGGAGATATCCGTCAATTTCACTTTACCCCGTTCTTTCCTGATCACTCTTGAAAACAAAGAGATTTCCTTATCGAACAAAAAACGGAAAAAGAGTTTGGTCCAGGAAGTATGGTAAGCAAGATTGTTGTAAAAACTACCTGCATGCTTCCTTATCTGCGGCAGTTTGTTCCATGGCACAGAAGGAAAATCATGGTGTTCATTATGGTAACCCACATTAAAAGCAACCGTGTTCAATACGCCATAATAGCTATGCGTTTCCTGTTCTTCACCGCTGGTAAGATAATGCTCCTGTATCCACCTGGCGCCCAGCGGGTGCAACCCTATCGAGAAAAAGAAACTGAAAAGCAAAAACAAAATGGCTTTTGTTCCCCAAAACCAGCAAATGACAAAAATGAAAATAGCCTGCAATGCAAAATTGGCTGCCACCCATTTGTCGAAAGGCTTGATCTCTTTTAACCGGTTGATCCGGAAAAGCTGGAAGATAGGATAGAACAACAACCACAGTACCTTGCCTATAAAATAATTGTTGATCAGTTTGGCTTCCCATTTATTCGGCAAATCAGCATCCAGCTCGTGTATACCCTGGAAGGAGTGATGTTTGATATGGTAACGTTCAAACGAAATGGAGCTGGGAAACAATTGCGGCAAATTGGCTATCATACCCGCCCAGCGGTTGGCCGCACGGTTTTTAAACAGCAGGTGATGCGCGCATTCATGTATCATTACAAACAGCGCATGATCGGCAAAAGCGCCCAGTAAATAAGCCGCGCCTACTACCAGCCACCATGACTGATCTTTTAGCAGCCATGCCATAACCACCTGGAAAGCAACGATGCCCAGGATAGCAAAAACGGTCTTTGGATTTTTACCTATCAACTGCCTCATTTCAGGGTGTTGCTGCAAAATTTGCTTTGTGCGCATACGGTGCGGCTCCTGCTTGCCTGAATGGGTAAAATCGGTTCTTCTCGCCATCGTAATAGAAGTGTTCTTTTGAAAAGGCATCAAGATACAGATATAAATTCATAAGATGATCTTATAAAAATAACTTGTTGGTAAGCAGTGTTATAGGCATAAATCCGGCCAAAAAAAACTGCGCCGGAACATGGCCTGCAGGCTTTTGCCGAGGTGAACGGCAAGCCATTAATTTAATACAGGAATTGTTACCTTGGGTGCGCCGGTTGGTAATAAATTAAATTGGTTGAGCCATGCATAATGAAATACTCATCAGGTTTTTATTAGCCGCCCTGTGGGGCGGTATTGTTGGGCTGGAAAGGGAATACAGAAGTAAATCGGCGGGGTTTCGCACAATGATAATGATATCAACCGGGGCTTGTTTTTTTACCATTATGTCTAATCTTATCGGGGGATCCGCTAACGCAGATCGAATCGCTTCCAATATTGTTACGGGAATCGGTTTCCTTGGTGCAGGTGTTATATTCAGAGGAGGAGAGAACCGGGTCAGTGGTATTACTACGGCTGCTACCATCTGGACGGTCGCTGCTGTAGGAATGGGTATCGGCGCCGGTTATTATTTTGCCGCGGCGTCTGCCAGCCTGTTGGTTATTTTTGTATTGGCCATACTGCCTTATGTTGAAGCAAAGATTGATGTCATCAGCCAAACAAAAACCTATTCCATACAAAGAACCTATGCCGCGGGTATTGCTGTTTTCTATGAAGATATGATGCGGCATCATCATCTGAAGTTCAAACGAACTGGCCAGGTAAAACAGCGGGATATATTAACGCTTACCTGGGAAGTGCGTGGCAGTGCAAAAAATCACAACGGCTTTACCGACGCGCTCTCAAAGGACGAAGACGTGCAGCGTTTCGAATTTTAATAAGTGACACCAGGTCTATTATTTCCAGGCCAAGTTATTATCTGATTTATTCAGGTAGCCATTAACGATTTTTACAATCAGCGGATCATTGGCCGTTTCGCCCACCATGGTCATTCCAAAATCAGCCGGATTGAAACGGATGGTTACCGAAATATTAAAGCCGTCTTCCGGGTTGATGCGCGGTACCAATTCGCATTGTGCTGTTGTTTTCTTACTGGTTCCATTCATGACCAAAAGGCCGGTCGTGGTAAAGTTTTTACCGGTACTGACCTGCTGCTGGTTTATTTGTTCTTTATCAAGCGTCATGGTAAAATCAGCGATTGCGTTGGCGGGCATTTGTGCTCCTGCGAGTGAATCGCTCTGTCTAAACAGCGATGATAATATGGTTTTGATTTTTACCTGGCCGGAATAATCAGAAAAAGTTAATAGTGAAGGCGGCAATTTTTCCTGCACCCATATACCACCGGTGTTTTTTAAGGCTTCTGTAGCAGAGCCACGATATACCTGCGCATTTATATTGTAAGTATGCATTGCAAAAACGGAAGCAAGTATTAGTGTTATTATATTGTTTTTCATAACTGTTTTTTAATAATCCTACCTTCCAGACTGCTGATTGTAAGGCAAAGAGCGAACCATGTCTGCGGCGAAGCCTGGCCAGTGAAATACATAGATATTCAGTGCATTCTGTAAAACAGCAATCGAATTACAGCAAAAAATTACCAGTGTACGTGGAATTAAGTCTACAGGTTACCAGCCGGCATACAGAACAAGTCAGTCATGAGCGGGTTAATTATTGTGTGCATTGCTATTGCCCGCCTGGCGGGTTGCGCCGATATTTTTCTCGATGGTAGATGGATTCATATAACGTTCGTGACCAGCATTGTTTTTATTTACATAATCTGAGCCACGCCAGAAAGCTGTATGCATCGTATTCCTGATATAACTGCTCCAGGCTTCCAGGTCTTTTCCCAACCCATGGCGGATGCAAATCATATCAGTGTTGTATTCAAAATGATCAAGATAGCTGGCAGATAAATGCCCAACCAATACTTTGAAACATTGCCAGGTACTCTTGCCGGAAAGATCCACTACATGGCTTAGTTCATGACCAATTACACCAACCCTTGCTTCATAGGAAAGATGGCTGAACATCAGCGGCATCAGTTTCTGAATGGTTTTGTTACTGATTACAATTATATATGAACGGTGGCCCTTTGGCATCAGCGCCGAAAAAAAACCAGGTCTTGTTTTAAGCGTTGAGAAAGATTTTTTTATTTTAAATCGTATGGTTACATTTTTCAGCTCAGGAAAATGAGAAAGCGCTTCCAGGGTTTCTTTTTCATAACCAGGGGGTAATAGTTTGTGCCGCGCATGGCTAAGCCGGACGCTGTCGTAATTATCGGCCTGCGCGCTGCCCAGCATTTCATGGGGCACTGAATTCTGTGAAAAGGCAGGGTTTGACAATACAAGGCCCCCAATAACCGGTATCAATATTTTTAATAGCGCTTTCATGCTGTCATAATAAATACAAAACTATAGGTTATTTGAAAACAGGCAAATGGCAGCGACGAATTACATAAATGAATCGGTGAACAGGCCATACGCAATAAAAATAAGCGCAGTTGCTCTTTTGCACTGTTAAAGTGTGTTAAATACAATAAGTTTGTATTGATTTTAGCTCATGAAAAAACTACATATTTTCTTATCGGCTTGTTGCCTGTCCGCAGCTAGTCACGCGCAAGATAAAATACCAAAGCTGGTACAGCTATTTAATGGAAGAAACTTAAAAAACTGGACGATAAAAATTAAGGATCACCCGCTCAAAGAAAATTTTGGCAATACATTCAGGGTTGCAGATGGGTTGATGAAAGTGGGCTATGATCAGTACGATGATTTTAAAGACCAGTTCGGACATATATTTTACAAAAAGAAACTGGTGGCCTACCTGTTGATAGTCGAATACCGTTTTACCGGTGAACAGGTGAAAAACGGCCCGGCCTGGGCATACCGTAACAGCGGTGCAATGCTGCATTGCCAGTCTCCGGAAAGCATGGATCTGCACCAGGATTTCCCCATTTCACTGGAAGAACAACTATTGGGCGGCAATGGAAAGGATGAAAGATCAACCGCCAATTTATGCACGCCCGGAACCAATGTAGTGCTGGACGATAAATTATATACACAGCATTGCGTTAATTCATCGTCCAAAACCTTTCATGGAGATCAATGGGTTCATGTTGAAGCACTGGTGCTGGGCGATTCGATCATTAAACATATTGTGGGCACTGATACTGTTCTCGTATACCGGCAGCCACAATATGATGGGCGCGATAAATGGGTAAAGCAGGCAGGGTACAAAGATGGCGCACTGATAAGAGAGGGTTATCTCTCACTGCAGGCTGAAAGCAACCCGGTTGAGTTCAGGCAGGTTGCTATGTATAATCTTGAAAAATACCTTAACAAGCCGAAAAAACTGAAGAATATTATACAATTATTACAGAACAGGAACAAATAGCGGCAATATCAGTTTTAAAAAAAAGCAACAAAACTTCTTATCCCTGTTCAATATGGATGTGGTGGCTCTGAAACATAAATCGCCCGAACAACTGAGACTGGTTACCAGCATTTATTTTTTTATTTCAGGGTTTGGCTATTCTACCTGGGCTTCAAGAATACCTTCAGTACAGCAGCATCTTCATTTAAATGAAGCGCAACTGGGCGCCGTACTGTTATGTATGCCTGTTGGTCTTATTATTACCCTTCCTTTCACCGGCAAACTGCTGGGGCGTTTTGAAAGCCGCATCATTATGGTGGTGGGTGCCATCGTGTTTAACCTGCTGCTGGGGCTGCCGGGTTTCCTGCTGAATACAATGCAGCTGGTGCTTGTGCTTTTTTGTTTTGGATCGGCGCGTAATATGATGAACCTTTCGCTAAATACGCAGGCAGTAGATGTGCAGGCATTGTACAGCAGATCCATACTTACAACTATGCATGGCATCTGGAGCCTGGCCGGCTTTGCCGGTGCCGGCTTAGGTTACCTGATGGTCTTATTTAATGTATCTACCCGCTGGCATTTATTGAGCGTAAGTTTGTTATTGGTAGCGGCGGCTATTGTTTGTTTCCCGTACACGCTGGAAAAAAAGCCGGTGCCCCAGGAAAAAAAGCCGGTGTTTTCATTACCGGATAAACAGATGATGAAATTTGCATTGATTTGCTTTGGATCGATGGCCTGCGAAAACATTATGTATGATTGGAGCGGTATCTATTTCTTAAAAGTTATCCATTCTTCCAAAGCGGCTTCTATAGGAGCATACGTGATTTACATGGTTATGATGACCATCGGCCGGTTTGGAGGAGATAAACTGGTGGGTGTAATAGGCATAAAGAAATTGCTGTTCTACAGCGGCTGGTTAATTTTTTCGGGTTTGCTGGTAGTGGTCTTACTGCCTTACCGGATTATTGCCAGCCTGGGCTTTGCTATGGTAGGCTTGGGCGTCTCCTGTATTGTGCCGCTGGTATTCAGCATGGCAGGCAAGGTAAAAAATGCCAATACCGGCCAGTCATTGGCGGCTGTATCTACAATCGGATACCTGGGCTTTTTGCTGGTGCCACCGATGGTTGGTTTTATTGCACAGGCTACCAATCTGCGCTGGTCCTTTGCCGTTATTGCATTAATGTCCACCATTATTATTTTCAATGTAGCGGCTATTCCGGATCTGGAACCAACCAGGGAAGAAATGATACAGGCCGAAGAGATCTGAATGATCAGTATGCATTATACCAGGCATGCATCAATTGCCCTGCTGATGTTTTCAAGCCCCGTGGTAAAAATAGCCGTATCCGTCCAGCCAAATCCAATGCGCATATACGTATCGGGCATACTGAACCAATGACCCGGCCCTACCATGGTCTTATACTGGTGCAGCAACAGCGAGTAAAATTTATCTGTATCTATACTCAGATCTTTTTTGAAACGCGGGAAGCAGACTACACCGCCCCCGGGTAATACATACTCAAGCCGGGTCTCTTTTTGCAACCATGCACACAACAGGGCATAGTTCTGCATGGCATGCTGGTTAATGGTTGCAGCGAATTTTTCTTTTTGCAGGCAAAACTGCCAGGCTACTTCCTCATCCAGCGCCGAATTGCTGATATGTATCATTTCCTTGGCGGCCAGGAATGTTTCCAACAGTTGTTGATCCTGCGTTATTATCCATCCAATCCTTAATCCCGGTAAGCCAAACGCTTTTGACAAAGAACTTACACTAATTACGTTTTTATACAGGCCGGCTTGCACCGGGTAGGGTGTTTTGAAACAGGCATCGCGGTAGGTTTCATCTACCAGCAACCAGGTATTGTTTTCACTGGCAATTGTAGCTAACTGGTTTAATTCACCGGCTGTCATCAGCATGCCGGTAGGGTTGTGCGGACTGGTAATACTGATCAGTTTTGTATTGCTTTGTATTGCTGCCTTCACTGCCTGTATATCTACACGCCAGTTTTTTTCAAACAGCAGATCAATATAGGTAATAGCACAACCGATAGCCGCCGGCACTTCAATATTGGTTGCATAGTTAGGTCTTATCACCACCAGGTGATCTTCTTTATTGAGCAGCGCAGTATTAATGATGAACAGGGCAGCGGCTGCGCCATTGGTCAGCAAAACGGAGGATTCGCTGGCTATGCCTGCTTCTGCCGCCAGCAACTTTCTCAGGCCGCTATGACCGCGGTGTGCAACGTATTCGAGCCTTAGCTTATCAAGTGAAAGATTGAGATCGCCGAACTGCAGATCGGTAACGGAACTTTCAGCGAGATTATATACAACCGACGAATAGCCGATCTCTTCGGGCGATTCTTTTTCTATCGGCATTCGTTTGTAAAGCATATAGAAAGTTCAAAGTCATTGTTGTCCGCTTAATTTCTAACTATTCGTTTTCCGGTCTGCCTCAAGCCGGCAGGGCTTCTTTGAACGGGGCTTACACCGAGAGCGCCCGGCTGTATTTATTGCGGTATTGAACGGGCGACAGACCGGTGATTTTTTTGAACGTGGTCCGGAAGGCTTTGGTATCGGTGTACCCAACATTGTACATTACTTCGTTCACATTTTCGCGCGATGATTCAAGTCCTTTCTTTGCCGCTTCCATTTTTACTCTTTGTATATATTCCACCACGGTATTGGAAGTGGCTTTCTTAAACCTCCGTTCCAGGTTGCGACGGCCCAATGCCAGCATCGATGCCAGCTGATCAACTGTTATTTTTTCTTCGAAATTGTTTTCAATAAATTCCTGCGCTTTTTTTACCGGCTCGTCGGTATGTGCTTTTTGTCCCTGGAAAATAATAAAAGGCGACTGGCTGATGCGGTCGATATCTATCATAAAAGCTTTTGCAGTTACAACGGCGATATCCCGGCCGGCATATTTTTCCACCAAATAGAGCAACAGGTTGAGATATGCGTATGCCCCGCCACTGGTATAAATACCATCTTCCTCGGTCATAATTTTATCATCTACCACATGTACATCGGGGAACAGTGTTCTGAATTCATTTACGGTAGTCCAGTGCGTGGCACATTGTTTTCCTTTCAACAAACCGGTTGCAGCCAGGAAAAAAGCGCCGATACAAAAACTAATCACTTCTGCGCCGGCTTTGTACTGGTCATTTATCCACGGAATAAAAGCCGCATTGTCTTGCAGCGCCTGTTTTAAATCGCCGTGAATGGCTGGTATAAAAATCATGTCCGTTTTTGGAACATCCTGCATTAAAAGATCGGGCTTTATCGTGAACAAGCCGTCTCGTTGCCGAGTCTCCTTCACAAGTCCCACCAGGTTTACATTGAACAAGGGTTCTCTTCCGGCCGCGGCCAGGAACTTATTCACCTCCAGCAGGATCTGGTGCGTGCCATCTATATTACTGAGGCTGGTATGGCCATGCGGTATCAATATAGAAACGTGTTTCATGACGTAAATATAGAAAAAAAATACTGTCGCAATCACCACCTTCAAATGCCGCGTTTGACCCTCTTATGCAATTTTGATGGCAGTAATTTTGTGGAGGTTCAGTAAAACTAAAATATGAAAATATATCATCTGCAGCACGATCAGCGGGTGTTTGGTCGTCTGGTAAAAACTTTCCCCGAAGGCATTGGCGATGCATTTCATGCCTTGTTAGAAACCGTTGGCGATGATAAACGTTCTTATTACGGTATTAGTAAAATGGATGATAAAGGTGCCATTTTATATTGGGCTGCGGCCGAAGAAAAAGCTGCTGCTGAGGCAGAAAAATATAAATGTGAGCGACTGGTTATTCCGCAAGGTGACTATTTATCGGAAACCGTTTTGAACTGGAAAGAAAAAACAGGTTGTATAAAAGATGTATTTCATGAAATGATGAAAGATGCGCGGGCAGATACTGCAAAACCCTGTATTGAGTGGTATTATAAAGATGATGAAATGCTCTGTTTAATAAAAGCAAAATGATCACCGCAACCGTAGTTAATATTACCTGTGGAGAATTGTCAGATTAAATAATGCTGTTATGGAAAAAAATAATGCCCTTGCATCGCTAGACATTACGCTGCAAATTGATGAAACCAGCCGGGAGCTGTATCAATTGATTGCTTCCTTAAGTGAAGAACAATTCAATACTGTTCCATTCAGGGATAGCTGGACGCCGGCCCAGCTGACCGTGCATGTTACAAAGTCAAATAACGGTATTGCACAAGGCATGGATATGGAGGGAAAGCCAGCGCTCAGGATGCCTGAAGAGCGGGCTACAGAACTGAAAAAAATATTTTTGGATTTCAATCGGAAATTTCAATCGCCGGAGTTTATTGCACCCCGGCCGGGTTTATATGAGCAGACAACAACCCTGGCAGCATTGAAAAAATCAATTGAACTGTTGAAAGAAAAAAGCCGGCTGGCAAATTTATCTGAAGTGATAATATTCCCGGCGCTGGGCGAAATAACCAAACTGGAATTGCTTTATTTTGTACTCTATCATACCCAGCGGCATGTGCACCAGCTTCGGAATATAGTAAAGCATTTGCAGTTGTAAAAAATAACCCAATGTTGTTAAAAGGCAGAAACGCGGTAATTTATGGTGCAGCAGGCTCATTGGGTAGTTCAATAGCAAAAGCTTTTGCAAAAGAAGGAGCAAGACTCTTTCTCGCAGGCCGAACACTGGCCACGCTTGAAGAAACAGCAAACGAAATAACAAACAATGGCAGAGCGGCAGAAATTGCCGTTGTAGATGCACTGGATGAAAAGGACGTAAAAGAATATGTTGATGCCATCGTGCAAAAGCATGGACGTATTGATATATCGCTGAATGTTGTTGCAACAGAAGCGGTACAGGGCATACCATTATATGAAATGGCGACAGATGATTTCATGCGTCCACTCCGGGTAATTATGCAATCGCAATTCATTACAGCTTCGGCCGCAGCCAAACACATGATCGGACAGCGTTCGGGCGTAATTCTTTTTCTTACCGCTACACCTGCGGGGATTGCTTACCCGTTTACAGGCGGCTTCGGTGTTCTTTGCAATGCCATAGAAGGTTTTTCGAGGAACCTGGCTGCTGAACTGGGCCCGAAAGGCATACGGGTTGCATGCATGCGTTCTGCCGGTTCACCGGATTCGAGGGTCTTTGAAGATGCCAAGATCAAAAACCCGGAAGTGATGAAGGCGAGGCTTAAGGAAATGGAAGACGATACCATGCTGAAGCGATTGCCGCTGATGCAGGAAATTGCAAACGTGGCAATATTTTTGGCTTCTGATATGGCCAGTGGCATGACCGGCACCAGCGCCAATATTACCTGTGGCACTACTGTAGACTAACCATGGAAACAAACGATATGATAGCGCGCAGCAACAGAAACAAACGGCAAAATTTTTTCCTGGTATTGATGCTGGGTGCACTGAATACCATTACACCTTTTTCGATTGACATGTATTTGCCCGGCTTTCCTGCAATAGCCAAAGATTTGCAAACCAGCATCAGCAATGTGGCTTTGTCGGTGTCAACTTATTTTTTAGGTTTTGCCGCAGGACAAATCATGTATGGTCCGCTGCTGGACCGTTTTGGAAGAAAACATCCCCTGTACATTGGCCTCAGTTTATACATACTGGCTTCCGTGGCCTGTATTTTTGCAGGTTCCATCAACCTGTTTCTGTTGGCGAGATTTTTCCAGGCGCTTACAGGTTGCGTGGCTTCGGTAGCAGCCATGGCAATGGTGCGCGATTTTTTTCCTGTTGACAAAAGCGCTAAAATCATTTCATTGCTGGTATTGATACTGGGCGCATCCCCCCTGCTGGCACCCAGTATCGGAAGTATCATCATAACCTCCCTGGGCTGGCAATGGGTATTTGCCACACTTGCTTTAATTGTTTTAATAATATTGGCGCAGACATTTTTCTTTTTGCCCGAGGGGCATGCGCCCGATACAAAGGTTTCGTTGAAACCAGCACCCATCGTAAAAGGCTTCATGGAAATTCTAACCAGGCGGCAGTTTTATATTTATGCATTGGCCGGTACTTTTTCCTTTGCGGGTCTTTTTGTGTATGTGGCGGGTTCACCGGCTATTTTTATGGAAAGTTTTCACCTCAGCGCCGGCGCTTATGGTGGCGTGTTTGCTTTTTTATCGATCGGTTTTATTGGCGGAAGTCAGCTCAATCACCTGTTATCACGCAGATGGACAAGCGAAGAAATTTTCCGGACAGCAGTTATTGTTCAGGTAATTGCTTCATTATTTTATCTCCTGGGTGTATACAATGATTGGTATGGATTGTTTGGAAATATTGCATTCCTATTTGTCATTCTGTCTTGTGCGGGGCTTACGTATCCCAATGCGGCTTCTATTGCCATGGCGCCATTTTCTAAAAATGCAGGCAGCGCCTCGGCCTTGCTGGGCTTTATACAAATTGGCATCGGCGGTTTAATTTCTGCCGGCGCCGGCATTATTCACCTTAAGGGAAGCCTGTCAACTTCCATTACCATGGGCTTCTCTTCTGTAACAGCACTGCTGCTTATTTTAATTGGCGGAAAGCGAATTGTGCAGCCTGTGGGCGCAACATCCATATCCGGCGGTCATTGATGCTTTATTCAATACCTGGATTGCCTTTTGAAAAACGATCTGACTGTTCAATAGTAGGCAGGCAAACCATTCTATGATTCACCCATACCTTTGCGACATCACTTGCATAGAGAGCGCATTGCGGAGCGATGCGGTTGAGTGATAAAAAATTGTCGCAATTTGCCCTTGCAATGTCGCATCCGCAACCTGTGTAACCTAGGGCTTTCTTCTATATTTGTATCCTGCCGCGGAAGAAATATAAAAAGTGTTTTGAATCGGTGATAACCGTTCTGCTTAAGTAAGATATTGCTAATGACAGGATGAAGAAGATAGATGAGGTGGGGCTACACTTAACAACAACTATTCATTCCTAAACCAAACCAACAAAATATGGGTATTCTACTTACTATTATCAGCGTCATAGCAGGCATAATAATTTTGCTGTTGATCATTGCCTTGTTTTCAAAGAAGGAATATAGCATTGTTCGGGAAATTACCATCAGCCGGCCGGTGCAACAGGTTTTTGAATATATCAAATTCCTGAAGAACCAGGACAACTACAGCGTTTGGAACAAGCTGGATCCCGCTATGAAAAAAACGTATACAGGTACAGATGGTACCGTTGGCTTTATGTATGCATGGGACAGCACTAACAAACAGGCCGGGAAAGGTGAGCAATCTATTAAATCGGTTAAGGAAGGCGAAAAAATTGATATGGATCTGCATTTTATAAAACCTTTTGAAGGAAGGGCGATTGCGTATATGGCTACAACGCCGGTTGCAACCGGTCAGACAAAAGTAAGTTGGGGAATAGACAGTAAGATGAATTATCCTATGAATATTATGCTGCTGTTTATGAATATGGATAATATGCTGGGGAAGGACCTGGCGGCCGGTCTTGAAAACCTGAAAGCTATCATGGAAAAATAAATCAATCATATCCCTTCACTTTTAAATTAATTAAGATGACCATTAATCCTTATTTAAATTTCCCCGGTACTACTGAAGCTGCTTTTAATTTCTACAAATCTGTTTTTGGCGGAGAGTTTGCCGTACTGCAGCGGTTTAAAGAAACACCCGATGGCGGCAAAATGAGTGCTGAATTACAGAATCAAATTATGCATGTTGCTTTACCCATCGCGAACGGTTATACGCTGATGGCAACAGATGCGCCTGCGGAAATGGGCTTTTCATTAAAGCAGGGAAACAATTTTTATATCGCCATCAGCCCCGATAGCCGCGAAGAAGCAGTTCGCTTGTTTAATGGCTTATCAGCCGGAGGAAAGGTAGAAATGGAATTGCAGGATACGTTCTGGGGAGCCTACTATGGATCGTTTACCGATAAATTTGGTATCGGCTGGATGATTAATTATGCCAAACAATAATAACGCCTGTTAGACTTTCAAAGCTTTTAGCCGTTAGCTCTTAGCTGATAGCCGGACTGAATAAACTCAAAAAAAAGAACACATGAAAAAAATTAATATTTTCTATTGGATCTGTACGATCCTGCTTGCGGCCATGATGGCGTTTAGCGGCCTGCAGGGCATTACACACAATCCGGAAGGAGTTAAATTAATCGTGGAACACCTCGGCTACCCTGCTTATTTCAATACCTATCTGGGTGCATTGAAACTAATTGGTGCCGTTGTTTTACTGATCCCTGGTTTTCCACGGCTCAAGGAGTGGATTTATGCAGCCTTCACGTATGATATGGTAACTGCCATCTATTCATTCATCGCAGTGGGCGATCCGGTGGCAGGCTGGGCGCCGATCCTTATTTTCCTGGCACTGCTTGCCGCTTCCTACATATTCCATCATAAACGGCTGAAGGCAGGTGTTGCCGGCCCCGTTAAATAGACCAGGTATGATAGAAGTGTTCAAAACAAATATCAGGCGGGTATCGCAGGCAAGAAAATTAATTGAGCTCTTGCTGCAGCATTTTCCGGGCAGCCGGATAAATATTGATATGCATGATTGTGACAGGGTGCTGCGGGTAGAAGCTGCACATTTTGTACCTGCTACTATCATGACGCTGGTAAAAGAACATGGTTTTGTATGCAGCGTGCTGGAATAGATGGGAATAGTTGATGCAGCAAAATAAAATTACCGTAGCCTTTCGGGCTACGGTAATTTAGCAATAAAGGACAAGGTAAAATGGTAATTATTTATAAGTACTGGTTGCAGGATGAAAGTTTTTCCAGGAATGCCAGAACTCCTGGTAGGCCTGAACAGTTTTTAGCCGGTTTCCTTTCAGCGTTCCTTCTGTACAAGATCCGTTCATATCCCATATAGAATGGGTGCTGCTATCTGTTAATGTATTTTGCACTTTATTTTTTTCAAAATAAAGCGTTTGACCATTGAGCTCCCTGCTCCATACATGAAAAGAAGCGGAATCATTTTCAAGCGCAAGCATAATGGGCATGCCTGACAATGTATCTTGTATCATTTCTCTTTTTACAAGTTCATTCCAGTCATAAGCTTTTGCTGCATGCAGGTATACTACGCCCACCACCCACGATTTGGGCTGCCAGGAAGCGGAGTCTCTTTTTTCGAGCGATCCTTCAATGGTTCCTTTGTTGTAACCTTCCAGGTCTTTGTATCGTTTTTTATAAGAAGTATCTGGTTCAAGAACGGTGGAATTTGGATACAACCTCAGCCATGCGGCCAGTGTTAATTGTTGCGAAGGAATTTCAGCAAGTGACTGACCTTTTAATGGACCGGCAATGGCTACACCGGTTGCCTGTTGCCACCAGCTTTTTGTGGTAGCGTCTTCAAACATGGCATTGAAGTGATCCATGCCTACCAAACGAAAGTTTTCCTGTTTTCCATTTACCACGGGGCTGAATACACGGCCTGTTCTGCAAACCGTGCAATAAGTAATGATAGCCGGCGTATTGCCGATGGTATCCCTTACCTGGTGGTGGTACCCGATGATCTGAATTGGATAAGCCTTCGCCTCGCCATTGATGGCAACGCCGACTACCAGTATCGTATCGGCACCGTTGTTATTGCCGGCAATGAAATTTTTGTGTTTAGGCTGATAAAACATTTTATCTGCCTCAAAACGAAAATTGAAAAAGTAAAAGACAATTCCGTAGAATGCCAGCAGCAATACCAGCACAATTCTCTTCCACCATTTGTTATAACGGAAAGATTGTATCAATGGCCAGGCAATCAATAATAACAGCACTATTCTTAACCAGCCAATATTCCTTCCCAGCCAATAGGCAAAGCCGATTCTTTCATCGTGCTGGCTGCCGGGAAAGGGCATAATATAATACACTCTCAGGATCTCGGCAGCGAACAATAGCAACAGACCGGCAATCAAAGTAAAGCGCTTCATGGTAAATAGCGTTTAGATAGATTTGGTTATTTATTGTTCGGTTACAGGTAATGAAAACTTATCCCATACATCATCCCCTGGCCGGTCGATCGGTAAGCCGTATGAGCAGTAACACAAAAAGTACATTGGTTCCGGTGCGATACAACGGTAGCAATTAATGCACGCGCTGCTTCTGTTAAAGACGATGGCCCCCGAAGCAGTATCTGTGTTAATTCGCGAATGGGTGCGGCGCTGTCTTTGCGGTATTCAAGCAGGCCGGTGATACCGGGAAGGTGCGCTTCCAGTGGAATATATGGCATATACAATGCTGTTTAAAGGTTCAGTATTGCGTAATCAGTCGCGCCAAATTACTGAGCATGGATAGTGATGCGCGTCATCTAAGGAGGCTGTAAAAGATTTTACAACGTTACCGATTGCATTCTGTGGAATGATGAATAAATATCAGCAGCTGATTTGCGGCGGGTGCCCGGCCGTGCCTGGAGAAGTTTGAGGGAAAAGACAAACCAGATCCTTGTTTTCCTTAACAGCCAATATTGCAGGCAGCACAAAACTGTACCGCGTAATGGTATTGTTGTATTCTGTAAGCGGGCTGGTCTTTTTGCCCGCAGATTCTCTGCTCTTTTGCGTGGAAGCAAAATCATTTACCTGGCCTGCATACGATGATTTTTCTTTTATCAGTTGTGTTCTTTGCTGGTTGGGAAGACAAAGAATATGCAGTGTGTCATTAAAAACCCGGCGTTTCACATAGTGATAGGTAGTGCCGTTCACCTCTATAGAGCCATCCAGACGCTCAAATGCCGTACTGTTTTGTGTGTAGGGTAAATTGAAAGGAATACTTATTTCTACCAGTTCAGATTCGGTATACTTATTTTGATCAATCTGCTGCACAAATTGTTGCTCCGATTGCTCAATAAAATACTGGAATACGAGGGAGTAGCCGGCCAGGTTAAACAGGTAGATGGAGAGCAGCAGTATGGCAATTAGTTTCTTCAATAAAATAAAAATAGGGAAAATTTACGTAAGCCCGGCGATTTCTTACTGTTGCTGGTGGCCCAAATAGAATCCGTTTCGCTGCATGCAGCAGATGTAACCAGGCAGGGCATTTTATTTTCAATAATATTTAATCAAATGATTAAAATATTTGTTTAAATCAAAATTTAAGTTTTTCTTTGTTGTAAAATATCATAGTGCGAATGGCTAAGAAAGAGAAAATAAAACCAGTGGTGGATGTTTCTACAGAAGAAAAAATAAAGCAGGCCGCCCGGAAAGTATTCACCCAAAAAGGGTACGCCGCAACCCGTACACGCGATATTGCGGAAGAAGCGGATATTAACCTGGCCCTGCTGAATTATTATTTCAGGAGCAAGGAAAAGCTGTTTGAAATAATAATGCTGGAAAAGCTGCAAAAATTTTTTAGTGTTTTGTTGCCGATCATTAACGATACAGCTACTACACTGGAAAATAAAGTGGAAGGAATTGCGTCCAGTTATATCGACCTGTTAACAGCCAATGCCGACCTGCCCCTTTTTATATTAAGTGAAGTAAGAAACAACCCGGAGATCTTTATCAAGATCGCTCAAAGGAAAAATTTTCTCCAGGAATCTGTTTTGGTAAAACAACTACAGGGAAAAAGGGCCGATATCAACCCGCTGCAGTTTTTGATGAGCCTGCTGGCTATGTGTATTTTCCCTTTTGTAATGAAACCGGTGCTGCAAAGGATGGCGGATGTAGCTGAAAATGATTTCCAAAGAATGATGCTGGAACGAAAGATGTTGATACCCGCATGGACCAAGGCAATGCTAAAGGCAAAATAATTTTATCTGTATAATAAATCCCAGTGTCGGATGAAAGCAATACAAGTATTTAAAAAAATAAGATGGCTGATCCTGCTGTCACTGGCAATGTCGGCGCAGGCCCAGGTAGGACGGCTTACCATCGAGCAATGTTACGAACTGGCAAAACAAAATTACCCGCTTATAAAAAAGCATGATCTTATTGCACAGAGCGGCGCCTATTCAGTTGACAATGCAGGCAAACTCTACCTGCCACAATTTTCAATTACGGGGCAGGCTACCTACCAATCGCAAACCATCAGCTTTAGCGAGGTACTCGGTTCCTTACCCGGTATTAAGCCGCCGGCTATCAGTAAAGACCAGTATCGAATACAGGCGGAGGTTAACCAACAGATTTATGACGCGGGGATTTCGGCAAATCAGCAAGCCATTGCGCGGGCCAATACCGCCATTCAGCAACAAAGTATTGAAGTAAACTTATATACGCTTAAAGACCGCGTGGCACAACTATATTTTTCTGTTTTACTCATCGGCGAGCAACTGGCACAAAATGAAATAAAGAAAGCCAGCTTGCAAAGCGCTGCTGATAAAGCCGCCGCAGCACTTCAAAATGGTACTGCATTTAAAAGCAACCTGGATGAATTGCAGGCCGAAGTTGCCCTGGCAGAAATGTTAAATATAGAATTCAGGGCCGGCCGCAAAGCTTACCTGCAGGTGTTATCCATCTTTATTGGAAAACAACTGGATGATTCGGTGGAATTAGAAACACCTGCACCGCAATTAAGTGATCCTTCTATAAAAAGACCGGAGCTGGAATTATTTGCACTGCAAAAAAAAGTATACAATGTTCAGGAGAAACAATTACAATCGGACTATTTGCCAAAACTGAATGCTTTTGTACAGGGCGGCTATGGAAGACCCACGCTGAACATTATCGAAAATAAATTTGGAGGCTGGTGGTTAGGGGGTCTTCGCCTCAACTGGAACTTCGGCAGTTTGTATACGCTGAAAAACAACAGGCATATCCTTAAAAATAACCAGGATGCCCTGGACATTGATCAAGAAACGTTTATTTACAATACCCGTCTTACACTAAGCCAGCAAAACAATGAAGCACAGAAATATGCAGATTTGATGAAGCAGGATGATACGATAATAACACTCCGGGCTGCTGTTACAAAATCGGCACAGGCGCAACTGGACAATGGCGTAATAACCGTTCACGATTATATTTCAAAACTGGATGCAGAGAATATGGCGCGGCAAACAAAAATCCTTCACACCACGCAGCTTTTGCAGGCTCAGTACAATTACAAAAACACATCGGGTAACTAAAAGATTAATCTTATTTTATGAAATTTAAAGTACTTGCCCTATTGGCCTCACTGGTAACAACTATCTCCTGCAGCAATCATAAAGATGATTACGATGCGCCGGGAAATTTTGAAGCCGATGAAGTAATTGTTTCTGCTGAGCAAAATGGTGTATTGCTTTCGTTCAGCATCAATGAAGGAGACCGGGTAAATGAAGGCGTTACGGTAGGGCAGATTGATGTAACCATTCCAGTGCTTCAGCAGGAACAGGCCCAGGCAACGATTAAAGCCCTGCACAATAAAACCGGCTCTTCTGCTGAACAAAACGATCTGGTAAAAAAGCAATTGTTTGTACTGGAAGCGCAGCTGGCGCAACAAATAAGAGAAAAAGCCCGGGTGGAAAACCTGGTGAAGGCCGATGCCGCTACCCGCAAACAACTGGATGATATCACCGCGCAGGTTGATCAGTTGCAAAAACAAATAGCCGTTACACAGCAACAGCTGAAAGTGAATGCTTCAAATACCAGCATACAGAACAAAAGTATTCTAAGCGAAAAAGCCCCGCTTGAAAAAACGGTAGCGCAATACCAGGAACTGGTAAAACGGGGACAGGTTGTTAACCCCGTTACCGGCATTGTGCTGACCAAATACGTGCTCAAAGGAGAAATGGCCACAATTGGTAAACCATTGTATAAAATAGCCAATATTGATACACTTACTTTGAGAGCTTACGTAACAGGTGATAATCTTTCGCAAATAAAAACAGGGCAGCAGGTGAGCGTTCGCATCGACCAGGGTAAAAAAGAATATAAAAGCTATTCCGGAACCATTTACTGGATATCCGCTAAATCGGAATTTACACCTAAAACCATCCAGACAAAAGATGAGCGGGCCAATCTGGTGTATGCCATTAAAGTACGAGTAAAAAATGATGGCTTCCTGAAGATCGGCATGTATGGCGAAGTAATTTGGAATCAACCCAAATAAACAATAGCCTACTCTCTCTCCCTGCCTGCCGGCAGGCTTTGGAGAGGGTTGGGCTGAGGCAGCAAAGGTTCAGGGCATTTAGCCCAATAACAATAAAAAATAATATGTCTTCAGTAGTGCTTCAGCATATCAGTAAAACCTATAACAAAGGCACTGTATTGGCCGTTGATGAAGTATCGTTTGATGTGAAAGAAGGGGAATTGTTTGGGTTAATTGGCCCGGATGGTGCTGGCAAAACTTCCATTTTCAGGATACTGACAACGGTTTTGCTGGCAGATAAAGGCCATGCTGCCGTGGCGGGTTATGATGTAATAAAAGATTACCGCGCCATTCGCAACAGGGTAGGGTATATGCCAGGTAAATTTTCGCTCTACCAGGATCTAACCATCAAAGAAAATCTTGAATTCTTTGCTACTGTATTTGGCACCAGCATTGAAGCCAATTATGATCTGATAAAAGATATCTATGATCAGATCAAACCATTTAATAATCGCCGTGCAGGAAAATTGTCGGGTGGCATGAAGCAAAAGCTGGCGCTTTGCTGTGCTTTGATACATAAACCGGAAGTGTTATTGCTGGACGAGCCCACTACAGGTGTTGATGCCGTTTCAAGAAAAGAATTCTGGGACATGTTAAAAAAGCTGAAACAACAGGGTATCACTATCCTGGTGTCTACTCCTTATATGGATGAAGCCAATTTATGTGAGCGCATCGCCCTGATCCAAAAAGGTAAAATTATGTCGGTAGATACACCACAAAATATTGTGGCTTCCTACCCTGTGAAATTATTTGCAGTTACATCCGCTGAAATATATCGCCTGCTGAATGACCTGAGAAATGCAGCTGAGATAGAAAGTTGTTATGCTTTCGGAGAATTTCTGCATGTTACGGTGAAGAACAACCCGGAAAATGCAGCGGAGCTCTTAAAAGAACTGGTAACTCAAAAGGGTCATAGAAATTTTGTTATTGAAACCATTACCCCCACCATTGAAGACAGTTTTATAAGGCTGATGAACAAAACAACTGAGGGGCTAACAAATGCCGTGGCACATTAAAATAAAGATGATGAAAGAGAAAGCAATTGTCTGTAATGAGCTGACCAAAAAATTTGCTGATTTCTATGCGGTCAATAAAATCTCTTTTGAAGTGGCCAAGGGCGAAATATTTGGCTTCCTGGGAGCCAATGGTGCCGGTAAAACAACCGCCATGCGTATTCTATGCGGTCTTTCCTATCCAAGTTCCGGCAGGGCAACGGTGGCAGGTTTCGATGTATATAAACAACAGGAGTCCATCAAGAGGAATATTGGTTATATGAGCCAGAAATTTTCTTTGTATGAAAATCTTAGCATACTGGAAAATATAGAATTCTTTGGAGGTGTTTATGGTGTTTCAAGGAAGGACATCAAAGAGCGGAGCAGTAAATTGATTGATAACCTGGGTTTGCAGAACGAAACAAAAAAAATGGTAGGCGAATTGCCCCTGGGGTGGAAACAAAAACTTGCTTTTTCAGTTGCTATTTTTCACCGTCCGCAAATTGTTTTTCTTGATGAGCCAACAGGTGGTGTAGACCCGGTTACACGCAGGCAATTCTGGGACATGATATATGAAGCAGCAGCAGCCGGCATTACCATTTTTGTAACCACCCACTATATGGATGAAGCGGAGTATTGCAACCGCATATCGATAATGGTAGATGGCAAGATAGAGGCGCTGGATACGCCTGCCAATTTAAAAAAGCAATTTTCGGCAAATAATATGAACGAGGTGTTCTATCAATTGGCACGCGGCGCAAAAAGATCAGGCGAATAAATCAGCAGATCATGAAACAATTATTGGTATTTATCAGGAAAGAATTTTACCACGTGTTCCGCGACCGCAGAACCCTGCTGGTAATGTTTGGCCTGCCGGTAATACAAATCCTGTTGTTTGGTTATGCCATGACCAGTGAAATGAAAAACGCACCTATTCTCATAGACGATAATGCCAGGGATGTGCAAACTGAACAAATCATACATAAAATAAAAGCGTCTTCTTATTTTACCGTAGATGAATCCGTTTCCGGCTACAAAGATGTTGAGAAAGCCTTCAAAAAAGGAACTATCAAATGTGCATTGATATTTCCGCCCGGCTTTGGAAACGACCTGTTGCACAACGGCAGGGCGGCGGTACAGATTATTGCAGACGGTTCTGATCCCAACACAGCTAAAACGATTATTAATTATCTTACTGCTATCATCAATGATTACCAGCAGCAGTTATCTCCGGCGGCAACATTGCCCTATAAAATCATTCCTGAAACAAGAATGCTGTATAACGAAGAAGGGAATGGCTCACTGATTTTTATACCGGGCGTAATGGCACTGATATTAATGCTTGTTTGCACGGCGCTTACCTCCGTGTCGATTGTTAAAGAAAAAGAACTGGGCACCATGGAGGTATTGCTGGTGTCTCCGTTTAAACCAGTAATGGTATTAATATCCAAGGCGGTTCCATACCTGGTACTATCGCTGATCAATTTTACGGTTATTGTGCTGCTGTCTGTATTTGTGCTGAATGTGGAAATAAAAGGCAGTGTGCTGCTTCTTTTCTTTGAAAGCACATTGTTTATAATTACCTGTCTTTCATTTGGCTTGCTTATATCCAACATTACAAGCTCTCAGCAAACGGCTTTATTGATATGTATGATGGGCCTGATGTTGCCAACAATGGTATTTACAGGATTTATGTTTCCATTGGAAAACATGCCCTGGCCATTCCGCGCAATCTCAAATATCATCCCGTCCCGCTGGTACTATCTCATTATTAAAGCCGTTATGCTGAAAGGACTTGGTTTTGAATATGTGTGGAAAGAAACCTTGGTTTTAATAGGAATGACCGTTTTTCTGCTGACCATCGCTTTAAAAAAATTTAAAATCCGCCTGCAATGAGCGTACTGCCATTTATACTGCAAAAGGAATTCAGGCAGATATTCCGCGATAAAACCATACTGGCCATGATGTTTGCGTTGCCGGTTATCCAGCTTATCATTTTACCGCTGGCTATGAATTTTGATGTAAAAAATGTAAACATAGCGGTGGTTGATCACGACCACAGCTCCTATTCACAAAAGCTTATCACGAAAATTCTTTCGTCGGGCTATTTCAAAATCACCGGTTCGGCATTGTCTTATGATAAGGCCTTGCAGCGTATTGAAGAAGACCAGGCCGATCTTGTTTTGGAGATACCGCCTGGTTTTGAGCGGAACCTTATTCGGGAGGGCACACAAAAGATCGGATTGTCGGCCGATGCCATTAACGGTACCAAGGCTTTTATCGGGAATGCATACCTGAATTCAATCATAAAAGATTTTAATGAAAGCATTGATTTGAATGTTCAGGTTAGGGGCGGAAGTTCAGTTTCTGCGGCAACAATAGATATTACCTATAGTAACTGGTTTAACCCCCGGGCTGAGTCAAAATATTACCTGGTGCCCGGTATACTGGTATTGCTGCTCACCATGATTGGCGGCTTCATCACTGCTTTGAATATTGTAAAAGAAAAAGAGACCGGTACCATTGAACAGATTAATGTAACACCCATCAGGAAATGGGAATTTATTGCAGGCAAGCTGATTCCTTTCTGGATAATTGGTATGATTGTGTTTACACTGGGTGTAATTGTATGCAGGGTAGTGTATGGCATTTTCCCCGAGGGCAGTGTGGCTTTACTGTATCTTTTTGCGGCTATCTACCTGGTTGCCCTGCTGGGTTTTGGGCTACTCATATCAACTTTTTGTGACAACCAGATACAGGCCATGTTTGTTGCTTTTTTCTTCATGATGATATTTATGCTGATGAGCGGCCTTTTCACCAGTGTTGAAAGCATGCCGCTATGGGCCAGCACCATTTCTAAGCTTACCCCTATCACACATTTTATACGGGTAGTGCGGATGATAATCCTGAAGGGCAGCGGCCTTGCCGATGTAAAAGCAGAACTGTTGTATATAATCGGCTTTGCTGTTGTATTGAATGCCTGGGCCATCTGGAATTACAGGAAAACAACCTGACAAACAGTTCTGCAGTAAACACACTAAATTTTACCCTTTCAAATTTGTACAGGTGCTGCATTCTTTGCGCATGCGTGCAGGTAACATCCATCCAGTATTCGAACAGCTCTTTTGCTGAGTTTGTACCGTCTGCAGCAGCATTGCCATGAGCATGCAGTTGACGGTAAAAACTCCGATAAACCAGTTTGCCGGCGTTGGCCATTTAGCAGTTAAAGGTTGATTTACATAAAACTATGTCGTTGCTTTCCATGCGTTCCCTAAACATTTTCACGCAAGCACTAAAGTTTATTTTAGTGGACTTACGAATAACTACTTAAAACGATTTTTCCGTTAAATAGGCTTGCAATATAAATTTCTTCAATACCGTTTTGCCTGATGGATAGATGTTATGGCAGTTACATGTTTGCTGTTATGCAACCTACCCGGCTTCAACCGTACCTGAACTTATCAATCAAATTTTTAACAATTAAAACAAAATCCAAACAAATGAAAAAAGGAACAAAATTGATCCTTGCCGCACTGGTTATGATGGTATCTGCATCAGGCGCGTATGCACAGGCAACTGCCACTGCAACGGCTACAGCTACTATTGTAACTCCCATCAGCATTACCAAAACCGTTGACATGAACTTTGGTAACGTTGCAGTACAGGCCAGTACAGCCGGCACTGCTGTGCTTACGCCTGCCGGTGCGCGTACCAGCACAGGTGGTGTAACCCTGCCAGCAACAACAGGAACCGTTGCTGCAGCTTCTTTTACAGTAGATGGCCAGGGCGCATATACCTATGCGATAACATTGCCTTCTTCTGCACTCACTATTACAAGTGGTTCCAATACCATGACGGTAACTACATTTACCAGCACGCCTTCAGCAACAGGCGCACTCACAGCAGGCACACAAACGCTGAACGTGGGCGCTACTTTAAATGTGGCCGCAGCACAGCCTTCTGGTGTTTATGTATCCGGAACGCCGTTCAATGTAACAGTGAATTACAACTAGCCCTTCCTAATTAAAGAAAGCGCTGCACGCGTGGCGTTTTCTTTAATTTTTTTGGTTAATGAAATCAATATCATGAAAAATCCATCCATCATTTGCCGTTTAAAACGGTTTACCAGGTGCATAGCAGTACTGGCGGCCCTGCAATGTATTCTTTCCTCCGATACCGCTGCACAGGGCAACCTGCTGCTGATGCCGAGAAGAATTGTTTTTGAAGGCGCAAAAAGATACGAAGAAATCAATCTTGCCAATACAGGGAAAGATACTGCCAGGTATGTGGTTTCCCTGATGCATGTGCGAATGAAGGAAGACGGCAGCTTTGAAGAAATTACCGAGCCAGGCGCCGGCGAAAACTTTGCCGATAAATACATTCGTTTTTTTCCGCACAGTGTTGTGCTGGGTCCTGGCGAATCACAGGTAGTTAAAATACAATTGAACAGATCCAACGAACTAACGGCCGGCGAATACCGCTCGCACTTATATTTCAGGGCTATTCCAAATGAAACGCCCATGGGTCAAACCCTGCCTGTAAAAGACTCTTCCATCTCCATCAGGCTGGTGCCCATTTTTGGTATTTCAATTCCGGTGATTATCCGCGTAGGGGAAGCGAATACCGAGGTAAGTCTTTCAGCTCCTTCAATTGATATGGCAGAAGATACAGTGCCGGTTTTAAATATGACCTTTCTCCGTAAAGGAAATATGTCGGTATATGGCGATATATCTGTTAACTATATTTCGGCACAGGGCAAAACCATTCCTGCCGGTGCCATTAAAGGCGTAGCCGTGTATACACCTAATACTGCCCGCCGGATTAAATTCAATCTTGAAAAAAACCAGGCTATCGATTATCACTCCGGGAAACTGCATATCAGCTATACCACGCCGGCAGAAGCCAAACAGTCTACCATTGCCGAAACAGATTTAGTGCTGCATTGATTTTAAAAACCCAATACGTCCATGAAAAATAAAGCGGTTGTTTTCTTGTCTGCGCTGATTCTTTCGGCTGCAAATATTACTGCCCAAACGGTAGTAGTCACAGATGATAATACCTATGTTACAGGGCAGGCTTCTTCTGTACTGGATGTTAAATCCACAGCCAAAGGCTTTCTTGCACCCCGCATGACCGCCGCGCAGAGAACGGCCATTTCCAGCCCTGCAGACGGGCTGCTTGTTTATCAAACGGATGGTATTAAAGGATTTTATTTTTACAACACTTCTGCCTGGACGATCCTGTCTGCGGGCACGGGTACACAATGGCTGAACAGCGGTAGTAATATTTACTATACCAGCGGCAATGTCGGCATTGGCATCAACAACCCTACCGTTCCGTTGTCTGTTAAGGACACCATGGAAATCCGCCGCACCGGCACCATGTCTGAATTATTATTCTCCAATACGGCGGGTAGTGGTGATTTTCGTATTGCAGGTGATGGTGGCGATGTTTTCTGGCAGGGTGGTGGCGGAAGAAATTTACAAATGGGCGCGTACTGGGGCGTAATACTGGCTGGCGACCGGCAAACCGCTGCAATTCCTGCTTTTTCTGCAGGCGTTGCAAATACCGGTGTGCTGGTACTGGGTCAGCGCGATGCAAGTGTTCCACTGGGAATACAGGCCAATTCGGCCAGTCAAACAGCCAACCTTACCGAATGGCGTTCTTCTGCTGCAACCCTGAGTGTTGTAGATAAAAACGGCAATTTTGGAATGGGCGTTACTGCACCCTCTTCAAAACTGCATGTATCAGGCACCAATCCATTAACCCTGAATGGTGTACAAACAGGACTCGCTTCAGATAGTTTACTAACCATTGCATCCGGCATAGTAAGAAAGCTTCCTTTTGCTACAGCTACCAGCGGCGTATCATGGGGGCTTACCGGCAATACCGGTACGGTCTCGGGCACCAATTTTTTAGGTACTACTGATAGTAAAAGCCTTAAGTTCAGAACAAACAACATTCAGCGAATGACGGTAGACAGTCTTGGCAACGTAGGTATCGGAACCGCTCCGGCTTTTACCACGGGTACTTTCCAGGAAAAATTACTGGTGGATGCAGGAACAACCAGTTCGTACAATGCAATTGTGGCAAGGGGGTCCATTAACAATTACCTGCAGTTAAATATTCAGAACCAGTCAGCAGGCACCAGCGCCTCTGCTGATATTGTGGCAACTGCCGATAATGGAAATGAATCCGTCAACTATATTGATATGGGTATTAACAGCAGTACCAATACGCAGGGTATTATGGGTGCTGCGAACGATGCCTACCTCTATACTACAGGAAATAATTTACTGCTGGGTACCGGTACCGCTGCCAAATCACTGGTGTTTATGACAGGTGGTACAACACAAAGCACCAATGAACGTATGCGCATAGACGGTAGTGGAAATATAGGCATTGCCAACACAGCACCTGCAGAGAAACTGGATATTACCGGCAATATAAAATTAACCGGTGCATTCATGCCGGCGGGCGATGCCGGAAATTCGGGTGAAATATTGGTTTCATCCGGTGCAGGTTTGTCGCCAACCTGGTACGATGGCAATTCCTTTCTCAATTCAACAGCCTGGGTACGGGATGGTAATACCGGTACCAGTTCAGCAACCGATTTTATTGGCACCACCGATTACAAAAGTTTTAAAATAAAAACCAACAACACGCAGGGTTTTTTGCTGGACAGTCTGGGTAGCGTTGGTATTGGTGCAGCACCCGGGCTTACTGCTGGCACCTTTCGAGAAAAATTGCTGGTAGATGCAGGAACAACCAGTTCATACAATGCAATTGTAGCAAGGGGGTCCATCAATAATTACCTGCAATTGAATATTCAGAACCAGTCAGCGGGAACCAGCGCTTCTGCTGATATTGTAGCAACTGCCGATAATGGAAATGAATCCGTCAACTATATTGATATGGGTATTAACAGCAGCACCAACACGCAGAATATCATGGGTGCCGCCAATGACGCCTACCTCTATACTACAGGAAATAATTTACTGGTGGGTACCGGTACTGCTGCCAAATCGCTGGTGTTTATGACAGGCGGTACAACACAAAGCACCAACGAACGCATGCGTATTGATGGAAATGGCAAAGTTGGTATTGGCACCAATTCTCCCACCACCGATCTTACCTTATATCAGAGCACCGGCGGAACAGCCTCCTCAAAAGGATTCAGGTTTATGGGCAATTCCATCGGAGGAACCAGTTCTGGAACAGGGTTCGGTATTGCTTTAGGGTATAATACTACCGGCAATAAACAATTGTGGCTGGGCGATGCCGATTACCTGGGTAGTTCAACAGGAACCTTTCTCCGCTATTCAGTTTCTTCAGGCGTCGCCACATTTGATGCCGTTGCGGGAGACAATAGCATTAGGAGGCCTATTGCACTTGGTGATGGAGGAGATGCCCAGGCCGCTATCATACTGGGCTCTGATTACAATGCAACAGCACCAGGGTCTTTTATTTGGGGAAATGGAAATATGGCAATAGGTAATAGTTACCGCGCAAATGCTGCGCCAACCAACGGACTTATTGTACAGGGCAATACAGGTATTGGAACAACTTCTCCAACCGCTGCTTTGCAATTGCGTGCAGGCACATCAACCGCCAGTACAGGCGCGCCGTTGAAATTTACCTCGGGCACCAGTTTAACCACGCCGGAAGACGGCGCTGTAGAGTTTGATGGCACCAACTATTTTGCAACAACAAGCGGGGTCCGGTATACGCTCGCCAAAACACTTACTGCTACAGCAACACTGAATTTCCCATCAACTGGCGCTGCTTCCTCAAGTAATTTAACTATTACCGTTACCGGTGCGGCAGACGGAGATGTAGTGCAGGTAGGCGTTCCATCTGCGGCAGCAGCAGCAAACAGTTGTTATACGGCTTATGTTTCAGCCGCCAACACCGTTACAGTAAGGTTCAATAATTATACATTCGGCAATATAGATCCGGCTTCCGGTACATTCCGGGTTTCGGTAATAAAATATTAATAACTACTTGTACTGGCTTTAATAGTAAATAAAGAATAGGAAAAGATTGAAACTTAATTTTTGCATATCGCTTATTAACTTATTGCTGCTTCCGTTTTATATAACGGCACAGGGGCTGATTATACCTTCCGGTGGATATGTAATAGCCAGCAACGGAAATATAGTTGTAACCAGGAACTGGACCAATAATGGCGTTTTCACTGCTAACGGGGGTACGGTGATATTTGCGGGATCAACACAGACCCTGAATGGAAGCACGGCTACTGTATTCAATAATCTCACCATTGCCGGCGGCAGTACCACTACTATCAGTTCATCGGGGCATCAGCTCAAAAATATTTTACTAAGCAATGGCACATTAAACGCCAACGGCAACCTTACCTTGCTTTCAACTGCTGCTCAAACAGCTGCGGTAGATGGCAGCGGTACTGGCGAAGTATTGGGTAACCTTATTGTACAACGTTATATCGCTTCCGCTTTTGGATATAAATATTTCAGTTCACCCTTTCAGTCGGATACCGTGGGAGACTTCTCCAACGATATGAACCTGGCTGCCAGTTTCCCCAGTTTTTACAAACATGATGAAAGCCTGACCACCAGCGGTTGGGTCAACTATACAAATGGAGCAGGTGTACTAAGCCCCATGCGCGGTTATGCCGCCAACCTGGGAACCTCATTGGCACCCACAACAGTTGACCTGAAAGGAGTGGTCAATAACCATGCGCTTTCATTGGCGTTATACAACAACAACATGGCCTATACACAGGGTTTTAACCTGGTGGGCAATCCTTACCCGTCTCCCGTTAATTGGGATGCTGCCGGCGGCTGGACAAAAACAAATATCGACAATGCCGTATATTATTTTAACGCGGGCACTACCGATCAATATACGGGTGTATATAGCAGTTATATTAACGGCGTATCCAGCGATGGACTGGCAGGCAGCACTATTGCCGCCATGCAGGGTTTTTTTATACATGTTTCCAATGGTACTTACCCCGTAGCAGGGCTTTTAGGCATCAATAACAATGCAAGGATATTGAACAGCAGCGCTGGTTTTTTCAGGGTAGATGGTACACAGGGAGGGCAGCCTCTATTAAGATTGGCTGCAGGCTTTGATGCAGTGCCCGCAGCAGATGCGGTGACCTTTTATTTTAATGACGCTGCCACGCCGCGGTTTAATAAAACACTGGATGCACTGAAACTATTGAACACGGATTCGGTTGTTCCCAATCTTTTTGCTGTATCAAAAGATGCACAAAAGCTTTCTATTAATGCGCTGGCCGCTCTGCGCGATACATTCACCGTTGTACCGCTTGGGCTTATCACAAAAAAAGATGGTTGGATCGGTTTTAATGCAAAAGACATAAAGGGAATCCCGCCCGGTATGCACATCTATTTAGTTGATAAAGCAGCAGGTATCAGCCAGGATATGCAGAGGGACACGGTATACCGCCTGTTTCTGCCGGCAGCTGATTATGAAAATCGGTTCTTTTTGCAATTCAGTACAAAAGAACGGGATGCGGTCAGCAATCCGCCCGATAATAATGAATCTTTCGGGGTCTATAGTACCGGGGGCAGGTTAATGGTTAATCCACAATTGCCCGCTGGTGAGAAAGCCAATATAACGGTGATGAATATGGCCGGCCAGGTTATTTGCCGGCAGGAACTTACCGGCGATACGTATCAGCCGCTGTATGTTTCATTCGCCAGCGCCGTCTACATTGTACATTTTTCGGGCACATCAAAAAAGCAATCTAAAAAAATATTTATAGGAGACAGGTGATTAAGCGGCTTAACATATCAACAATTTATTTCCCGGCATTTCGGTTGACTATTTGCGTGAGCCTGCTGCTGGCGGGTTTTTCATTCTCTGTAGTGGCACAACCCCCGCCTCCGCGACCCATCAGTATATATGTAAATCCTGCGCAGGGAATGATTTTCGGCGCATTTTTCCAGGGTGTCTCGGGCGGAACGGTCATTCTATATCCTGATGGTTCGCGCACTGTTACAGGCAGCCTGGTGCAGGCAAATCTTGGTTACCCGTTCTCGCCTGCTATTTTTGAAGTGGATGCTAATGTGGGAACAATGGTTTCTATCATGAACGGTCCCGATGTAACGCTCAGTGGCAGCAATGGCGGAACGCTCAGTTTACATATTGGAGCAGCCAGTACGGGTTCTTCGTTTGTGACTTCGGTAGCGCCGCCTTCAAGAACACAGGTCAGGATAGGAGGAACCTTAACCGTTGGCAACCAGTTGGCCAATCCCTCGGGTAATTACAGCGGCACTTTTTCAGTAACATTCATTCAACAATAAGAACAACCTGGTTCCTGCGAAAAGCCAACCATGAAAAACAACAGCATATATGCAACTGCAAAAAAGCAATTCCTGCGCCGGATTGTTTTTTTAATGACTGCCTGTTGCCTGTTGATCATTACTGCCCCGTTAAAAAGCTTTGCCGGCGATGATCCGATGCTGCCTTATGACGAGATCCTGATTTTTATGAATGTACAGGGTGTGGGCAATGCACAAATCCCTGCTGCTATCCGAAATGAAAAAGCATACCTGGCGGTTACCGACGTCTTCGATTTTTTAAAAATTAAAAATACGCCTTCGCAGAATATGGATTCTATTACAGGTTTCTATATTACACCACAGGCTGTATTTGTTATCGATAAAATACATAATACCATAGAATACCAGGGAAAGAAAATCAGTCTTCCCCCGGATGCTTTGATTGGCACGCCCACCAGTTTATACCTGCGATCAGATTATTTCGGTCAGGTATTCGGGTTACAATGCCGGTTCAATTTCCGCAGTCTTTCTGTTGTGGTAAGCAGTGTACAGGAATTACCGATTATGCGCGAGATGCGGCAGGAAGCCATGCGCAATAACCTGGGCCGGTTAAAAGGAGAAGTAAAAGCAGATACCACTATACAACACCAGTACCCGATGTTTAAATTGGGCATGGCCGACTGGGCGGTAATTAATACACAGGATGTTCAGCAGAAAACGACTGATACCAGGCTCAATCTTTCCCTGGGTGCCGTTGTCGCCGGCGGTGAAACGGATATTTCACTCAATTACCGTAACACTATGCCGCTGGACGAAAGGCAGCAATATTACCAATGGCGTTTCGTGAACAACGACAATGCTGCGTTGAGGCAGGTTACGGCGGGTAAAATTTTTATTCCGTCTGTTGCTTCTATATATGCACCCGTGGTGGGCATACAGTTAACCAATGCACCCTCCATTTACAGGCGGTCCTTTGGAACCTATACGCTGACTTATTTTACCGAAGCGGGGTGGATAGCCGAACTCTATGTAAACAACACGCTGGTAAATTATTCAAAAGCCGACGCCACCGGTCTTGCTACCTTCCAGGTGCCGCTGGTATACGGTAATTCGCAGGTAAAAATAAAATTTTACAGCCCCTGGGGTGAAGAAAGAACCAGTGAACAAAATATTCAAATACCATTTAACTTCCTGCCGGCTCATGAATTTGAGTACAACGCCAGCGCAGGTGTGGTTGAAGACAGTGTTCACAGCAGGTTTTCACGCATCAGCGGCAATTACGGGCTGAACGGCCGGCTAACCATTGGAGCCGGTATGGAATACCTGTCTTCGGTTGTTACAGGAAAGGCGATGCCGTTTGCAAACGCCTCTTACAGGGTGCGTACCAACCTGCTGGTTTCGGGCGAATATACATACGGGGTGCGATCAAAATTTACAGGTACTTATCATTTACCATCCGATTTACAAATAGAGCTTAACTATACCCGTTATAAAGAAGGACAGAAAGCTATCAACAACAGTTTCCTGGAAGAAAGAAAGGCCATCGTTTCTTTTCCTTTCCGCAGCCGTAAGTTTGCTATGTTTTCCAGGCTGTCGGTCTACCAGGTTGTATTACCGGTTTCGAAGTATTCGGGCAGCCCGAAATATACGACCGTGGAAGCGCTGTTTTCCGGTGTTGTATTTGGCATCAACAGCAATTTAACCACGTATGCACTGTTAACAGATCAGGCAAGGCCCTATGTCTATAGCAACCTATCCCTGGCTTTTCGGCTGCCCGCAAAAATGATTTTTACGCCCCAACTGCAATATGAATATAACCAGCAAAAGATAATCGGGTTAAGGGGAGAACTGGGTAAATACATTAACAGCCGCGGTTATGTGAATGCGTTTTATGAGAATAATTACAAAAGTGGTTTTCATAGCGCTGGCATTGGATTGAAGTATGATTTTTCCTTCGCCATCACGGGGCTGTCGTTTACCAGGGGCAACCATCATTCGGGGAATATGGTACAATCTGCCAGCGGCAGCATGTTATATGATCAGGGGAACCGCCACTTCAATTTTTCTAACCGGAGCAATGTTGGTAAAGCTGCGGTGACTGTATTGCCTTACCTGGATCTGAATGGCAACAGGCGTTATGATTATGGAGAACCGAAAGTAAAAGGCCTGAGCATTAATATGAACGGCGGCCGCATACAATACAATAAAGCTGATACTACACTGCAGGTAACCGATTTGGAGCCCTATACCAGCTACACGCTCACCATTACAGAAGCATTTGAAAATGTGGCCTGGCACATTTATAATAAGAATATCCGCGTAGAGACCGATCCCAACCAGTTTAAAGTGGTGGAAGTACCGGTAACCGTAGTGGGTGAAGTGGCTGGCACAGTGCGCTTGCTGGAAGGCAGCACGGCAAAGCCCCTGTCGCGCATTGTGGTGAGTTTTTACAGGGAAGACTTTACACTGGCGGGTGAGGTGCTAACTGAAGCAGACGGCTCATTTAGTTATAGCGGACTGGCACCGGGGCTGTATACCGCCCAAATTAACACCGCACAATTACAAAAGCTGCACATGAAATCTTTGCCCTGGTCGCTGCCATTTACCATTACCGCCAATCGAAACGGTGATTTTGTGGATGGCTTGCAATTTATTCTGCGCCGGCTTTAAACCCGCGGCGGGTTGCAGCGTCAGACCCAGTTGAGCAACGTGCATCAGCATAATGCCATAATTTCAATTGTCTCTTATCTTTAACCCAACAAACTTCTTTTTTGATAGCCAAACCGATTACCGCCTGCATACTGCTGTTTATACTATCGCATTCCGTAATAGCACAAAGACTGGATCCTGCCGGCGGAAGTATTGGAATATCGTATACCCTTCAACCTGTTCAACCATTTAAAGATACTCTGGGAGGCTTTGGTATTCATGGCTGGGGGGCTCATCTTTCGCTACCGTTGTTGGGTAACCGCCATCAAATATTGCCGCAGCTGAAAGATGGAGAACGGCCGCATTTTTACCAGGTATCCGCCCATGCGAACTTTGAATCGTACAGGTCGGGCATTGGGTTTATAACCAACGATCGTACTATTTACCAGGCTTCAGCAGGGTTAGGATGGTTGTCTTACAATGGTAAAAAAGATATACTGCTGGCCGATCTGAATATTGGCATCTCCAGCGATGGGCTGGCCATCCAAAGCCATGATGAACGGTACCGTTTTTCAGGACTGTTTATTGTTAATCATATCCAGAACATTTCTTTAACCTGGCAATACGGGCTGATATTTACGTATGCCTACGGACGGCCATTGCCGCTACCGGTACTGGGCATGCGCAAAAAGATTTCCCGCAACTGGACGGTCGCTGCTGTGTTGCCGGTATCGCTGCGGTTTACAGACCGGCTGAACAAGAATATGCGGATTGATTTTTTACTGCGGCCCTCGGGCAATCGTTTCCAGTTGCAGAACCAGCATAATTTTAACACAGGTTCTCCCACCGTGTATATGCAATTAAAACAATTTCAGTTGGGCGCTTCCTGGCTTTATCGCTTTGCTCCGCAATTCAGCATAGAGACCGAGGCCGGTTTGCTGGCCGGTGGAAAATTGAGGTTTACAGAACCTGATGATGCCAGGAGCGTTCTGTACCAAACCACCATGAAACCGGGCTTCAGGGGCCGGGTTTCTCTTCGCTACCATTTGTTCAGCAAAAGATCTGCCGGCGATCTGCCGGACAACGGCACGGATTTGTTAAGAGGAAATTAACGAATCTTTTATACGTAAGCCATCGTACTTCCGTTTACTGGTCTTAACTTGGGAGTCATTGCATTGTTCAGGTGTTCATCGTATGGGGCTGCCTGGCCTGTGGAACAATGCATCCTTCCGTAACCACGCTTCCATAAAACAGATAATAACCGAAAATGGTGCAGCAGGGCTGTAACATCTGTCTCTGCACAAACGTCTCTTTAACGAACAAAACCGCTGTACATGAAAATAAGACTCCAGGAAATTGAATTCGGGGCCCGTGATACCGATAAAAGCAAAGGGTTTTACCAGGCTGTCTTAGGACTTGATCCTATCATTGATGAAGAACGGTTAAAAGTATTCAATTCGGGTGTTGCGGGGGTGGATTTTAATATTTCTGCTCACTGCCCGGCCAATATAATTATGACCAGTTTTCTGACTACTGATCTGCAAAAACTGATGGATCGTCTTCAGTTAACTGGTATTGCATTTGAAGGGCCGATGCAATCACACCTGGGTATGATGTCTATTTCTTTCCAGGATCCTGATGGTAACCTCATAAAAGTAAACCAGCCAACCAAAGAATCTCCTTCCTGGTTAAAAGTGTAAATACCGGGCCCTGTATAAAGTCTTTTTGGTATGCAATTCCGGCAGGCAAAGATTCTTTTCTATCTAAGGTTTAAACTTTAATATGAGAAGACGTTCGTTTGTGAAAGCCTCATTACTGGGTACGGTGGCAGGCAGCATATCCCCGCTTATCAACAAAGCGGCCTCAACGGCTATACGGATGCCGAAATAGTATCGCATATCACTTCAACGTTTCTCGTGCCGGCCGACTGCTCGCAGGTGTAACGGTCATTAAAACAAGGAGCCTGGCAAACGTGTAGGAATTTCAACGATCATTCCTCCAGCTCCTGTAATATTGTTTCGGCTTCATTTATAATTTTTACATATTTCTTGAATATCCAGCTTCCAAGAATATAAAAGAAAACAAAGGAAGTGCTGAACCATAGCCATATCCAGTGCTGCTCAAAAACATCTTTGCCTGCTATCAGTTGCCCGCTTACAGGCAGAATCACTACCAGGAGGATGGAACCCAGGTAAAAATTTATTTTTTGAAAGATCACAAATTTCTTTTTTCCATTGGAATATTGCAGCAACGATTCTTTGTAATTATTATCCTGCACATGCACTGCAGTGATTGCACATATCGACCTGAAAGACATGATTGGCAACAATAGCAGCGTGATTAAGGCAATGATGCCGCAGCCATGCAGGTACCAGGTATGGAGTTCCCGGAAATGAATAGCGATGAACAGGGCCATTGCCATGCATCCAAGACTGCCGATTGTTTCAGGCACTGCTATTTTCAATGTTTTATTTCGATAATTCACCTGTGTCATTTTAATAATTAATGAGTCGGTTAATTTTTTTTGCTTTTGGATATCTGCCGACATTTCTTCCCAGGCGATTTTCATTTCTTCCAGTTCCATACGAGATCTATTTTTTGATTTGAGATGAGAGTTTTTGCTTTATCCTGCCCAAACGGGTTCCTACATTGGAAACGGAAAACCCGGTTATGCCGGCTATTTCTTCATACGATTTCCCTTCGAGGTACAACAGCACAATTCCTTTCTCCACCGTATTGAGTTTTTTTATGTGAGCATACAGCGTTTTAATCCGTTCTGCCTGTAGTGTACCGCCATTGTCTGCAGCGTATGCCAATGTTTCATCAATTACCAAATGTTTTCCTTTTTTTCTCTCCTTATTCAGGTGTGCGATGGAGGTATTGAGTGCAACGCGGTACATCCAGGTACTGATCCTGGATTCATTTCTGAAGCTCCCAAACGATTTCCAGAGCTGGTATACAATCTCCTGGTACAGGTCCTGCTCATCTTCCTTATTACCCGTATACAGCTTTGCCACCTTGTAGATAAGGCCTTCGTTTTCCTGTATGATTCGTATAAACTCGTTTTTGTGCTGCATCAATCTGTCTACTGCCTAATTAGTACAGAAAGGGACGAAAAAATCACAAGCCGGGCAGTATTTTTTTTAAAAAGAAGGGGCAGCATAGTTTTAATTCGGCGGAAAGTAGTTAGCCGGGCGCAAATCGATTTATCATCTGCCAGCAGTAGAGACGCGGGGCATCCGGGCCTTCCATATAATAAAACCAATTTATACCAGGTTCATTTTCCTGTGCAGCAGGGGTGGGTAGTTATGGATAAACACATTGCCAGATGGGGAAATATTAATGCTGCCGTTGGCCACCGGCAAAATTTCAGCCTCCAGGTATTGCAGCTTTGCAATAAGCTGCTCAACTGTGCGCCTGTCTTTTTCTTCCGTTAAAGCTGCATAAGGCTGGTGATTGTAAGTAACTACGTTATAAAGGGTTTGCATAATTAATTGTTTTAATGTCATGCTAATCATCATTGGCATTCGTCCAATCTGAATATAACCTGCAATGTATAGCCCTCTCCGGGGCTGGACAATGTAGTAACGCTGCCATTATGCAGGTTCGCCCGGTGGGCCATATTTTTTATGCTGGGGCCATTTTTGCGCTCCGTCAAATCGCAACCTACGCCATTGTCTGAAATAAATAATACGATCTCATCATCCTGCCGACTGATATCAATGCTTGCACGGGTGGCATTAGCGTGTTGAAGAATATTATTGACCTGTTGCTGAACTATACGGAATATGTTCAACTGCAGTTTTTCATCCAGGAGCTCCAGGTTCATGCTATATCCGGTGATCGTAAATTTTACCGGGAATCCGGCAGCCACATCATCTGTCAGGATTTTGATACTTTTTATCAGTCCCATCAACTGGATAAACGGAGGTGAAAGCGTTTTTGAGATGCGGCTGACACTTTCCATCACCTGCGCAATATGACTGGAAGAGGCTTCTAGCAGCCTATCCCTGTTAAGCGTATCTTCTTTCGCCATCTCAATATAGAGCCTCACGGCGCCCAGCACGTGGTTTACATTGTCCAGCAGTTCTTTGCCAACGGCTGCCCGTTCTTTCTCCTGCGCAGTCAGCACAGTCTCGGTTGTTTCTTTTTCCCTGGCCAGTCTTTCTGCTACCAATCTTCTTTCCAGCAGAACTTTTTCAGTAATGTCCTGCGTGGCACCAATCATCCGGCAGGCCTGGCCGTCTTCGTAAATAATATGGCCGCGGTCATGCACCCATGCGTATTCATCATTTGCTTTTTTGAAACGATATTCAACTTCCCACAGGATAGCGGAATTTTGAGCAAGAATCTTATTCAACCCTGCTACTATCTGTGCCCTGTCATCCGGGTGGATAAGGCTCTCCCAGAAGCTTTGGGGAATAAGCGCATTTTCCACTGCATAGCCAAATACTCTTTTATGACCGCCATCGATCCAAAAAAGCTCTTTGCTTGCAATATCCCATTCCCATAGGCAATCATTGGTTACTTCCGTAACGAACTTGTACAGATTCGTTTTAATCTGCAATTGATGATCCGCTGTTTTGGGGTATTCCGGATCAATGGAACTGTTACTGCTTTTAAATGATACCGACAGCGTATCATCGCAGTAATAAGTAATAACATCAAACCACCCGCCCATCTCTCCCAGGTATTCCTGAAAATGAACCGGGTTGCTTTTTTCAAAAGCTTTATGGTAAACCGCATAAAATTCCAACGGTATTAAACCGGCAAATGCCTCCCAAAGATTTTTGCCGATAATATCAGCCGCCTTCACATGCAGTATCTTTTCGGCTGCCTTATTCCAGTATTGTACGGTCCATTTTTTGTCAACGGTGAAAAAACCGTTGACAATGATTTCGGCAATCGATTTCCCCGCATAGTCGTTGCCGCTATGTCGTTTTTTAAGTCCGTTGGTTGGTAAGATAGTGTCAGCTGGCATGTTCAGTTTTTTATTCGTACCCGCTCTTGATAATCGTAAGGATCATCTTGAATCTTCCGTCTGGTGTGATATGATTGGGCGCATGCGCAGGTATGATAATGCCCTCCCCGGTTTTTACCATATGAGCCACTTTGTCAATCACAATTTCGGCCTTGCCTTCAATGATCTGCGCAAAGGCGTCGAAGGGGGACGTCTTCTCTGTCAGTCCTTCACCACTATCAAAAGACATGACACTGACATTGCCGGTTGATTTTTTAATGATGGTTTTAACTACGATGGAATTGGTCATGTATTCAATAATCTCAACAATGATATGTGTTTTTGACTTTTCTACGCTGGTATCGTGAGGCTTGTGGTTGCTTGTATCAGTATGGTCATTTTTCAGCAAGGTCATTTCCCAAGTTGCGCCTATTTTCCCGAAATATTGTTACAGATATTTCAAATTGTTTATACGATTCACACATTTCATAGAATAAAGTCGGAACCGTTGAAGTAAATACATATTTACACTTAATGCTCACCTGAAGAGCGCATAAACCGCGGGTTCATTCCATTTCAACAAAAACATAAGAATTATGTAAGCTTTTTACATAAAACATGTAACGGTATAACGGGCAATTAGTGCTATTTTGGCCGGACTGCGCCAATTAAAAACCGCTAACAAATGAATCCGCTAAAAATTGCCCAAAAAGAATCCGGCGCCTATGATTTCCTGCTGGCCCACGAGGTGCGCAATCCCTTGACAAATATTGATCTAGCCATGGAAATGCTGTTGGCAGGCGTTAAAAATGAAGAACACAAAACTTATATGGACATCATTGTCCGCAGTTCTATGCGCATCAATGAACTCATGAATGAGCTAATCAAATGCCAGAAAGAAAATCAAGCAGCGGAAGGTAAGAAAAACGTATAAGGTCATTCAAGCAATAAACAAAACTGCTTGTCGGCGGAGTTGATGATGATAAAAAAAACATGAAGTCATGTAAACAACGGTTCTTCAGCCTGCAAAACGAGTTTTCCTGAGCTGCTTAATTTCACCGAATCCATAAGTGTTTCAATTTCCGCTTCCATCTTTTTGAGAGATGAAAATATTAATTTAACTTTCGCGACGCCCGCTACGGGCAAACACGTCTGTTTAAATTACCCCCTTCTTGAAGCTCTACATTAAAAATATGGTTTGCATCCGCTGTAAAATGGTGGTGAAAGATGAGTTAAAAAAACTGGGCCTGCAGTATACCAGGGTAGAACTGGGTGAAGCCGAGATTATTGAAAATATTGCTGATGAATTGCGCGAAAAAGTTAAAGTGGCGCTGCTGAGATCGGGGCTGGAACTGATGGAAGATAAAAAAAGCATACTGATCCAAAAAATTAAAAATGTTATTATAGAGCTCGTCCACTACTCGGAAGAACCGCTTGCTATTAACCTGTCTGTCTATCTGACCCAGCAATTGCAATATGATTATACATATATGGCCAACCTTTTTTCAGAAGTACTGGGCACTACCATTGAAAAATTTTTCATTTCCCATAAAATTGAAAGGGTCAAGGAATTACTTGTATATAATGAACTTACGCTTACTGAAATTGCTTACCAGATGCATTATAGCAGTGTAGCCCATTTGTCGGCTCAATTTAAAAAAGTTACAGGACTGACAGCCTCTTATTTTAAACAAATGAAGCATAAGCGACGCTCGATGCTGAATGATATTGTCTGAAGAGGTATGCAGGATGTGTATGTACAGGCAAATGCAGCAATGTGTAACAACGGACAAACAGGGCATGGTGAATAGTAGTCATTAGCTCAGATCTTCTCCGGCAGATTTTAAAAATCCTGCTTGCGGGTTCTCGATACCGTTAAGTGAATGTCATTGCTCATGATCGCTTGCGGGGCGTGACTCAGGAAATCAAATTAGCAACTAGCCCAATTAACCGTTCAATTCTTTTATCGCTGCCTTTATAAATCCGGCCTTGTCTTTTTTCACCTCTTTCAGCATTGCTTTCCTGTCTGCCGCGATGGAAAAATATTTTTCAGCCCATAAACTTATTTCAATCATTACGGGCACTAAGTCGATCCCTTTCCGGGTTAACTTATACAACACCTTGGCCTTACTATCCGGGTGATCCAGTTTTTCAATAAGCTGGTTTTCTTCCAGATTTTGTAAGCGGGAAGCTAAAATATTAGTAGCTATTCTTTCCGGCGATTTTAAAAAGTCGCCATAGGTGCATGCTTTTGCATCCATCAGGTCCCTGATAATCAACAGCGACCATTTATCTCCCCATATATCAAGCGAGCTGCTAATAGGGCAATCCGATCTTCTTTTAGCGGGCATAAAAAAATAGTTTAAAATTACTTTCAATATGCAAGTAAGTAGTATATTTGTACTTGCAATATGCAAGTAAAATTACAAAACAACCGGAAATAAAACAAACAAACTTATCATTCGATTAATTTTAATAATAAGGGCTTCTTCAGGCTTTGCCCTTCTTATCGCCAGCAAGCTGCACCAAAACGGTTACTTGTAATTGGTACAAGCCGTAGTCGGCAAAAAGTGCATTGGCGTTTATAGCAAAATAACCAACAAAACAAGAGACAAAAATTCAGAAAATGAAAGCATTCATTGTTAATCGCTACGGCAAAAAGGAAAAACTGCAACTAACCGAAATAGCAGAACCGCTTCTAAAAGAAACTGATATCCTGGTTCAGGTGTATTCAGCAGCACTAAACCTTTTGGATTCAAAGATCAGAAATGGTGAATTCAAAATGATTTTGCCGTATAAAACCCCATTTACCCTTGGGCATGATGTAGCAGGTGTTGTAAAGAAAGTCGGTTCAAAGGTTCGCAAATTCAAAGTTGGCGATGAAGTGTATGCAAGACCTGCCGACTATCGGATTGGAACTTTTGCCGAATTGATTGCAATGAATGAAAAGGATGTTGCCATGAAACCAAAAAATATTTCTATGGAGGAAGCCGCTTCCATACCCCTGGTTGGTTTAACAGCCTGGCAAGCGCTTGTTGAAAAAGCAAATCTGAAAAAAGGGCAAAAAGTTTTCATCCAGGCAGGTTCGGGGGGTGTAGGCACATTCGCCATTCAACTGGCGAAATATTTGGGTGCTACTGTGGCTACAACAACAAGCGCGGCAAATATTGATTTGGTGAAAAGTTTAGGTGCCGATATTATAATTGACTATAAAAAGGAGGATTTTGAAACAATACTGAAAGAATACGATGTGGTGTTGAATAGTCAGGATACAAAGACACTTGAAAAATCTCTGAAAGTAGTAAAGCCTGGAGGAAAGGTTATTTCTATTGCCGGCCCGCCCGACCCGGATTTTGGAAGGGAAATCAATGCGAATTGGTTTTTGAAAATAGTATTTAAATTTTTGAGTGCCGGAATCAGGAAGAAAGCAAAACGTCTTGGTGTACACTATTCTTTTCTTTTTATGAGAGCAGAAAGCGAACAATTAAGTGAAATTGCAAAACTACTAGAAGCGGGTGTTGTAAAACCTGTTATAGATAAAGTATTTTCATTTGAAGCAACCAATGAAGCCATGGATTACGTGGAAAAAGGACGCGCAAAAGGCAAGGTTGTTATCAGGATGAAATAATATGTAATAGCCGTAATTTGGTCAGTCAATTACTAAAGAAAAGATATAATTTAATCTTTCATTCATTAAAAGCACTCATTTTAAGGAAAAGATATCATTCCGTTCTCAAACTCTTCACCGGGTTTGCAACCGCTGATTTGATGGATTGAAAGCTGATGGTAATTAGGGCAATCAGTATCACTAAAAGCCCCGACGAAGCAAACAGCCACCAGCTAAGTCCGATCCGATATGGATAATTTTCAAGCCATTTGGCCGTTGCCAACCATGCAAGCGGTATTGATACAATCAATGAAATAAAAATCAACTTTAAAAAATCTGCTGAAAGAATCGATACAATACTGGCTACAGAAGCCCCTAACACTTTGCGTATCCCGATTTCTTTTGTTCTTTTTTCTGCAGATAAAACAGATAGCCCGAACAATCCTATGCAGGAAATAAAAATGGTCAGTATGGCGCTGAATAAAATAATTTGCTTCCACCTCGCTTCTGCCGCGTAACTCTGTTCATTTTGCGCTTGCTTAAAATTATACGCAAACGGGCTTAGCGGAAATAAATTCCGGAATGTGTTCGCTATATATTGCAGGCTTGCAGTTTCTGTACCCGGCTTTATTTTTATATACACCATTCCATAATTGTTACCTGGATTCATGGTGAATATTTGCGGCGCTATTTGTTGGGTTAATGGTTTAAAATGATAATTTCTAACAACACCTGTAACAGTATACGTTTTATTGTTCTCAAAACTGGTTACCTGCTGATGTAAGGGCTGCTTCCAGCCGGCCTGCTGCACAAACGCTTCATTCACTAATACAGATTGCGTTGAATCTGATGGGAAGTCAGGAGAAAAATTTCTGCCTGCAACAACCGGCACTTGTAATAATGGCAGATACGAGGCATCAATTGTTCCGATAACAACATTTATATGCTTGCCTTCACTAAGTCTGACTGTGTTGTTATTGTACCCGGCGTTCCCCGGCGCAACTGCAGTTATATCATGATTATTCATTAATATTTGCTTAAATAAAGCTGTTTCGCTGCGGGTTAATTGAGATTTTTTGACCGTGATTAAATTGCTGTCATCATAACCCAGGTTTTGGGTGCTGAGATAGTTGACTTGCAAAAAAATGGCAAGTGTACCGATGATTAAAAAGGATGCTAATGTAAATTGAAATATTACCAGCGACTTTTGTAAATAATCTTTGCCTGCCAGGCTAAAGCGGTTGTATAATGTTTTAATGGGGTTGTAATTTGATAGCACTGCCGCCGGATAAAACCCTGCCAGCAGACCAGTCATAACAAAAACGGTTATATAACCAAAAATAACCCTGGCACCCAGCAAGTAAGAAAATGAAAGTGCTTTACCGGATAACTGATTGAATAATGGCAGCACCATTATTACAATAACAATTGCAAAGCTGAAAGCTATAAGGCAAAGCATAAATGATTCACTCAGGAATTGTATCATCAATTGTTTGCGTGTACCGCCAATCACTTTGCGAACGCCTATTTCTCTAGCGCGCTTTACAGAACGTGCTATGGTAAGATTTACAAAATTGATACAGGCAATCAGCAAAATAAAGATCGCAATACCAGAAAGAATATAAGAATTGGCAGCACTGCTTTTATCAGAAAGAACTTCGTCCTGTGCCTGCACTTCTTTGCCAAGATGAATATTGGAAAATGATTCAAGCACATAAGAAACGCCGATACTGATGATGCCATATTTGCTTCGCATTTCATTAATGGTCTCACTTGCATCAGCCTCAAACACTTTATCCATCTTGTGCTGAACCGTTTTTATGTCAGCGTTTGGTGCAAGCACAACGAATGTGCTCAGAAACGAATTAAACCAATTGCCATTATTGTTTTCGTCTGCAACTGATACTTTCAGCGGCAGCAATACATTAAATTTTACAGATGAGTTTTGCGGGCAGTTTTTTGCAATGCCGGTTACGATAAACGATTCAAACCTGCCTGCATTTTTCACCAACATCGTCTTACCCATAGGGTCTGTATTTCCGAAATATTTTTTAGCCATGTCCTCGGTAAGAACAATTGAATTTGATTCGGCGAGTGCCATTTTTGCACTGCCCTTTATTAAAGGAAAAGTAAATACAGAAAAGAAATCAGCATCTACATAGCATATATCCTGTGACTGAACATCACTGCCGCTTTTAATATCCGTTTCACCTGGCTGAAATCTTACAAAACTTTTTATCTCCGGAATCTTTGCAGCGAAACGTGGACCGGGAAAATATCCAGTATAACTGTTGTAATGAAAGCCGCCATTATCTTTTTTGCTCTCTTTATCGATGCGATAAATCTGGCTTCCATTTTTGTGAAAACGGTCATAGCTCACTTCATCATTTACATACAGCATAATCAGCATTGTGCAAGCCAAACCAAGGCTTAATCCTGAGATATTGATAAACGAATAAATTTTATGGTGCAGCAAATTTCTGAATGCGGTTTTGAAATAATTTTTTAACATAGCAGGATTAATATTATAAAATTTGAGCGATCGTAACATGCTATAAGCGCCAAGAAAAATGCCATCTGCTTATTAATGTGAAAATCAATACGATGCGAACTTGTGGACATAAATAGTGCACGTTTTCGATACAGTAAGTGTCCGAATTTCTTTCAGGTTGACTCGTCCTAAAATAGTTATACGGGGTTTTCAATAAATCCTGCTATTGCTATACATGTCAGCGGAGAAATGACTGAACGATGTATTTGTGACTAAGTTCGGTATTTTCTTCATCATGGCTCGTTCTAAAATAGCCGCAATTCACGGTATTCTTAATTTCCTCAAAACCTCCGCCTGCCGTTTATTCATATAAACTTCTTCGGTTGCTTTCTATAAAGATTTCACGTTTTTCACCATTCCAAATCCTGCCTTTTTCTTGCCTATTCTGCCGTTGGCTAATTCCTGTTGAGTGCATACAATAAGGCACTTATTTTCATATACTGATTAAATCATTCCAGGTACTTCGTTAAAATTATTTTATGAAAATTTATCCGGTATATAGTCTGTTGTTGTGCGTCTTTTTTATTTTGGCGGGCTGCAAGAAAAATTCGGAGGGAGGCAATCCTCCGTCAGATAGTTCGCCTTCTGTTTCGGGCATTAGTCCAACCAGTGGGTCAAAAAATACGCCTGTTACCATCACCGGAAATAATTTCGGTATAGATGCCAGTAAGGTTACCGTTTCATTTAACGGATTGGCAGCTACCATACAAAGTGTAGCCAACACGCAGATAGTGGCATTGGTTCCTGCAAAAGCGAATACGGGCAAGGTAACTGTGAATATAAATGGAAAATCAACAGACGGGCCGGTTTTTACCTATACAATTTCTTATACGGTTAGCACGGTGGCCGGCAATGGTACACGAGGCCTTCTGGACGGGGCTGGCGCAAACGCAGAATTCGGCAATCCTGTAAGCTTAGTAGTAGATGGATCGGGGAATATATTTGTGGCTGACCAGTATAGCAATTGCATACGTAAAATAACAGCGGGCAATAACCCTGTGGTGAGCACATTTGCCGGAAGCCTCACGGGTACGCCGGGTACTGATGACGGTGTTGGCAATTCAGCAAAATTTGGTTTCCCAACAGGTTTGGCAATAGACGCACAGGGTAACTTTATAGAAAGTGATATTGCCGGCGCCTGGAGCTTTATCAAGAAAATTACGGCTGCAGCTGTAGTCACTACATTTACAGGTAAAGCAGGTGGAGGAGCGGGTTATAAAGATGGCGCCCTAAATGTGGCGCAGTTTAACGAACCCGCAGGAATAGCGCTGGATGCGCAGGGGAACATCTATGTGGCGGATTTTAACAATACCTGCATCCGGAAAATATCAACGGCTGGAATTGTTTCCACTTTGGCAGGAAGCCCTACACCCGGTAATACCGATGGAACAGGTGCTGCTGCAAGTTTCAGAAGCCCTTTCGGATTAGCCTTAGACGCGCAGGGAAATATTTTTGTGGCCGATCCTGATAATAATAGTATCAGGAAAATAACGCCGGCGGGTATAGTGAGCACCTATTGCGGAGGCCCTGCCCATACCGGTCATGCAGACGGAGACATTAGTGTAGCGCGGTTTATGGCGTCCAAAACTATTGCAATAGATGCACAAGGCAATATGTATGTTACGGATAGAAGTCCAAACAGTGGAAATATAACTACTGATTATGTTAGAAAAATAACGCCCGCAGGAATGGTCAGTACAATTGCAGGAAGCGATCTGGGATACGCAGATGGTGATGGCTTACATGCAAGATTTAACCAACTGAATGGCATTACAGCAGATGCACAGGGCAATATTTATGTTTCTGATGGTATTAATTATCGTATCCGGAAAATTACTGCGGAATAAAAAAAACGGAACAACGCCGGGTTTGCAGTACCGGAACTTCTGCGCTTATTCCCGAGAATTCCGGTTGGTAGCCCCCGGCAGCATAGTATCGAACAAAGTCGTGGGTATTTTAAATTGTTGCACAGCAGGTTAAGTCCGCATATAAGCGATGGCAGCAGCCGGATTTGCGTTTTTGCCACCCTTTCCTTTTATATAACGACCCTCTCTTGCTCTTTAGGATAACCATGAGGGATACGGCTGTATTTTCGGGCGGCACCCCAAAAATACCTGCGCCGGTTATACATTTTTAGGCGAATGTGCATAAAAAAACCAGCTGCGTGCTGTGCAATCCCGAACAGAATAAATGTAACTTCATACTACATCAATTTGTGAAAACCATATTATCCTCAGGTCCTTCCACTTTATCACCGGTACGCCATGAAAAAAGATCTGGTTACCTGTATCCGGGCTACTAAAAAACGGGTCTTACCGCAAAAAAATCAGCTCAGGTTTTAGCTAAGTTAGGCGTTGCTTCCTGCCAGGCGATGTTGGTTTATGATTACTTGTTCCTTTCTTATTTTTTAACCATTAAAATTGCTTTTATGGAAACCTTAGTTCGTTACGGCCAAACCGTAAACAAGATCTACGACGCTTTTTCCAAGGGCGACATTCCCTTCATTATTTCAACGCTCCATCGTGATGTTATTTGGGAAGTAATGGGCGAGCCGGATATCCCATTTGCAGGCATTTATCATGGACCGGATGATGTAAAGTTGTTTTTTAAGAGATTAGCAGACAGTACTAACTTTAAAGAAATGGTTCCGGAGCACATTCTCGAAAATGGCAACCTGGTTATTGCAACAGGTTATCTAAAAGGGTCGGCGCTTAAGACCCAAAAACTGCTCGCCAGCATCTGGTCAATGATCTATGAATTTAACGATGATGGAAAGATTGTTCATTTCCGCGATTGCTACGACACACTTGCTTTTTCAAAAGCCTATGGAAAATAGTTTTTTCGCAGTTGTAATGCTACGGAACCAAGACAAGTAAAACAGCATCAACAAAAAGGGGCTGTCTCAAAAGCATGAGACAGCCCCTTTGATTTATATTCATTGCCGCAGATTCGCAGATTATACCAGCAAATCTGCGAATCTGCGGCTAATTTTTTTCCAATCTAAAGTTAAATAATCATTTAGCCTGTTCCCTGGCGGATCAGTTTTACGTTTGAGACAGCCTCTTTAATTTTTTATATATGTGTCCTTCACGAGGCAGTTCCACAAATCCACACACGCAATAGTGGTTTAATAATACAAAATTGCATATTCAGTCATTCCGATAATTAATCACGTAAAAACAAAACATGAAAAAAATATGGTCGATAGGCTGCTTGTTGATCGGGTTAACAGCACCGGCTATGCCCAAAAAACCCGCCGAATCATTGACTGGCGGGCTTCCTGCTTATGTCAGTAACCATTTAATTTCCATGATGCATACCACCGGTATCAACTTTAAAATATGCTTTGTAGGCCCCGAGCCGTTTGACCAATTCTTTACTCTCTTCAAGTATTTTTGCTTTTTCTGTTTC
>Ga0068860_100000491_pt1 | contig 48922 bp, 35 predicted proteins | sample KBSSwiS32_FD_66597 | JGI IMG/M metagenome (GOLD analysis project Ga0068860, IMG submission 66597) | Switchgrass rhizosphere microbial communities from Kellogg Biological Station, Michigan, USA - KBS Switchgrass S3-2 | ecosystem: Host-associated > Plants > Roots > Rhizosphere > Soil ... | reverse complement strand
AGCGGATAGCTATTGGCGAATCCGATGTTCGTAAACCTATCGTTTGTAAATCCAATGGCGCCGAAACCTTTGAGGTCCGAGGTATAGGTGCGGATATTGGATCCCATCATTAAGTTGACATAGTGATCACCCAACTGCTGGTTATAGTTCAGCGTTACACTGCCGTCAAACGTATTCTCATCAATGGACTGATAAGCATAGGCGCCTCTTCGCGACAAGAGATAGGTGGGGTAGAAAAAATATTTGTTACTGAGGGGAGATTCGAAAACGTCCTGGGTAGATCTCTTTTTGGTATAGCTGATCAGTGAACGTAAGCGCAGGCCTTTGGAGATATTCCACTCTCCCGAAAACGCATCGATCAGTTCCAGGTAAGAGGATTTATTAAAGCTATGCAGCGAGGCATCGTACAACGGATTGAGAACGACATCCGTCACATACTGCGACGTTCCATAGCCATGTGTATCGATGATCCAGGAATCCAGCTCCTGTATCACACGACCGGCAGAATCCGTCTTTGGATAATAAGGGTTCATCGTCGCGTAGGTGGAGAAACCGCCGTATGGGGACTCCCTGGAATTGACCTGGTTGACGGTGAGCACGTTCTTAAATAGAAAGACCTTGTTGGGATTGTAGGCAAGATCCATTCCCAGCGTATACCTGTCACGGGTGGATCCTTTCATCACACCAGGAGAGGTCTGGTAACGAAGGTCGAGGCCGTAGCGGACGGAGTTAGAGCCGCCTTCCAGGTAGAGGGTGTGCTTGTGCCCGAAAGTGGTGCGTAAAGGCTGAGACAGCCAGTAGGTGTTGACGCCGCTGACCACATTCCTGTTTTTGGCATAATAGCGAACATCCTGATCGTCCTGGGTGATGCCGGCCACGGGTTTGTAGAGGCCAGCCAGCATTTCATAATCCAGCTTTTGCCGTGCATCCAGCACATGATAGCCTGAAAGGTCCGGACCTGTAACATTGAGCTCATAGTTGTAGAACATCTGCAGCTTGCCTTCTTTGGGCGCTTTAGTGGTGATGACCATCACACCGTTGGCAGCGCGTGAGCCATAGATGGCGGTGGCGGCAGCATCTTTCAGCAATGTGACAGACTGGATGCGATTGACATCCAGGTCATATACTTTTTCCAGGGACACCTCGAAGCCATCCATGATAAAGGTGGGCAGGTTGACATTGCTGTTCAGGCTGGTCCTGCTCAGCACGTCGCCGTTGCCGCTGGGGAGGGCTGTGGAGCCGCGCACATTGATCTGGGGCAGAATGTTGGGATTGCTGCCTGCCAGGTTATTTTGCACGATGGCAAAGGAGGGATCGAAGACCTGTATACTTTGAAGGAAGTTCTGTGGGTTGACCTTCTTCAGGTCTTCGCCAGATATGACGGTGGTATTGCCGGTAAAGCTTTCCTTGTTGATGACCTGGTAACCTGTCACGACCATATTGGCCAGCGGGTCCTTGTTGGCGTTCAGAGAAAGTTTGATGGAAAGGAAGCTGTTGTCCCTGACCCTGAGCTCGCGGGACTGGAAGCCTACGTAACTGATAATGATCGTGGAACCGGGCTTTACCAGGATGGAGAATTCACCATCGTTGTTGGAAGTTTCGCCTTTCGCGGCTCCTTTGACCATGATATTTGCACCAGCCAACGGCGTATTGTTTTGCGCTTCCGTGATCTTACCGTTGACCCTGATCTGCACCGGTGTGGTGTCGGGCTGTGCGGACGGCGGGAAGTCTCTTATGGGTGCAGGACTGACAACGATGGTCTTATTCACGATGTTATAGATCAGCAGCTGATCTTTGAAACATTCATCGAGCACCTTACGCAAGTCCTGGTCTTTGGCGGAGAGGGATACATTGTGTGCGTTCTCCAGCAGCCGGGTGCTGTAAAAGAACGTGTAGCCTGTTTGCTTTTTGATCTCTTTAAAGACTTTTTTCAGCGGTGCATTCTCCGTTGAAATGGAAACCTTCTGCGCAAAGCCTGCGGCGGATACCTGCAGACAACCAACCAGTATAAGTATCGTGGTTAATTTCATAACCAGCATAGTTTTGGGCTTTGCAGGCAGGCTGAACAGGCCGGCTTTGCAAAAAGCGGTAAATACCATATTTTTATAAAAATTGGGTTTAAGCGAATAAAATAGTTGCAATGCTTTTTATGAAGTTTGCCCATTTCGGCCGGGGGTGTGCCACCACTCCCGGCTTCTTTTATGTAGGGGTCTCCACGACGCCTGAGCGTCGAGGGGACGGTGCAATGACTTAGGGGACCTCGCGGGCGTTGGGAAGTTTTCTCATTTCAGTATGTTAGTTTGGTTTGTTGAATAGGTCAGGGTATAACTGTGACCTTTTTATCTTCTACTTTAAAATGAACGTTACTTAATTCAAGTATCTTAAATACTTCTGTCAGCCGGCTGTTGCGCGGTATGTCACCGACAAATTTTTCCGTCGTGATCTTACCTTCGAAGGCCACTTCCACATCATACCAGCGGGCGATCTGCCGCATGACCGTACGGATATCTGCATCCTCGAAGTGGAAACGCCCATTCTTCCAGGCGATGACCTCGTCAAGATCCACATCGGCGAAGACAGCCGCATGGCCCGTATTGTCCAGCTGTGCCTGCTGACCCGGCTTCAGGAGAGTGGCGGCTTTGCTCACCACGCGCACGCTGCCTTCGAGGAGCGTGGTCTTTACGGTGGCTTCATCGGAGTATGCATTGATATTGAAATGCGTGCCCAGGACTTCCACGGAGCCGGAGTCGGCGCCGGGGTTGAATGTTACTTTAAAGGGGTGCGTGGGATCTTTCTGCACTTCGAAATATACTTCGCCCGTGATGCGAACGACCCGTTCGTCCCCGGCGAAAGCCGTGGGATAGGTAATGGAAGAGGCAGCATTCAGCCAGACGCCCGTGCCATCAGGCAGGATCAGCCGGTATTGCCCTCCCCTTGGTGTGGTGAGGGTGTTGTAAAGGAGGGCGGTTGGTTTTTCATTCAATGTTTTGTATGCCAGCTGGCCATTGTTGAGCTTTGCGATCTTTGTGTTGCCTTGTTGCGTCAATGGCCCGGTCCTGGCGCTGTCCAGCGCAATGATGGAGCCATCGGACAGGGTAAGCATAGCGACGTTGCCGCCGGGAGGGCGATCGTGCGGGACTGCCATGGAGGCTGGCTGTGTTTTGAGCGTTGCCTTAGGCAGGAAGAGGTACCAGGTGGTGATGCCTGCGATAATGGCTGCAGCGGCGGTCCATCGGAAGACCATAGAGCGTTTTCTGACACGGGTCGCAGGGACTGTATGACCAATGGCTGCCCTAATGGCCTGCCATCTTGCTTCGCTGTGTTCGGGCAATGGTGTCGTTTGCTGCAGGAGCCGGAGCAGATAGCTTATCGCCTCATCGTCCCCTTCGGATAGTTCCAGCAATTGGGCCAGCTCGTTCTGTTCGGCAACGGTGGCGGTATTGGCGGCATATTTATCTATTAGCTCGTGGATCCTTTCGCGGGCAGTCATGTCTGGTTGTCTTATATATGAAAGACGATCGAAAAAAAAGCTTGAACTAGTCCTATGAAAAAATTATTTTTTCGCCATGAGGAGGACGCAGGTAAGGAGGAAAGTGGGAAGCAGGTCCTGGTCATGCAGGTAAATCCTGATGGACTGCAAGGCTTTTACAAGGTGATTGCGTACGGTGTTGGGAGAAATATTCAACTGCCGGCCGATCGCATCATAGTCCAGGCCTTCCTGGCGACTGAGCAGATAGACGGCTTTTTGCTGCGGTGGCAGCTGATCGACAGCCTGTTGTACGAGGGCGGTCCGATCACGCAGGAGCAGGGTCTCTTCTGTGTCATTATGGGAAAGGGGCCTTATGGCAGAGAATTTTTCCAGCATCCGGCTCTCGTTGAGCTGACGTTTGATCTGATCGAGGGTATGACGGGTGGCGATGGTGAAGATATACGCTTCGGGGTTGGACACTTCGTTCAGTTTTTCCCGGTGCTGCCAGATCTTTATAAATATTTCCTGGGTGAGCTCTTCGGCAAGTGCCTGGGTCCGGATCATCTTAAGCACGAAGGGATAGATACGGCGGTCCCACCGGCGGAACAGCTCTTCGAAGGCCCTTTCGTCTCCCCGGGCGATCCGGTGAAACAGGTCGGTATCTGTATTGGATGCAGATAGAGACAATAGTGAAATTTTGTTTAGATGGCAATCAGGCGTCGCTCAAAGGATAAGTTTGGTGGTTGAGGGCGCAGGTGGCGGGAGGTGAAGATACAACGTTTTCCTCAATGATCCGATAGCATGACAGGCGCGGCCTGCGCCGACGACTTTTTCCGAACTGCCAGCAGCAGCAGGGGCAGTGCCAGGAGGAACACGGTCCCGATCAGCAGATAAGCGTCTCCAAAGCTTAGCACGTTGGATTGACGGACCACGGCATTATCCAATAACTTCAGTGCCTGGTCCTGCGCCTCCGGGGCGGTGGCGCCTTTAGCGGTAAAATAATGGGCATACCCGGATAGGCGCTCTGCCAGCAGTGGATTGCCGGGTGTGAAATTGGAAATGAGGTCTGTCCGGTGAACTGCGTTGCGGTTGGTCAGGTACGTATTGACCAGCGCGATGCCGAATGAGCCGCCCAGCTGCCGCATCATATTGTTCAGGGCCGCGCCCTGGGGCATGTCCTTTGGCTCCAGTCCCGAGACAGCTAATGCTGTGAGGGGAACCGTTATGATCGCGAGCCCCACCCCGCGCCAGACCAGGGGTATGGAAATATCAGCCCGGCCCGCAGCCATATTCAGCCGGGACATCTGCCAGCTGAACAGGATGAAGAGCCCGATGCCTGTAAAGATCATCACCAGGGGCGAGAGACCTCTTTGCAGCAGCCGCGCCGAGATCATCAGCCCGCCGAGAGCGAGAACAGCTCCTGGCAACAGCAGCAGCCCTGTTTGTGTCGGCGTGAAATTCAACAACCGCTGGGCGAAGACGGGTGTAATGAAGACGGAAGTAAAGATCCCCACGCCCGAGACGAAGGTCAGGATGGCGGCAATGCTCAGGTTGCGGCTTTTCAGGACGGACAGATTGACTACGGGATTTTTTGTCCGCAGCTCCCACCATATGAACAGAAAGATGCCTGCAATGGCGGTGACAGTGAGATAGACGATATATCCTGTATCAAACCAGTCTTCCGTCTCTCCTCTTTCCAGCACGGTCTGTAACGAGCCTACACCGACGGCCAGCAGGAAAATACCTGTCCAGTCTATCTCACCTGCCTCCTGTTTCAATGCAGGCTCGCCGAGAAGGACATAACACAGCACTGCCACAGTTACGCCGATGGGAACATTGATATAAAAGATCCAGGGCCAGGATAAATATTCCGTAATGACGCCCCCCAATGTCGGTCCGATAGTAGGGCCGATAAACACACCAATGCCGAAAAGGGCGCTGGCCACATTCCTTTTTTCCTTCGGGAACAGCTCGAATACGATGGCCTGGGATACGGACAGCAGCGCCCCCCCTCCCATGCCCTGTAGAAAGCGGAAGGTCACCAGCATCCAGATGTTAGTGGCCTGTCCGCATAAAAAAGAACAAAGAGTGAATAGGATCACCGACCCAATGTAGTAATTACGCCTCCCTAATTTCAACGCCAGGAAGCTGGTGATGGGAATGACAATGACATTGGCGATCGCATAGGAAGTGATGACCCAGGAAGTATCTTCCAGGGTGGCCCCCAGGTTGCCGCTCATATGCGAAAGGGCGACATTGACGATCGACGTATCGATAAGCTCCATCATGGCGGCGCCGATGACGGTGAAAAGCAGGATATTCCTTTTAAGGCCGGTCATTTTCATATTTATTCAGCTGCATTCATTACCTGGAAAGCTTCGGCCGGAGAGGACAACGAAAGCTGATAGAACTGGGCTGTATTTCCTACGTGGATCTCATACTGATCGCTCTCCAATGCCGTCAGGAGCTCATCTGCGACCTGGCGGGGCGGGATGCCATTCTGACCATCGATCTCTTTGGAAAAATCGGTATTGACCAGCGGCGGCATCAACTCGAATACTTGGACATTCGGGGAGGTCTTGTTCAATGTCAATCTTAAAGTCCGCGTGTAAGCGTGTAAAGCAGCCTTGCTGGCGGCGTAGGTAGCCAAACGCCGGCCGGGAGCAAAGGCTACGATGGAAGTAACGTTGACGACAGCAGCTTCCTTTTGCTTTTTCAGGAGAGGCAATAATCTATCCGTAAGCTGGATGGGAGCCAGATAATTCGTCTGCATTTCCTCTGCAGCTTTTTGGGCAACGTCCCCTTCATCACCTAATTTATAATAGTATGCCTTACCCGCATTGTTGATAAGCACATTCAGGTCGGGAAATTCCCGGCCGATCCTTTCAGCCAGGATGTCCACCTGTCCGGGATCGGAAACATCGCCGGCGATGGCCGTTGTATTTTTAAGCTTTGCAGCAGCAGCCTTCAGCCGTTGTTCATCCCTGCCGGTGATGATCACCCTGTTTCCTTTTTCCGATAATAAAGCAGCGATCTCGAAACCTATGCCTGCGCTGCCGCCTGTGATAAGGACGGTGTTGTTGGTCGTGTTCATAATTGTAGTTTTTAATTTATATAAATAATACCAATCGGTATATTTTTGCTCAAAAAAATTTACTTCAGGGACCGGATCATTTTTCCCACCTGGTCCATCACCTGCCGTCTGTAGTGCGGTTTGCCTGTCACCCTGGCGATCATAATGCCGCCTTCGATGATAGCAATGATGGAGAGGGCCGTCTGTTCGGGATCCGGGATCTCCCTGAACTCTTTGTTCTCGATACCTTGCTGCAACAGTGAAATGATATGGTCTTTCCAGGAAATGAGGACATCCACTACTTTTTTCTTCAGATCCTCATGCGTATCGTCCGACTCGACGGCGGTATTGAGTATGGGACAGCCGCCTTCAGGAAAGCCATGCGTATTATTATATACATCCACATAGACCAGTAATTTCTCCCGGATGGTCTTTTTCTTATCCATTTCGGTGCGGATCATGGAAGTGACCTTCCTTACGTTATGATCGAAAGCAGCCAGCGCTACCTCATCTTTGTTGGCAAAGTTGCCGTAGATGCTCCCCTTGGTGAGACCGGTCGCATCTGTCATATCACTGATGGAGGTGCCGGCATATCCTTTTTTGTTGAAGATGGGGGCCGTCTTCTCCACAATGAACTGTCTTGTTTTTTCCGCTTTGCTCATGCTGGACTATTTTGACAGGACAAAATTATACCGATTGGTATTATTCTCCAAATCTTTTTTTTGGGGATAATTATTCATCTTTATGAGCATGAGATATTTCTTTTGCCTGATCCTGTTATATGCCGGCGCCACCGGCGCGCAGCCCATTACGACGGCGGGCGCTCCTGCCGTGCTGACCATCCGGCAGGCAGGACTTCACAGCATACGGGTAACGCTTGAGCCGGAGCGCTTCCACGGGGACTTCCCCTGGTCACCTGCGTTGGCAGACCATCACTTTGCCCCGGCGGATCTCCGGCTTACTCATCTCTCCGGCCCTGTAAAGCGGCGCATGGGCAGCCTGCTGGTGGAAGTACGGCCCCACCCGTTGACGATCGTCGTGACGACCGCTGATGGCCGTCCTGTGCAGGAGCTGATCTTCCGGGATGACAATACCTTATCCTTCCGGTGTGGCAACACCCCGGTGCTGGGACTGGGCGAAGGAGGACACCGGCCGGAGCCTGGGGCCGACTGGCGGCACGCGCCTATCGAATTCGATCGCCGGGGAAGATGGCAGGAGATGCAGCCCCGCTGGCAAAGCGATGCCTACGGCTCCCGAAATCCCGTCCCCTTGCTCATCGGCACGGACGGTTGGGCCCTGTTCATTACATCGCCCTGGGTACAGGTAGACCTCCGGGACACGCACAAGGGAGTATTTGTTCCATGGAAGCCTACCGCGAAAGATTCGGTGCAGCAGAATGAAAAGAACCAGGGGCTGACACAGGCCAAGGGCCTGCCTCCTGCGTCGACTGTCATTCCGGGGCTGTTTGATGTGTTTGTTTTCGATGCCCATGATCCCTCCTTCCTGATGGGCGATCTCTCCCGGCTGACAGGCCCTGCAGTTATGCCCCCCAAATGGGCATTGGGATATATGCAGTCGCACCGTACGTTGAAAGATGAGTCTCAAATACTGGGCATCGTCGACAGTTTTCGCGCGAAAAAGATCCCTGTGGACGCGGTCATCTACCTGGGCACGGGCTTCACACCCCGGGGATGGAATACCAGGCAGCCCTCCTTTCAGTTCAACCCGGAGGTCTTTCATCGCGATCCTGCCGTCGTGCTGGCTGATCTCCATGCCAGGCATGTGAAAGTGATATTGCATATGGTGCCCTGGGACCGGGATCGGCTCCCTACCCTGCATGGGTCGATACCCGCAGCTGCAGGGGAAACCATCGACAACGGACATATACAAAGTTACTGGCAGGAGCATGTGGCCCTCATGCGGACAGGCGCCGATGCTTTTTGGCCCGACGAAGGAGATTGGTTCGATCTTTATGAGCGGGTAAAGCGTCACCAGCTGTATTACCAGGGGCCGCTGTCCACTTTCCCCAATATCCGCCCCTGGAGCCTTCATCGCAATGGTTACCTGGGTATTGCCCGCTGGGGCGGCTGGGTATGGTCGGGTGACACGGAATCTTCGTGGAAGACATTGGAAGGGCAGGTGGCCGTCGGCATCAATTATTCTCTTAGCGTAAGCCCCTACTGGGGCTCGGACATCGGTGGATTCTATCCCAATGCTGAAAAGACGGGAGAGCTGTTCGCCCGCTGGTTCCAGTTCGGCGCCTTTTGTCCCTCTTTCCGCACGCATGGCCGTACAACAATGACCATCTTACCATGGGGCTGGGGCCAGGGCGACCGGGGAGATCTGGAGACCAATCCTGCCGATAGTACGAATATCCACCGGAATGTGCTGGTATCCGAGATGAATAACCCGGGGATCGAACCGGTGGTCAAAAAATATGACGAGCTGCATTACCAGCTGCTGCCATATACCTATACACTGGCATGGGAAGCCCGCCGGTCCGGTATGCCGCTGATGCGTTCTCTTTGGCTGCATTACCCGGACGATACTACGGCCCGCAGTCTCGGCAGTGAATATCTCTGGGGACGGGACATGCTGATAGCTCCTGTGTTTGAAAAGGGTGCTACCCATCGCAATGTTTACCTGCCGGCAGGGACATGGTATGACTGGTGGAATGGTCTCCGCCTGACGGGCGGGCAGTGGGTCAGCAGGGAGGTAGACCTGACTGTCATGCCTATTTATGTACGCGCAGGGGCCATCCTGCCCTTCGATCCCGTGCGGCAGTATACGGATGAGCCGGCGGCAGCACCGATGTGTTTGCGGGTCTATCCGGGCGCGGACGGGACCTTTACACTCTACCAGGATGACGGCATCAGCCTGGACTATCTGCGGGGGAAGGCTTCGTTGATTCGTTTGACATGGGATGATGCGCATAGGATATTAAGGTTGGAGCCTGGCAGTGTTCCGGGAGTTGACACCGCTGGTAGTACCGGCAATGCCGGAAACATAGAGGTGCACCAGACCTTCCGTGTGCAGCTGATGACGGGTGGAACGGAGAAGATGGTGAAATATGATGGGAAGGCCATCAGCGTGAAGCTTTGACCTCTGCCTATAGATATTTACTGATCGGAAAACAATGTACCTCTTCCACCTTCCTGTATGAGTCAGTGGTATATATCTGATCGATGGCTTCGATGGAACCGCCTTTACTGAAAATACCATGACTGACTATGAGGTGTACTTTTCCGGCTCCTTTTTCTTTCAACATCTTAGCCGTGCCGGCAAAGGTCCCTCCCCCATCGCAAATGTCGTCCACAATAAAGCAGGTCTGGCCGTGCAGGTCATCAGTCATCGCCTTGAAATTTGTAAGGGCTCCTGTCTTCAAATCCCGTTCCTTCATACATTCCACCACGTTTTCGATCTTTAAGAACTGCGCCAGCTTGTGGATCTTTTTAAGCGCTCCGGCATCTGGAGACACCAGGCAAACAGCTTCCCCTGAATGCCCGCAGGCATAATCCTGCAATGCATCCTGCACAAAAAGGTGATTGGTCTCGACATAGGAGCGATCGATAAGCGCGGTAGTCACCTCGGAATGCGGATCGAATATCCTTATCTTTTTAAAACCCGCCTGGTTAACCATGGCGGCAATGACCTTTAAAGAGAACGGCTCACCGTCCAGCATGACGCGGTCCATGCGGGCGGCCAGGAGATAGGATACATGCAATTCTATGATTTCAAAATCCATGTAGTCCAGCGTGTTTTTTACGAACAGGGCCAGTAAAAGATCATTGGCGTTGTTTAGCCGGGTAAGGATCCTTATGGGCTCTTGCCTGTCAACTTTCCCGGCTTGTTGCACATCTATCTTGATATGCGGCTGTCCGTCCGGGAAGATCATCGTCTTAAAAGCGAAATCCGAACGTTCGGGATAAATAAGATCAAAAGTTTGCATACTTGGGGGTTTATTTGTTTCTACCTTTCTCACCGGGATAAAGCGTCAGGATAACGTCGCTCTGCCAGAATTCCTTCGTATGTATATCGAGTGCGGATAATTTGCCGTCGAACGCAGCGCCTGTGTCAATATTCCAGACATTATGTGCACGCATGGGTTCAAATATGTCATAGTTCACGGTGGGTGTATGGCCGATAAAGATCTCGTCAAAAAGCAGCAATCTTTTAGGGTACCGGTAAGAGGTCGTCTTTATCCTCGTATCCATTGCCAGGGCCATCTCCCACAATGTCCTGTCCCAGGAATAATTGCTGGAATAATGTTCGTTCTGCGGGCCGTGCATCGAGGAGAAACCGGCATGGATAAAAAGGCGGTCCTCTTCGATGTAGTAGTTCCGCATGCGATTGAAGAATGCAAGATGCTTTTGGCGTTCTTTCGGTCTCAGTGGCTCATAGCTTGCGACAGTAGCCAGACCTCCGTGTAAGAGCCAGTTCACATCTGGAGTCTCCCCTGCCAGCCATTCTTCACACCAGACGTCATGGTTGCCTTTGATGAAAATGCAGGCGTATTGTTCCTCCAGCTCCATCAGTCTTTCCAATACATTCGAAGACTCGGACCAGCCGTCCACATAGTCGCCCAGGAAAATGAGCCGGTCGTTCCTGTGCAGGTTTATCCTTTCCAGTAATTGGTCCAGCGCACGTACAGCGCCATGAATATCTCCTATGACGAAAGTTCTTGACATGCTAATTATATTTTTTATTGAGCCTGCAGCAAAGCTCTTCTATTTCTGTTCGTCTTGCTAAAACAGTAAGCCACTCTTCCGGTTCATTTCATAAGGATTTTATCTCTCACTTCCATCAATGCAAATCCCAGCAGGTTGTTACCTCTCCATGTCGCAGGATTACAGGCAGCCGGATCACTGGCTCCCATGCCGATGCCCCATATGGCATCATTGGGACTGGCCTCAACCAATATCTTTTCACCAGTGGCAAGTAAGTATTCCTTTAAGGCAGAATGTTGTGTAAACTTATGAAAGTTGCCGTCAACAACAATATCGTACTTATGCTGATCCCAGACGGCTGGATCGAATTGCTGAACGAGTCGTCCCTGCTCTTTTGCCTTTGCCGGTGTGTCACTTGACAGTATAGCTTTCATGGCGTCATCGTCGCCAAACAATCTTGCTTTGCCTGCCATCATCCAATGCTCAGCCGTTGGATAGATAATGCCGTCCACCTCAAAAGGAGCAACCCACCATTGACTGAAGCAACTTTTGGTAGTGATGCCATCCGTCGCAGGCTGATGGCCCCAAAAAAAGAGAAAGGGGATGGCTGCCGGGTCGGGATAAAGGTCTATCAAAGATTGTTTATTAAGAGCCATATATCAGGTATTTAAAAGTAAATATATTTCGCCGGTACATGGTCTGTCAGCCAGACCCCATTCGCGGACCGATAAAAGACAAAACCATCCGTATTCATTTCGATGGACCCCGTTTCAATTTTTATAAACATTCTCTTACCCGTGCCCTTATCTGCTCCAGCGTCCAGTCCACAGTGAGCTTCCCGTCCTTAAACACCGTCTTCAGCTCGCCTTTGCCTTCCTCTTCCCAGCTGCATTGATCTTTCAGCGCCAGCTTCCCTGTGGAAGCATCACGGTATACCTGCATCAACCCTTTCGCCGACTTCTTCGTACCATCATCCGTTTTTGGGTCCTTAAAGATATCCCTGCCCACACCATCGACCTCTCCGTAAGTGGCTTTCATAGCAAATCCAAAAGTGTCCCTTGTGACATATTCATAGGTATAGGAGCCGATGCCAAGCACCACATTGTAACTTGCGAAGCCTTTTTTCTTCAATCCTTCGAGAATGGCCGTTTGTCTTTCCGTAGTAATGCTGTCGCCATAGATCAGACCGATATGCCCGTCCAGGAGCTTATATCCCCTGGGCGTGATCGTCCCGCCGAATGTTTCCCACATACATTCGATGGCTCCTTTAAACTCAGGACTGCCCTCAGGCGCATCTTCATCGCCGATGATGATCTTCACCGGATCGCCGCTATCGGGACGAATAACCACTTTCCCATTCCTTGCCAGGATATGATCCTTTAACTTGGGCAGGAACTCCGTGATCACCTGCCAGAAATCCCAGGTATCGCTGACGATGGAAACGATGCCGGCAGGATATACGTCCCGGATCAGCCGCAGGAAAGTACCGATCTCGTCATCCTGCGTGCCCATACACATGACGCTGTGCTCGGTAGCAGGTACAGAGCCGCCGATCAATTCTTTCGAGCAGTCGGCATTGTAATATTGCTCCAGGAAGTCGATGGCTGGAATGGTATCCGTACCGGTGAACGATAATAGATGGCCAGCTCCACTGATGACTGCATCTTCGATGCCCGCCATTCCCCTGAAAGAAAAGTCATGTCCCTGCCAAGGGATAAAGCTTTTGTCTTCTCCCACCGTCTCTTCTGCATATTTCGTGAAAGTACGTAGGTATTGAAAGGCGGTGGTAGCCGATGTAGCGGGTTTCCAAAGAATGGCGCTCATCACGGTCTCCAGCATGTTGGTCAGCCAGAAATACCCGGGCAATGTGTTCTTGATGGTAAAAACAGGTACTCTCATCGGCACCAGGCTTCCTTCCGGCAGGGCCTTGATCTCCAGGGGAAGATACCCAAGATCATGCAGCTCGGAAATATGCTGATAATTGATGCTGTCCTTACCCAGGTAGGCGTCGAGTCTCCGGCTATATTCCTTCAGAACTTCAGCTTTGGCCCTTTTGAAAAAATTCTCGTCAAACTGGCGGATCAGGTACTCTTTGATGAAATACTGCAGGCCAAATAAAACGATCTCGTCCACACCCGCGCTCCTGGATTTACGAGGAGTAAGGTTGGAATATACCAGCGTTGTGTTTTCGGGGTACTGGAATTTATGCCCAACCTTATAACCGTCCTTTAATAAAATGGGAAGAATTTTCATGATCAGGAAACATTAAGGTTAAAATTATACTGTTTTAGTTTTTTATTGAACTTATACAGAGAGGGGTGCCTATTCTGCAGCCCTTCTCTCTTTACCCCTGTGTCTGTGACATATTTCGCGTCCAGGATCTTTCTCCGGAAATTGCGCCTATCGATGCTGATGTCCAGAATACATTCATACAGCTCGTGCAGCTCCGTCATCGTGAACATGTCGTCCAGCAGTTCAAATCCCACTGGGAAATAGAGGATCTTCGAGCGCAGGCGCTCAAGGGCCTTTTTAAAGATCTTCTTATGATCGAAGCCCAGCTCCGGCATCTTTTTAACATCATGCCAGGACACATCATTGGCCATTTTCCCCGCCGCAATCTCGAATTTCCGCGGATTTACCAGAGCGAAATAGGTCACGGATATTACCCTGCCGCGAGGGTCCCTTTCGGGCTCGTCAAAACTGTACAATTGTTCCAGGAACAGCTGATCCATACCCAGCTTGGTCTTTAATACCCTGCCACAAGCTTCCGAAAACCGCTCTTCCATCTGCAGAAAAGCACCCGGCAAGGTCCATGTGTCTTTAAAGGGTTCCTCATTCCTGTTGAGCAGCAGGACCGACAACACATTATCATGGTACCCAAACACCACCAGGTCTATGGCCAGTGCGGGGTTTCTGTATTCGTGAAATGCGATCATGTTTGCGTTATTATGACGCAAAGTAAGTACATTCTTTTATTCTATACAAGTATTTACCAAAAAAAAAGATCAGGGACGCAGAAATCCCATCCCAAAAGCGCTGCCGATACCCAGCAGCGCTCCCGCGCCGACATCCGTCGGGTAGTGCACGCCGAGATACATGCGGGAATAGCCTATGCCGGATGACCATAAAAGAGCAGGCGCCATCACATACCATTTGGGATAAGCCCGTGCGAGGGAGACCGCAGCGCCGAAAGAGGAAGAAGCATGTCCGGACGGAAATGAATAGGCTCCGGGTCGGTATACGGGAGTGAGGCGAATATCAGTGATAAAGGGACGCGGGCGTTTGACAATATTCTTGATAGTAAAGTTCAACAAAAAAGACAAGGCGGTACTGCTGGCCGTATACAAGGCATTCTTCTTCATATCCGCATCATTCCGGATAAGGCCTGCTGCCAGCAAGCCGGCAGGGATGCCCACATCCACATAGGTATTCGCATTTGATATGGCGCGCCAGAATGCTGTCTGTCCGGGCGTCCTGTGTGCAGCCAGGTATTCCAGGATATGTTCGTCCGTTGCCTGCAGACCGGATTGCGCATGTGTCGTGTAAAACATTATACAAAGCGCGCTGCCGAAGATCAGCTTCATCATGCACGAAAGATACAGAAAAAAATAAAGAGATGATTTGTACAACAATTGAAGTGATACATCCATTGACCGCGGGCTATTTGCATATTACCTTCGTTCTGTCAGATCACAGCAGGTACGACATCACAGAATAATAAATAGGCAGGCACTGGGAAGAAAGTACTTATGGCAGGCGACACAAAAGGCAGGGTTCATGAAGAAAGCCGCTCCTTCGGGGGCGGCTAATCTTTTGGTACGGCGGCGATGTCCCTTTGCGGCATGATCCGCCGGTAGCCCAGCTCTGCTCCGCCGCTGACAGGAAGTATATTGCCCGTGATAAAGCGGGCCTTATCGGATATGAGAAAGACACAGGCGTCGGCGACAACGTCGCCTTCAGGACAATAGCCCAACGCATGAATACCGTCCAGATATTTTTCTATGCCTGCAGCATCCTCCTGGGCTTGCCCCCATTCACGCAGCATCACCGTCCAAACGCCCGCGGGCGCGACAGCATTCACGCGGATCTTGAAAGGGGCATAGTCCAGCGCCATCGATTTGGTAAGCGCATTGATGGCGCCCTTGGTGGCCGCGTAGGCGGCATGGTTGTCCTGCCCTATGTCTCCCACAAGGCTGCTGGTATTGAGGATGCAGCCTTCAGATCGCTGCAATGCTTCCAGCCCGTATCTTGTCGTATATAAAATGCTTTTAAGGTTAACATTGAACAGTGCATCCCATTCCACCTCTTCCGTCTCATGCAGTGGTTTTGCGGGATGTGCGATACCGGCATTGTTATGAATGACGTCTATCCGTCCGTACTTATCCATGGTCTGCTGTATGGCGGCCTTTACATCCTTGGGATTAGATACGTCACAGAGAATGCCTATGCCGGAATGCCCCAGGATAGCGGCAGCTTCCGTCATGGAGGAAAGGTCATTGGACAGGATGACCACCCGGGCGCCCGCTTCCACATATTTCTTCGCACATTCGAGACCAATGCCTTTCGAGCCGCCGGTGAGGAATATGATCTTGTCTTCTAATAGTTTCATTATAAGGTCTGTTTATAGAGTATGAAAAACTTCTTTCACGTTCACCTGAATATGAAATATAATACTGTCATCACTGCCAGCAGCACCCCGGATAACATTTTGTAATTGCCCCATCCGCTCCATCCTTCATCCCGCAGCGGCTCCATGGGCGACTTCCAGTAAAGGGCCGCGCTTTCCGCCGTGTGGCGCACAGGATAGATATAGGATAAGACCCCTTGCATGACCAGGCAGACCGCGAAAAGGTAGAATGCTATCATCATAAAGGGGACGGCGGCCATGGATGTATGGGGATACAGCTTATTCATTACATAGACAAGCGCGCCAAGTATGGAGCCGGCGAGCAAAGTGATCTGTGCGGCTTTTGCGGAAGCACGTTTCCAGAATACGCCCAGTACGAATACGCAGGTGATGGGTGGTGCGATATGTGCGATGATATCATTGATCCCATTGAAGATACTGCCATAGCTATTGAGCAGGGGCAATAAAAAAATGGAGAATACGAGTGCAATACCTGCCGCTATCCGTCCCATCCTCACCAGGTGCCGCTCATCAGCATCCGGCCGGAAGCGTTTGTAAAGATCGAAGCTTACCAGGGTGCTGATGGAATTCAGGGCCCCGGACACCTGGCTCATGAGGCCGGACAGCAAAGCCGCCACAATAATGCCGGACAGGCCGGTGGGCACGAGCTGGGTGATCATTAATGTATAGATGCTTTTGCTGTTGGTGATCGTGTTGCCGGCGGCATCGGTGGTCTGCAGCGTATGGATATCCAACAGGCCCTTTTGCGCCAATGTGTAGGCCAGCAGGCCCGGCACGATAAAAATAAAGACGGGCAATACTTTTATGAATCCGCAGAACAATGCCCCTGCACGGGCCTGGTTAACATCTTTCGCTCCCAATACACGCTGTACGATCGTCTGATCTGCGCACCAATACCAGATACCCAGTACGGGATACCCGAGGAATACAGCATACCAGGGAAGCCCGCCGGCATCGCCATGAGGACGCAGCATGGACAGCTTCTCCATATGCTGCGTCTCCTGCAAAGTAGCTACCATGGCGTCCCAACCGCCCATTTTTGTAAAACAGGCAATGGTGATGACGATGGCGCCGGCCACCAGCACGACGGTCTGGATACTTTCGGTGACGACTACGGCCCTCAGCCCTCCGATAATGGTGTACACGGCGGTGACCAGTGCGATCACGGTGACGCTGGTATACATATCGATGCCGAACAGGGTCTCCAGGACGATCCCTCCGGTGAGGAGCGAAAAAGCAATATGGATGATGATTGCCGAAAGAATGGATACAAAGGTCAGCCAGTCCCTGCAGGCGCGGTTGTATCTCCTTTCCAGGAAGTCCGGCAATGTACTGACACCGCTTCGGATATAGAAAGGAACAAAGAACAGCGCCAGCAGGATGAGCGTAAAGGCAGCCATCCATTCGAAATTGCCGCTGAGCAGCCCTGTGTCAAACCCGCTCTGCGCCAGGCTTACCAGGTGAAGGCAGGATATGTTGGTGGCAAAAAGGGCCAGCCCGATCATGGGCCATCGAAGGGATTTGCCCGCCAGGAAATAGTCATTGGAAGACGACTCCTGTTTTTTCCGGCGAATGCCTGCCCATAACCCTACGGCGACGATACCGAGGATATAGAGCGCGCTGATAATGATATCTGGAGTCTTTATCATGCTATTTCAGATCGCAGCTGCTACCCGGTTCCTGCGGCGTCCTGTATACGCCGCCAGCTATGACCACCGGATGTACAAAATGCTTTTGAAGATGGGGAATATGTTCAAGGAATAAGGCCTGGTGTCCAAGGGTAATGTGGTTGAACAATACGAGGTGCTGATGCAGCTGCCCCATGTCCCCCACATGCGGGACGACAGGGATGCCAAATCTACGACAAAGCAGGCTCACTGCGATGAACTCGCTGACGCCTCCCACCCTGACGGCATCCACCTGGATGAACCCCGCGCATTCCAGCTGCAGGTAATTTTTAAATATGATGCGATTGGGTACATGTTCTCCCAGTGCCAGCTTTGTGGGCGCTATGCTCCTGGCAAGGGTCTTATGTCCCAGTATGTCGTCCGGGTGCGTAGGCTCTTCTATCCAATAAGGGTCGATATCCTGCAGCTGCCGGCATATGCGGAAAGCCTGTGGCAATGTCCATTGCTGGTTGGCGTCCAGCATCACTTTCACCTGGTCGCCGGCCGCCTGTCTTACAATATGAGCCCGGCGTATATCCCTTTCAGGGTCGGCCGATCCCACCTTCAGTTTCATGGCCGTAAATCCATTGGCCACCGCCTTTACGGTATTTTCTCTCACCTTATCGTCGGGGTAATTGAACCAGCCGATGGAAGTGTCGTACCCCGGATAGCCGGCCGTCAATATTGATTGCCGTGCATCTTTTCCCGTAGCATTTGTTTTCAGCAGGGCGAGAGCTTCCCCCGTTGTCAGCTCATCTTCCAGGTATGAAAGGTCCAGGGTCCTGATCAATTCTTCCGGGGAAAGATCGATGAGCAATTTCCACAGCGGTACGCCTCTTTTTTTTGCCCAAAGGTCGAAGCAGGCATTTGTCACGGAAGCCAGGCCCAGGTGAACGACACCCTTATGAGGACCCAGCCAGCGGAACTGTTGTTCATTGGACAGGCTGTTAAAAATATTGCCGAAGTCGCTCATCAATTCCTCTATATCTTTTCCCTTTAATTTATCTGCATAGAACTGTGCGGCTTTGCAGACCATGTCATTCCCCTCTCCCAGGGTAAAGGCAAGTCCGGTGCCGGTGAGACCACTGTCATCGTGCAGTCTGGTGACCGCATAGGAGTAAATGGGATCCCGGTGAATGGCGTCGCTTCCGGCGCCATTTCCGAGAGGGTAACGGGCATCAACAACTGATATTCTATTTATCATCGATTATTGTTTATCCCACAAAGTTATCTGGCTGATGTTGGCATATCCTTCGTTGGTGGCAACGGTCTTTATACGGATGACGACAAATCTCACCGGTATGGGGCTGTTGTTGATGTCCACATCATAAGGAGCTATGCCATCGTCCTTCCTCACTACTTCGTTCAGCAGACTCCATCCTTTGCCCGTCATATCTGCAGCCCATCCTCCATCTCCTGGCGTCAGGCTGGTGATGGCTCCGGTGGTATCGGCGATGCCCCAGATCTCGAAATCCAGGGGATTATGACAACAATTCCTTCCCGTCTCCTCCAGTCTGCCGATGTTATTATACACTTTATGCATATCGAAGGTGATCGTTCCTGGAATACCGGGACCGCCACTGCTGTGGAAGATCTCAGGATAACCTCTCGGCTGCATATTGCCGTCCCAGATACGCGCCAGGTAAGTGCCGCCGTCATACTGGTTAAGATCATTTGGAAGATGCACCGTGGAGAACAGGCTCTTATCGCACACGACATACACATAAGGCACGGTATCGATGTCCAGGGTATAGAATGTGTCGATAACATTCTTCGAGGGTATAAAAGCGGATTGGTAAATAATTCTCGTACCTGTTTTATAGCCGGGCAGATTCACCGTGCTGTTGGTCGGGGACTGATAGGCATAGGAAGTGTCTCCGCCGGTGTTGACATATTTAAAGCGGGTGTAGACATTGATGGTGTCTATGGGAAAGAGCAGCTTTACCGTGACAGATCCGTCACCGTTGAGAATGGCCGGATTGCTGCCATCCTGGACCCGATTGTGCAATCCCAAACGGTAGATATTGCCATATACCTGGGCATTGTCGATCTCCGTTACGACACTCCGGTTGCCTTCCCCATCATAGGAGTACAGGAAAAAGGTATAGGCATATTCGGACAGGTTGTTGATGATGCATTTCACCGTGTCGGCCGTGTTATGGCTGGTTGCGGGTAAGGTCACTGAATCGGCGCCGTTGTTCCAGGTGACCACGTATTTGGCGACGCTGGGGTCCGGGCTGGGATGCCATGTCAGCATGAGTCTTCCATTGCCGGGCAATACCTGCGGGTTGCTTACTTTGCCCGGATAGATGATCTCCGTATTGTTGAGAAAGGACCGGTAATCTGTGGCCTTTTTGCTGCATCCCCAAACTGCGATGAAGCAAGCCAGTAAGATCCAGGAATTTCTATAATAATTTTTCATTGTCATTTATTTTAAATCGTTAGGGTCCGCGCACAATGCAGTGCACTATCTTGGGTCGCCCCAGAATGTCATCTCTTCTATATTGAAAAAGTTGTTGGTCTGCGATACGTTCTCCAGGCATTCAAAACGTATGTACCGTATCTTGGGAAGGGTAAGGTCGAAATCATAGGAGAAGCCCGCATTCCAGAAAACGAGGTCCTCGCTGGTGTATTGGGGGTTGGGCAGCCTGGAGGGCTTATCCGGCAGCGTATATAAGCCCAGGTTGATCCAGCCGCCGGGAGTAGATCCACCTACAGGCGGCAAATTATCCGCTGTGGGCATGGTCTCATCGACAGGCGAAGTGGTGCGGCCCCATAATACCCATGTGAGGGGCGCGCCGGCCTGCCACAGGAAATTGCCGCTGCCGTCGATGCCTCTGTTCCAGATGGTATACCGGCTTAGCTTGGCGGCTTGTCCCATGTCGAATGTGATCACGGCAGGCCATACCAGGGGTTGGATAGGCTGGGTCGTGTGATAGCCGGGCGAACCGTTGTTGTTATCCCATATATTCTGCAGTACCCAACCAAAGCCTGTAGGAGCATCACTGTTCAGGACATAGGGCTGGAATTTCGATTTATCCATCTGCGCCTCGAAGATGGGGACTATATTGCTGTATACCGTATCGGATAGATTTCCCCATTCGTCAGTGATGTATACACCGAACTGTCTCGGGACAGTATCGTACCCGCGGAGACTAAATTGAATGGTATCCAGGGCGGAATAGTTCTGCGAGATGATCTGAAATTTATTCTTTGCATCCGGAGCTATCGTTATAACGCCGACGGCTGCAAACTCTTTATTGATGGCCCTGATATTCACCCCTCCGAAATCATTGTTCATCTCAACGGTACGGATGACCTTCAGATAAGCAGGCGTATCAGGATGCACCGTCACGACCACGGAGTCCGAGCGGACTTCCGCCCGGCTCACCGTCCACAGCACTACCTGGTAATCCTGGCTTTTTGCAAATCCACCCACCTTTATACTGTCGGAATAGTAGGAAGATTTGGATTGCCGGCTGGCTTTGTCATTAATCTTGTATTGCGCCTGTACATAGAGTATATTCTTCGATTCGGGGAGGCTATAGGTGATATAGGCGCCGCCGCTGACGTTGGTAACCTTGATATTCGTCACGACGCCCGGCTTGGTCTTGTCGGTGGAGATGACGGTGTTATAGCCGTCCGTTTTTTTGCAGCCTGGCTGCAGGGCCAGCAGCACGAGCATCACTCCTCCGAAGAGGCGATGACGTTGCAGCTGTATGTATAATGTATATGCTGTCATATGAATTTATTTGATCATTGATTTACCAATAAAGGGTCTGTGTGAGGTTGAGGTTCGTGAGGATGTCATAATCCTGTATAGGATAGAGATAATTCCGCAGCCCGAAGATGGGCTGGAATATGTTCACCACCTGGTAGTATCCATTTACCGTCTTGTTAAACACATTCCATCCCTGCACCGGACCGGTGAGAACGCTTTGCAGCTCTTTCCATCTTCTCAGGTCCCACCCGGCCTGTCCTTCGAAGGACAGCTCGATGCGCCTTTCCTGGTGTATGATCGACCGGAGGCCATCTTTGGTAGAAGGTTTGCCCGCATTGTTGGAATAATTGTTCCAGGAATCGACCACACCTTGCAGCCCGGCCCTTGCCCGCACTTTATCGATCCAGCTGTACGCCTCGGCGCTGGGCCCATTCACCTCGTTCAGGCATTCTGCATAGAGGAGCCAAAGACTGGTGAGACGAATGAATGGCCATGAATAACCCTGCCAGACGCTGCTTTCACCGGCTGTGGACTGGTAGGGCACCAGTTTCTTCGCCCAATAACCGGTGGCATTATATCTCAACTTGTCCGGAGGCGAGGCTGGTCCATTGACGGCATTGATGAAATTCATGCTCCTGTCATCCGTATTGCCGGAGCCGAACCAATTGGCGCCATCGAAAGATACATCCGCATAGTAGCGGGCCTCCCGATGGAAATTACCTTTGGCGGTGGGATAATTATAGCGGAGATAATAAAAATGGGGCTGATCGCCATATTGCACCGTGTACCGGCCTGCATAATCCCAGGTCTTATCTTCGTTGATAGGTACACCGTGATCAGTATAGAACACCTCGGATTCAGCGATGGGCACGGAGAAGTTGGAATAGACCGCAAAGACATTGCCAGCCGCTGCTGCCGTCACACGGGGGGAAGCCATGTATTGCCAGCCGAACTGGGGGTTGAGTGTCCACACCTGCTCCTGGTTCCAGGGGTCTACGAAGGCGCCCTGGATGGTAAGCAGCTGCCGGACGGAATCAGTCAGATGTGCAACGTTGCCTGCGATCCTCAAATCATATAAACTGGCGTTGGCCGCATTAGCTGCATCGATGGCAGCCTTGGTCGCGTCCAGCGCTTTTTGCCATTTGTTAGGATCATAAGTGGCAGAAAAGAAACTGATGCCGTCCTTGCTTTTCATCCCCACATAATCGGGATTGCCGTTGAACAGCGGGCTGGCCTGCGTGGCCAGTACTTCGGCCTTTACTGCCAGCGCAATCGTGGAAGTGATCCGGCCTTGTTCCAGGGCCGTATTTTGAATGACGGCGGGGAGGTCGGCCGCGGCCTGGTCCAGGAGACCGGCGACATAGTTGAAACAGGAATCCACGGTCTGCTGTTTGATGCGCACCTGTTCCGTAGTGGCATCTACGGGAAGGCTTTTGTCCACGAGGGGAATGGGACCGTACATTCGGATCAGCCAATAGTGATAATAGGCTTTCAGAAATTTCGCCTCGGCTATCCACCTTGTCTTATTGTAAGCCGGCAGGTCCCGCGGGATGTCGATATTTTCAATCAGGGTGTTGCAGCGTCGGATGGCCTGCCACATATTGAGCCCCATATTATAGCCGTCCCAGTAGTTCAGCACGGGGTTTGCGCTGTTCTGTGTGCCGTGGAGGATCTGGAAACCTCCGTCCCCGCCTTGCCCCCCCAGGGTATTCTGATCCTGGAGATCATTCGGGAAAATGATCTCGCCTGACGTTGTAAACCCCGCGTTGCGCCGGACGTCAGCCAGGTTTTGCAGGGTACTGTAACACCCGAAAAGATAAGCCTGTGTCTCATTGGCATTGACAAAAGCGCTTTCGAGGGTGGCGACGTCGTCGGGTACGACGTTCAGGTATTTTTTGCAAGATGACAGCATTGCGGCAGGCAGCGATACAGTCAATAATATCTTTATAATCGTTTTCATCCTTTAGATTTTCTTTTTTTAGAAATTGGCATTGATCCCTACATTGAAGACCTTCTGGATGGGATATCCAAAGCCTTGTCCCGCCATTTCAGGGTCCCACAATTTGAAATGGCTCCAGGTCACCAGGTTCAGCCCGTTGAAATAGATCCGGAGATTTTCCATATACGCATGTCTTACCAGGTTCTTCGGGAAAGTATACCCTATTTCCACGGATTTCAGGCGCATGAAGCTGCCGTCCCGCAGCCACCAGGTACTTTGCTGCTGGTTATTAAGGTTGTCATATGTGGACAGCCTGGGCCACAGCGCATAGAGGTTTTGGTTCTCCTGGCTCCAGTGATTGTCTGCATAGGCTTTCAGGATCTGGGCATTGTTGACGAAGGGTGTGGTGCCATAATATCCGTTCCAGCGGTCGTCCTGCGAGGTCGGGTTAATGAAGAAGGATTCCCTGGCCAGTCCCTGGAAAAAAGCATTGATGTCAAATCCTTTAAAGCCGGCGGAGACCCCGAACCCATAAATGATCTGGGGACTGGTGGGCAGGCCGATGGGCACCTGGTCATCCTGGTTGATGATGCCGTCCTTGTTGACATCCCTGTATTTGATATCGCCGCCCTGGGTCGGGTATTTCGAACCGAAGGTCTGTGCAGGGGAATTGATCGCTTCCTTGTCGTCGACGAAGAGCCGTTCGGCGATGTATCCGAAAGGCTGGTTGATAGGCTGGCCGGATTGAAAGCGATAGGCATATTTATACTGTGGCTCTTCATAATGTCCGTACCTGCTTGAGGTAACGGTCAGGTTGCCCAGCATCGAGACCCAAATATTTTTTGAAAAATTCTGTTTATAATCCATATGCAGGTCCAGGCCTTTGGAATATGCAGTACCCAGATTCGCCTTGATGGTGGATTCCAGCCCATCCGTAACGGGGATATATCCCCGGGGCTGAAAGATATTTTCACGGTATTCCCAGTAATACTCGGCTATGACATTGAAGTTCTTATAGAGGCTGAACTCCAGGGCCAGGTTGCTCTTGTGGGCGGTTTCCCAGGTTGCATCCGGGTTGGGATAGTTCTGTATGCTGGGTCCGCTAAGCGTATAATTATTGTTTGTGCCGAAAGTGGCGCTGGGTCCCGCATGGGGTGTCACGCTGGAAAGATAGAAGAATCGGTTGTTCTCGACCTTATCGATGTTGTCATTGCCTACCAGACCATAGCTGCCCCTCAGCTTCAGCCGCGTGACGATATTGCCGAAGTCGCCGGCCAGCCAGAAATCCTCATTCGATACTATCCAGCCTGCCCCGATGGTGGGGAAAAGACCAAATCGATGATTGCTGGCAAAACGCTCGGAGCCGTTGTATCCAAAATTACCTTCGACAAAATATTTGCTTTTATAGTTGTACGTGAGCCGGCCTGCAATTCCCAGGTTGCGGTGTGGCAGGGAAAGCTGTAAGGTGGCGGCATTGGCGGTGAGGGTCTGCTCACGGGTGCCCACCAGGGTGGCGGCTATGCTATGATCGCCGAAATTATGGCTGTAATCCAGCGTGCCCAGGAAGTAAATATAGGTATTGACGTTCTTGTTATTCTTGTTCGGGTCATAGCTGAGGTACTCCTGCGCCACGCCGGGCTGGTTATTCAGCCATGTCAGCGAATATTTATTGGTGGCAGGGTCATATTGATTGATGGAATAGTAAAAGGGTTTATACGATCGCACGAGATCGAAATAGGAATACCGGTTGGTGCTGAACAATCCATGGAAGTTCAGGCCCGGCGTAATAAAGCTAAAGTTCTGGTTTAGTTCGAACTGGGCGGACATGCGCGATTCTGAAAAGCTTTTATAGCCGTACATCAGGTCGGCATAGGGATTATCCTGGAGCCCTTGCGTGAGCTTCCCGTTGTTGCCGAAGAGGATATGTTTGGTCAGGAGATTGGCGCTGTCGGGAGGGAAGTAGGCGGGGAATGCAACGGGGCTGGTATGGAGTGCCCTGTCGTAAAGATCGGTAGCAAACCCGGATGCATCGTCGGTGATCGGCCCCGTATAATCGTTGAAATTACCCCAGAGGCGGACCACTGCTTCGGTGGCCTTGGTCAGTTTCATATTGACGTTGGCCCGGAGCTGATAATTCTCATATTTCATGCTGGAATTGAAACTATTCAGCGGGTTGGTCTGCATGATGCCATTGTCCCTGCTATAGGAGCCGGAGATATAGTATTGGGAAAAGTCAGTACCGCCGCTGAGGCCCAGATCGGCTCGTTGGGTAGTGGTCTGTTTTTTGAAAAGGGTGGACATCCAGTCGACAGCCGGATATCTGTAGGGATCATTGCCGGGCGCATGGGTCCAGGTGGCCTGGACGCCTGCAATATCGTTGGGCATGAATTGCGGTGTCGCCACAGCGCTGCGGGTGGTTACAGCCTCGTTGTACATTTTCATGTACGTGACGGGGTCCGCCAGCTCCACGTTCTGCGTAGGTTTGGCAATGGACCTTTCATATCGCAGGCTTATCCTGGCGCGTCCTACCTTCCCCTGTTTGGTTGTGACCAGGATAACGCCATTGGCGCCCCGGGCGCCGTAGAGAGCGGCTGCACTGGCATCTTTCAGGATGGAGAAGCTGGCGATGTCATCCACATTGAGACGGGCCAGGTCATTGGCGCTGAGCTCGATGTTGTCCACCAGGATCAGCGGACTGGGGCTGTACCCGAAGGTAGTGACACCCCGGATAAAGAATTGGGCGTTGTCCCGTCCCGGCTGGCCTCCCCGCTGAAAGGCGATCATCCCGGCGACTTGTCCTGCCAGAGCATTGGTAAGGTTGCTGGTAGGCGTCCTCAGCTGATCAGGGTTGATGCTGGATACAGATCCCACCACTGCCTCTTTTCGTTGTTTCTGACCATACGCCGTAACGATCACTGTCTCTCCTGCAGGAGCTGTCCTCATCACCACATTCAACGTCCTGAGGTTCTCGGAAACCTGAACTTTCTCATCCGAATAGCCTACATAAGAAATGACAATGACCGAACCAGACGCCACGTCCAGGATAAATCTTCCATTGCCGTCCGTAGACGTGCCCACATTACGCTGGGTTTGAGAGACGACGCTGGCGCCTTCAATTTTTTTACCGGTTGTATCAGTAACAGTGCCGGTGACAGTGATCTTAGTTCCTTGAGATCTGGGAGGGGCCTGGGAGAAAGCTTTACAGAAGAGAGCAAGAAAGAAAATCATCAGGCTGCCATAGTAGCCGAATTTTTTCATAATACAAGCATCGTTTTGGTAGTTAATTAAAATAAAGCAGCAACAATTAATAACACCAAAATTATATATGCAGCCAGCCGCGGAGAATAGTGGATTCGTCTATTTTGATGGATTATTCGATTATTTCCGGAGCAGATGGCTAGTGGCCGATGATCACATCTTCGAGCTCTTCCAATGTCTTTCCTTTTGTCTCTTTTACTTTCAGACCGATGAAGAGCGCTCCTAAAGCACAAATACCGGCGTAGATGTAAAAGGTGCTGTCCTGCAAATGACGATATAGGATGGGAAAGGTGAAAACCAGTATGAAGTAGGCGGCCCACAAGCTCAGGACGGCGATGGAAGTGGCGGCGCCGCGGACCTTATTGGGAAATATTTCGGAGATCAGCACCCAGGTGACGGGAGCCAGCGACATGGCATACGTGCCAATGGCCGCCAGCAGGTACCAGGACACCTGCGATGATCTTATGGCCAGCATGCGTACGACAACGATGTATAAAATGGCCAGTCCGCATGCACCCAGCAGCATCAGGGGTTTGCGGCCTATCCTATCCACCAGCAGCATGGCCAGTAAAGTGAACAGCAGGTTGACACCGCCGATGAAAACGGTTTGTAATAATTGTCCATCCCGGGGTACGCCGATACTTTGGAAGATGAGGGTGGTATAGTTAAACACCACATTGATCCCACAGAGCTGCTGGAATACCGCCAGGCCAATGCCGACGAGCACTGCTGGCAGTGCGGCCTTTTGAAAAGCTGCCGCATAGCTTATACGGGTATTGCTCCCCATCGTCCGTTGGATATCGGCCAGGCTGGATTGTGCGAAAGCTTGTCCTCCGATCCTTTCAAGCGTGGTCCTGGCAAGGTCGGACCTGCCCGCTTTCACCAGCCATCGGGGGCTTTCCGGCAGCCACCAGGCGCCTGCAAAAAATAAGGCAGAAGGCACTGCCCCCAGGCCAAACATCCATCGCCATGCATCCTCTCCGATATTACGTAAAGAATAATTCACGAGGTTGGTGACGAGGATGCCCGTGACCACCGTCAGCTGGTTGATCGCTACCATGCGGCCGCGTAAATGGGCCGGTGATACTTCGGCAATATACATCGGCGATAGCATGGAAGCCATGCCTACGCCTATGCCCGCCATAAAGCGGGAAGCAATGAAGATGCCACGGACCGGTGCAAAAGCCATCGCCAGGGAAGAGAGGCCGAAGATGGCGGCCGCCGTCAGGAGCCCTCTCCTTCTTCCATACCTGTCGCTTAGGGCGCCGGCGATCAGGCAACCCAGGATGGCGCCAAGGGCCAGGCTGCCTGTGGCAAATCCCGCCCAATACTCATTCAATCCAAACTGCCGTTCTAAAAAAGGGAGAGCCCCTGCGATCACGGCAAAATCGAATCCAAAAAGATATCCTCCCAATGCGGAGATAAAAGAGATCCCCAGGACATAGGCATTGTTATAAGCAGATCGTGACATAGGCAGCAAGTTATTTTAAATCGAACTCAAAAACGGTATTCGCATGATATGTTTCCCCCGGGCTCAGGATGGTATTGGGAAATTCCGGCCGGTTAGGGCTGTCCGGAAATGCCTGTGTCTCCAGCGCTATGGCTCCATGCTGCCTGTAGGGTTCAGCATGCGCTCCTTTTATGGCGCCGTCCCACCAGTTGGCAGTGTACACCTGGAGACCAGGCTGATCGGTCGTTACCCGCAGCACGCGGCCGGATAGAGGATCATAGAGCTCGGCCGCGGGACTTACATCGTCCAGCACATAATTATGATCGAAACCTTTGTCCATGGCAAGCTCCCCGATCCTATCCCCGATCCGGACAGATGCCAGCAGATCCAACGGCGTACCCGGCACAGGCAGAATATTGCCCGTGGGTAGATTGTGATCGGATTTCTCTGTATAGCCTTTTGCATGAACCATCAGCTGATGGTTCGTGATAAGCGCATCGTCAAAACCCGTCAGGTTAAAATAGGAATGGTTGGCCAGGTTCACCGGAGTACGCTTATCCGTCGTGGCCGTATAGGTCAGGCTCAGTTTGTTTTGCACGCTCAACGTATATCTCACCTGGATATGCAGATTTCCCGGATAACCTTCTTCCCCGTCCGGGCTGGTATATTCGAAGATGACGCCGACCTCCTGCGCGTTGTGGATATAGCCTCCTATATCCCAGATCTTCTTATGAAATCCTTCAAAGCCGCCATGCAGGTGATTGCAATCGTCATTCATCGAGAGATGGATGGCCTGCCCGTCCAGGTAGAAACGGGCGCCTCCGATGCGATTGACACTCCGTCCTACGATGCAGCCAAAATACCATGGGTTCCGGATATAGTCGATCGGGCTGTCGAATCCCGCAACAATATTCCGCTGCACGCCATCGCGGCCGGGAGTATGAATGGATGTGATCGAGCAGCCAATGTTAGTGATACGGACGGTGGTCGTTCCATTCTTTAGCGTGATCAACCATATCTCCTTTCCATCCAGCTTGTCAATGTTCTCAACGCTCAGCATGACAGATCCTGTTTTATTGCCTGTGTAATAAAAGATGACATCTGTAAATAAACGGCGGCGCCCTGGTGGTTCATATCCAGCTGCAGGACTTCATCCAGGTATTTACGGCCAGTGCTCTCTTCTCCGAGACCAAGGTGTCCCAGGCCAATGAGATATGTACAATGCGTCTTATTGCGATGGTTGAGGTCCGTATCGAATACAAGCATATCCGGCAGGGACACGGCGAAATAGTCGATGGTGATACGATCATCCATATGCTGCTGACCGAACCTGATGAATTGGCGAAAGATGGCGGCAGCTTTGTCCGGATCGTTCAACTTGAGCCAGGCCAGGGCCTGGTAAATGATCTTGTCCGGCTGGGGGTCATTGTAATAGATGGCCTGCGCGGGCTGGCTGATGCCAACCGTAGCTTCTCTAAACTTCGCCGTTGCCGCATCCATATCTCCAAGCCCCTCATAAGCGCATCCCATCAAATAGTCGATATCATTCTCCTGAACGCCAAAAAGCTTGCCTTCACCCAGGTTTGCCGGATAAGATCGCGTAGTTGATAATAGCTCGATGGCCTTCTGGTATTCCTGTTCGTTCAGCGCTTGCTTCGCCAATTCGATATGACAGAGCAGGTATTGCCCCACCACCTTTCCTTCTCCACCCTCCCAGGGATGAAATTTTCGGGCGGCCATGAGCTGCCGTGCTTTCTCGTATTGGAAAAGGTTGTTGTATAGGGTGACCTTTTCCAGGTAGAGATCGTCTCTCGCCTCCACCAGGCGTGGATGCGCGTCCAGCAGTGACAGTCTTTCCGCAAACCGCCGCCCTGTGATCTTATACAATTGATCCAGCTCCATCAGTATCCGTGCGTCCGATGGATCCAGGGAAAAGGCTTTTTCGAGGTATTGCAAGGCAAGCGCTTTTTTTCCCAGCTTGTTGTATGCCGCCAATGCCAGGTTGCGGAAGGCCGTGGGAAAACCTGCGTCTATGCCGATCGATCCTTCCCAGCAGGCGATGGCCTCCGGATATTGGCGCTTGTCGTACCACAGATTACCCAGGTAGTAGCGGGCCCTGGCATCCGAAGGATTAAGCTCGATCGCTTTTTTCAGGATCAGCACCTCCTCGATCTTATTTGGGAAGCACCCATCGGGGGGATGGGCCGCAGCCAAAACGTAGAGTTTCCCGGCCTCCTCGGCCCGGCCATTCTGCACCGCGTACCAGGCCTTGTAATATGCGGCCAAAGTGCTTTCTCCGCTGAAGAACGACAACAGCTGACCGGCTTCTTCATACAGGCCGGCCTGTGCATAATCCAATGATATCTCCAGGTAGTTCTGTAGGCTATTTCTCATCAGGGCCTTTAATCGGGACGCGTCTCCATCGGCAAGGTACGCTTCGAACAAACAGCCAAAATTAAAGGGGTCGATGGCGAGAGATTCCTGTATAAAGGTGCTGTTGTCCTTTCCTGTTTTACGTAGTAGTGCAGCTTTCAGATGGCGGGCCGTATGGCTGTGATAGTTCCGTATAATGGACTTTTCAACGAGCGTCAATGCTTCTGCGTATTTCTTTTGGTCCGTGGCGATCCTGGCCAGGCTCAGGAATGCGCTGTGCTGCCATGCGTCATTCCAGGTGGCCTTATAAAAAGCTTCAAAAGCTTCATCAGGACGCCCCTGCAGTTTCAGCGACCATCCGAGGTTGTAGTAAGGTTCGCCGTCATAAGGATTGGGGTTACGGCCGGACAGGGTTCTGATCGCGTTCCTGAAATAAGGTTCTGCCTTTTCAAATTGTCCCCGCCGCAGGAGCAGCAGGCCCATGGCATTGTTGCAGCGGATGTCGCCGGGACTTCTTTTTAGTCCTTCTTCATAATAATCGATCGGGTTGAAGGTCGCATGCCTGTATTGTTCGAGGTGCAGGCCATTGAGATAGAGATCTTCCACTTGTTCAATATCCCTGGGCGCCTTGGCTGGTGTGGCTGCCGGCGGGATCTCTTTATTTTCAACGGGCTCCGGCTGCCAGGATACAAGCAGGCCTGCAGTCTCGTCTGTGACGACAACTTTCCATTGCTGCATGTCGCCGGGAGCTGAGCAGGTCTCATCGAATACTTTGTAAGGTGAGAGGTCAGCAATGTACTCCTTTTCAAGGATATCATTTTTCAGCAGGCTGATCTTCACCTTTTCATATTTCGCGGTAGCATACGCCCTGATGCGTAATTTATCACCCTCCCATTCCATATTGAGCATGGCGTCTTTAGTGGCATTCTTCACCACACCTACCTGGCTGTAAGGCATGAAATATTGTTCGAAGGTCTTTTCTTCATTGGGCTGCAGCCAGGAGAAATCCGGCTGGTTGTCAGTGAATACACCAGTCATCAGTTCGATATAGGGCCCATCTTCATCTGTAAGGTTGCGGTCCCAAGCCTGCCCAAAATCGCCGTTGCCCCAGGTCCATTGCTTTTTACCGGGAGAAAAGTGATGATTGGCCACGTGCAGCATGCCGGCCTCCGTATCGTTCTCATAACAGCCCATAAAGTCGTATTTGCTGCGAATGGCCATATAGGAGGTGGGTACGGGGATATTGGCATACCGGCTGATATCCGTTCCAGGTGCGTAGTTGACTTTATAATAAGTCCCGGTGGCGATGGGGAAGCCGGACACATCCCGCTTGCCATGGTCAAAGACAGCGTATACATCCGGGGGGAATACAGACTGATAATGATCGTTGACCTTTACAGCCGGGTTGGCCCACCATAAGAAGGTCTGGGGAAAAGGGGTCCGGTTGAACAGCCGTCCTTTGATCTCCAGGTAAGCTTTGTCCGGGTATAAGGTAAATCCGGCCATGCCCTTCGTGCGGAACATCAGCTCAATCTCGTTCACCCAAACCGTCTTGCTTCCATCAGGGTTCTCTTCGATCGTGAAGTCGACGGGGCTATAGGTGCTGGGGCGATGATGCTGGGGCCAGTTGAATTCTATCCCCCCGGAGATCCAGGGTCCGGCCAGACCTACCAGCGCCGGCTTGATCACCTGGTTGTAATAGATGAAATCCCGCTCTTTCACTTTGTCATATGCACGCTGGATCCTGCCTCCCAGCTCAGGCAGGATCATGATCTTAAGGTATTCGTTCTCCAAAAATACGGCAGTGTATTCCTGGTCTGTTCTCCTGTCGTCGATCTGTTCGATCACAGGATGGGGATACACCACTCCGCTGCTGCCCTGGTAAACTCTTTTTTCAAGGAACATGGGATTTTTTTCTGGCTGTCCGATCTTGTAAGTAGGAATGGAGATCTTCTCCACCCACGCTTTTGCATTCGTCATATTCATTTTTTTTACTCCGGGACCACTTTCACCATCAGCGCATCTTTCGGACTTGCAGTCAGGGAGAAAGTATCCTGGTCTTTTCCGATCCGGCCCAATACGGCGCCGGTGATAAGATCTTTTAATATATAGCCGGATCTTTTTAGTCCAATATCCAGTAGCCTGATGGCTTGTGTGTAAGGCTGCCCGATGCTGAAGTTAAAGATCGCTATCAATGAGCTGTCTTTCAAATAGAAGGCCAATTGCTGATCGAAGCTGTCGCCATCGGCGAATTTCAGGGGTGTAAAGGCGCGCGGATGGCTGAAGAAATCGCAGAGCGCCACGTTGTTAAGGAATTTTTTCGCTCTTTCCGCCGCCAGTGGCTGCCGGAGGTCCGATCCGTCCCCGAGGATGCTGCCCATTGTCATCATGGCGTACAGCCTTACCTTGATCTCCTGTTCGCTGAGGTCCGGGTTCTTCTGGAAATGCTGCATGATGCATACGTCGAGGTTGGTATAGGGCCACAACGTACCCTGTACCCATCCCAGGTGAGAGGCCGTGGCTAAGGAAGCTTCCGTGCTGCCCCAGCTGGGGAAACCTTTTTCGTCATCCCTTAAATGCGAATAGACATCGGTAGATAAGAAACGCGTATGCGCATATTGGTGGGGGAACATGGGGGATATGGCCTGGGTGATAAATATATCCGGTCCCAGGATGGAGTCGATGAGGTGCTTTAGCATCTTCATGCCTGCGTCATAAGCCTGCATGCCCGTGCGAACCTTAGGATCCCATCGGCTGGAGGATTCCAGCGCTCCGGCCGTGAGGAAATCGATCTTTAAAAAAGTGGCATTGATCGCTTTTGCCTTCTGCAGCTGGGCGATGATGGATTGGCGCGTGGCCGGATGGGTCGGGTCCAGGGGAAAGGCGCCCCAGTCGCCATCCTTATAGGCAATGGGCTTACCATCCGCATCCTTTAAGATCACTTCTTTTAATGTATAAGTCGTACCTGCCACCATCGTATTGTCCATGTTGTTCTTCCAGGTCCATACGGCAAAAGGGATGAAATAGAATCCCATCTGCTGGCCGTTCCTCTTCGCATATTTTCCCAGAGAGGCCAGCAGCTCTGTGGTATAAATGGATTGATCGTAAGAGTCGATGCTGAGGACGGGATGCGCACGCCGGCTGAAGTTATCCAGCGTGTGAAGGAAGTCGGAGATCTTCCCTACTCCCGGAGGCATCATGACCTTTTCATAACCCAATACACCTTCCACGCCAAAACTATTCCAATAGACGGGAGCATACCCTTTCCAGGTGAGACTGCCGTTGAGCTGCGCGTTCACTTGTCCATAGTCGGTGAAAGCAGTGCGGACATCGCTTCCGCCGCTGAGATAGATCAACGGAGACGTAACTGTGCTGCCCGTCATGGTGCCGTGGAGCGTATGATCATGCGTACCGTCTAGACCGCCATAAGTACGCGGCAGCGAAGCCACGTCAGGCGTGGCCGCCCCTCCATATACCACAAAGGAATCCAGCTGCCCTTTGATAGCAGCCGTTCTGTATGCTATTCCGGTTTTCCAAAAATCATGTTTTACACTACCCACGACCATGCCCGAAAGGGAGTTGTTATCGTATGCGCTGCTGAACTCATAACTGATGCCGGCGGCATCGGGCCAATGGCGCTGGACAATTCCCACCCAGTCGTCGTTGTCGAAGGGCTCATCCAATATACGTGGCTCACTGCCAGTGATCGTCAGCTGTCCTTTTTGTCCGGGCAGTACAGCGAGGGGACTGATATCCCTTGTTTCCACAGGTGCCTGGTCTCCCCTGCCGGCCAGCAGGTCCATCATGATCCGGGAATGATCTCCATAAAGGGTAATACGCTGCAGAAGATAGATCGCGTGCTTATTATCCATATGGCGGATGTTGATGCGGATGCCGTTGCCCAGGCTATCCTGCACGTCATCAGTGCTGTATGGATGTTGCGCGAGGTCGGAGGTGAAAAGAACATCGCCCCCCGGTTCACGGAGATACCCCACGGTGTTTGTCAGGGTAATACCCGGCAAAATTCTATAGTCCACTTTCCCCGTCGCCAGGTGCAGGATCACACGGGCCTGGTCATTCTCCAGGACAACACTGTCAGGATACTCATGCAGGGATTGAGCCCGCAGGGATGGACCCGGCAGGCTCAGTATTGTCAGGATGATGATTGGTTGGATCTTCATTTTTTCAATAGCCTGGGTTCTGATCATTCAAAGACAATGCGGCGTTTGTCTGCAGCTCGCTTAAGGGTATCGGGTACAGATTGTTCTTTTCGGAAACATTCTGTGCCGGATGCGGATCGCCCGTTCCGTTGATAGGCACATAGTACGCCCTGGGGTTATTATATCGCTGCACGCGCGCCACCAGGGTGCCTGTCCGCTTCAGGTCGAACCAGCGCCAGCCTTCACCGCCCAGCTCGCGGGCCCGTTCATCCAGCAATTCTGTCCTTAGCTCCGTCTGCGTGGGTGTATGACCCAGGACATTCTCCAGGTTATCCAGGCCTGCACGTTTGCGTACCTTGTTCAGCGGAACGAGCGCTGCCCCCGGCTGTCCCAATTCGTTCAGGGCTTCCGCATACATGAGATAGACGTCCGCCGCACGGAGATAATACAGGTTCTTCCCCGAATTATAAATATCGATATCTGAATTGCTGATGTCGTATTTCTTCACTGTAGGCAACCCGGGATCAACCCACCAGTCCATCGTATTTCCATTGCCGTCATAGCGGTGGGGCCAGATGGACGCGAGGTAGCGCTTGTCATTGGTCTTGTCAAACACGGTGTCGGAATAAAAGGAAGTGGCCATGACCACCGTGCCGCCGGCGCCGGGGGTATGGTTGTTGAAGGCGCTGCCGGGAATACCCGGGCCTGCGTAAGAGCCGAAAAGGTTCTGAAGGCCCTGCGTATTATTCGGGTCCGTAGAATACTGGATCTCGAACAGTGATTCGGCATTATTCTCATGCTGGCCGTCGAACAGCTGGGTATAGTCGTCCAGCAGCGTCAGGCTGTTATTGGTCTGCAGGTCCTCGAATAAAGACTTTGCATCATTGTAATTCTTCATTGTGAGATATACTTTTCCCAGGAGCGCCTTGGCGGCCTCGATGCTGGCTCTGCCTTTATCGGGATTTTTGTTCCTGGCCCACAGGTTCGAAATTGCAAATTTAAGATCGCTGACGATCAGGGCATAGACATCAGCAGCGGGTGTACGCTTGACGCCGGCGGAAAAGGGAGTGGTTTCCGTTCGCAGCGGTATGTCTCCATATAATTGCACAAGGTAGAAATAGAAGAGGGCCCGCATGAACTTGGATTCCCCTAATAGCCGGTTGCTTACTGAGGGGTCGGCGATCGAAGCGTTCGGGATACCTGTGACGGCTGCGTTTGCATTAGCGATGCCGATATAGCAGTCCTGCCAGAAACCTGAAAGCTGGTAGTTCTGGCTGCCGAACTTTATGTCATACACGTCCAGTCCGGTGACATTGGCCCAATAATCCCCATAGCCCTGGGACTGGTAGGTACAGCGCACCTCGTCGGTGCCGATGATGCCGATCAGCGCATAGTCCGACTTTTTCAGGGTCTGGAGCTGTGTATAGATGCCGGTGACGGCGGCGGTTGCGCCGGCCTGATCTTTAAACACCTGCGGCTGCGCCACGAAGACCTCCGGGGTATAGTTCAGGCCCTTCTTGCAGCCGGCAGTCATGATCACCAGGCCGGACAGCACTGCCAGGTATGTTCTTATTTTATATGGATGAATGAGTTTCATAAAATGTTTTTGATGTTTAGAGCCCTAATTTTAAACCAACCAGCCAGGTCCTGTACCTGGGATAATTTTCCAGCTGCGTGGGATTGCCGTTATCCGGGTCCAGTCCCTTGTATTTGGTAAAAAGGAAGGGCTCGATGGCCTGGACATACACGTTGAGACTTCTCACCTTCATCTTCTGCGTCAAAGCGCCCGGGATATCGTAAGCCAGGTTAATGCTCTTGATCCGGATATAGTCCCCTTTCTGAATGGAATAGCTGGAGCCCTGATCGGGTCCGCCCGGCAGCGGTTTCAGCGACGTGGCGAATGCATTGGGCCTGGGGATATTCGTATGCGTATTGTTCTTCGTCCAGTAGTTGGCGCCCTCCTTCGTAACGTTGCCAATGTTGCCGAACCATGTGTTGTACCAGGTGAGGTTGGTATAGGGGAGGTTGTTCAACTGCTGGCCATACTCATAGGAAGCCAGCACCGTCATCGCTATGCCCCTGTACCGGAAATAGTTCCAGAACCCGCCCCAGCCGCCGGGGATGTTGTACCCTACGATGGTCTGGTCCTGCGGGGTGATCTTGCCGTCATGGTTGCGGTCCAGTATTTTGACGTCTCCCGGCTTGCCGTTGGGGTTCAGGCTGAAGTCGTCTCCTTCCTGGTAAAGCCCGTTGAACACATAATTGACCAGGACGCCGCTGGGTGGTTCTCCCACCCGTAAAGAAAGGCTGACCGAATCACGTCCCGGCAACAGATGGGTGACCTTGCTCTTATATTTCGACCAGTTGAACGTCATCTGCCATTCGAAGTTCTTTGTCTTGACCGGCGTAGCCTGGAAGTTGATATCGATGCCCTTTGTATTCATGGCGGCAACATTCACCTGCTCATTGTAAAAGCCGGAGGAGGGCGCCAGGGTAAAGGGCATCAACAGGCTGGTGATCTTCTTGTTATAAAGGTCCACGCTAAGGGATATCCGATTGTTAAAAGCAGCGATGTCCATGCCCAGGTTGGTCTGATGCTGGCGCTCCCATTCCAGGGTGGGATTCCCGGCCGTACCACCGACCTGGTAACCGCTGGTGGCGTTGCTGCCGTTGAAAGGATACTGCGCGTTGTTATAGCGGGTGTAGATGGCGTCATATGGAAGGTTCTGGTTGCCGATCAGGCCATAGCTGGCCCTGATCTTCCAGTCGCTTAAGGTCGATTTGAGCTTGTAGCCAAGGAAAGGCTCGTCTATCAGCCGCCATGCGACGCTGGCGGAGGGGAAGAAGCCATACCGGTTCTCCTGCCCAAAACGGGAGGAGCCGTCGCGCCGGCCTGTCAGGTTCAGGATATAGCGTTTTTTGAACTTATAGATCGCCCTTGCCAGGTAAGATTGTACGATCCAGCCATCGTAGTTGGTATTGTCCTGGGTCTTGATGCCTGCGCTGCCCATGTTCTTGAAAGTGAGCAGGTCGGTAGGAAACTGCTGGCCTTTCATATCCATGGCCGTATTCTCTCTTCGTTCGTAAGTGGCGCCGGCCAAAAGATTGAGGTCATGGTCGCCTTTACCAAGCGTATAGGTAGCCGTGTTCTCCCACAGCACATCCGTTGACTTTGTCTGGTATACTTCAGCAGACCCATTGACAGCAAATCCTTCTCCCGTATTTCTTGGATAATAATAATCATTTTCGCCGCTGAGCAGGTCGGCGCCGATGCTGCTCCTCAGCAAGAGGTTACGGATGGGCGTGACCTCTATGTAGAAGTTGGCAAAGGTCCTGTTGGAGGTGTAGTTATTCACCGAATACAGCGCCGAGGTCATGGGATTACGTATAGTCAGCGCGCCCGTGCTGTTGTCCGTAACGACCAGGGGAGCCCCCGTGGAATCGAAGATGGGCATCAGGGGACTTTGGGTCAGCGCCTGCTGGTATACATTGGGGGTGACGCCTTTGGTGAAGTTATGGTCCACATTGACGCTGCCGCCCAGCTTGAACACCTTATTGATTTCCGACTCGATGCTGAAATGGCCGCTGTACCTGGTAAAGCCAGTGTTGACGATGATGCCCTTCTGGTCCAGGTAGTTGCCGCTGAAGTAGACCTTGTTCCTCCCTACGCCATTGGAGATGCCGATGGAATAGTTCTGCATGGGAGCAGCCCGCCGGGTGACGGCCTTCAGCCAATCGTAGCTCTTGTATCCTTTGGCAATACTCTGCAGCTCATATGGATTAAAGAACTTGGCATCCGGGCTGTCCACGCCAAATGTGATGGGATCAGCATCATTGAAAGCAGATTTCTTCAATTGAGCATATCCTTTTGCGTCCAGCATATGGTAAGGGTTGTTCATGGTTTGAACACCATAGTACATACTAAAGTCGATGGTGGCTACGCCGGCTTTGCCATGTTTGGTCGTGATAATGATGACACCGGCTGCCGCCCGTGAGCCATAGATCCCCGCCGCCGCCGCGTCCTTCAGTACATCCACCGACTCGATATCAGCAGGATTGATGTCCCGGATATCCCCCGTGATCGCTACCCCATCGACTACATACAGGGGGCCTTCGCTCTGCGTGATGGAATTGAGACCGCGTACATTGATGCTGTTGCCTGCTCCCGGAGCATATCCCGAGCTGTGGACTTCCACACCGGGCGTCCTGGACGCAAGGACGCTGGCCAGGTTGGTGGCAGGCAGCTCATTGATCTCTTTGGAGGAAATGCTGGAGATGGCGCTGGTAAGGTCGGTCCTTTTTTCTTTTCCATAACCGATGACCACGACGTCATCCAATTTACGATCGCTCGTTTCCAGGAGGACGGTGATGGAGGCGCTGTCGTCGTGCACCACAACCTCACGGGTCTTATAACCCGCGTAGCTTACTTCAAGGCTCGTGCCGGCCGCGGCGGAAAAGCTGAACCTGCCCCTGCTGTCCGTAATTTTCGTAATAGCAGCAGCGCCTTTTGTTTTAATGTTAACGGTCGCCAGAGGCAGGGGCGCCCGCGAGGACGCATCCTGTACCAGGCCCTGGACCTGCCGTTGCTGGGCAGTCGCCTGCCGGACGGTTCCAAGGCAGCTGAAAAAGAAGACGAGATGGACAATGCTACGGAAAAACCGGGCACATCCACCAACTTTACATTTTTGTATTAGTGGCATTGCAATCGTTTTAGACAATCAGAGTTAATTCTGGTATTAAGGGTGAGATTTATTTTCAACTCATCAAAAGTCGACTATAAGGGAAGGAAAAAGAATAGTATTTTTTATGAAAATGATGGATTTTTTTCTGCTTTTCGTATTTTGCATAAAATCCATATGAATTGGAAAGATCAAGATCGTTGCGCAAGCGGCAGGGATTCGAAGGGCAGAAGCTCATCGTCCTTCCCAAGAAGATCATGGCGGAGTTTTTGACCAAAGACCCCATCACCCGGCAGACTTATATCACTGACATCGGACATTATCCAAAGGCTAAATTTCATTATGTTGAAAGGCCCGGTGGCATCAGCCAGCATATCATTATCTATTGTGTGGAGGGAAGGGGCTGGATCGAGATCGACAAAAAAAGAATGGAGATCGGTCCTTCCCAGTTCATTGCCATTCCCGCAAATGTCGCACATAAGTATGCGGCCAATGAAAAGGATCCATGGACTATTTACTGGATACATTTTAAAGGAGAGATCGCGGCCTATATCGTGGACCTGATCCTCCAGAATTCGAAGAACTATAAACCGGAGCTTGCGTATAATGAGAACAGGATAAAGCTGTTCGCGGACATTTACGCCAACCTCGAGAAAGGCTACAGCCAGGATAATCTGCGGTATGTCAATATGATCTTTTACCATTTCCTTTCCTCCCTGCTGTATGAGGATAAGTTCAACTATATAGAGAACAGGAAGGAAGGGGATGTCATCACGCTTACCATAGAGTTCATGCAGAAAAAGATCCACACGATCGTGTCTCTCCAGGAATTTGCGGACTTCGCCAAATTATCAGTATCGCACTTTTCCGCAGTTTTCAGGGAAACCACCGGCTATTCGCCTATCGAATATTTTAACCACCTGAAGGTCCAGAAGGCTTGTCAATACCTGTTGCTCACCAATATGAGCGTAAAGGAGATGGCGATAAGCCTGGGCGTGGACGATCAATATTATTTCTCCCGGATGTTCTCCAAGCTGATGGGGTATTCACCCGTGGAATACAGGAAAAGGAATAAGTCGGCGGGATAAGCAATTTTAAGGTTGATCGGGCTGAAGCTATCTTCTCATATTCCTGATCATGCGGTCTGTCCTTCTTTCCGCCCTGGAATTCTGGAGGTCAACAACGGCCCAGATAGCGGCGGGCAGCCATCCTATGAGGGTGATCTGTAAGATCAAACAGACAATAAAGTGGAGGATCCTGCCTCGCAGGAGGAAGGACACGCACGGAAGAAGTATCGCAAGGAGGAGCATGATGGCCGTTTGCTGGTTTATACGAATTTAAGAAAAACCGGGAAGAATAAGTTTACCGTTGATATAAAACTAGTTTGATGCCTCATCGCAGCACGCGCCCGATCTTCGTCGGATGACTCAGCTTATAATCGAATTTACTTTGATCGATCCCGGCCTGCCGGTTGATATATCCCTTCCTGTACTTTTTCACCCGCGCCTCGAACTGAACAATATCCCCTTCCTTCAATGTTCCCAACTGTTCAAATCCTTTTGTCATATTGAACCAGAGATGGTCCGATATTAATTTTCCATTACCATCACGGATGGCCGTCAGCAGGATGGTCCCTGTGGAAGAGCCTTTATAACCGGATTTCAGGCCGTATTTTTTAAACACCCCTCTGAATATATCCCGCTGCTCGTCTAATTTCTTTAGTTCTGTTCTCAAAATCATTATTTTGCGGAGGATAAAACACCAACCGAACGGCCCAAGTTACATATTATGCCTGATACCTCCTTTTTCGACCGAGACCTGAGCTGGCTGTCCTTTAATTACCGCGTAATGGAAGAAGCAGCCCGGGAAGCGACGCCTTTGCTGGAGCGGGTGAATTTCCTCTCCATCTATTCCTCCAACCTGGATGAATTCTACAGGGTCAGGGTGCCTGCATTGGCCGCCCTGGGCAAGATCAAAAAGTCGAAAGAGACGGTAGCCGGGGCCGAAAGCGCCGCCTTGCTGCAAAAGATCACACAGGAGGTGGACCGTCAGCTGACGCATTATGGCCAGCTTTTGTTAGGTAGTGTGCTGCCGCAGCTGTCTCACCAGGGAATCGAATTCATTTATGAGCCTGCCGGGCAAACGGCCATGCCCTATTCGCTGCCGGTGCCCCCCGCGGTGAGAAAGGCCGCTGCCGGATACTTCCATACGGAGCTGTTGGCCTTTTTGCAGCCCGTACATCTATCCATGGCAAAAGACAGCTTTTTCCCGGGGAATGAAAGACTTTATTTTGCCGTCGTCGTTGGCGAACCGGCACAGGACATCTATATCCTGAACATACCTTCCGACAGCGTTTCCCGTTTTTTTACCGCGGAGGATGAGGGGCGCAAATACATTCTCTTCATTGATGACATCATAAGGGATAACCTGGACTTTATCTTTCCCGGTCTGCCGGTGAAGGGAGCCTGCAGCATAAAAATCACCAGGGATGCAGAGCTGGACCTGGAAGACGAATACGATGGAGATATCGCGGATAAAATAGAAAAGAAGCTGGCAAAAAGAGACGCCGGCCTTGCCACCCGTTTTTTATACCAGCCAGGCATACCCGTGAGCATACTTCAGTCACTGATCGATACCCTGGGACTTCATGACGCATCCATTGTGCAAGGGGGCCGGTATCATAATCTGCGGGACCTGGCCTCTTTTCCGGTAAAAGAAAAGCACCTCTCCTATCCTGCCTGGCCGGCTGTTCGGTTCCAGGGGGATAGTGATCCCGGATTATTTGCCCGCATAGCTAAAGGCGACATCCTCCTGCATGCCCCTTATGAGAGCTATGATCCCGTACTGCAATTCTTTAATGAATCATCCATCGATCCCGGCGTGGAGGAGATCTATGTCACTATGTATCGTATAGCCAGGGACTCGCGGATCGCCAATGCCCTGATCAGCGCTTCCCGCAATGGCAAGAAGGTCACGGTATTCGTAGAGCTGAAAGCCCGGTTTGACGAAGCCAACAATCTCCGGTGGGCCAAACAGATGAAGCAGGCCGGCGTCAGGATCATTTACAGCATCCCTGCCCTTAAAGTGCATGCCAAGGTGGCACTGGTAAAGAAAAAGGTACAGGAGCGGATGGTCTATTACGGGCTCCTGGCAACAGGGAACCTGAATGAAAAAACGGCCCGGTTCTATACGGACCACATCCTGCTGACGGGTAATCATGATCTGATGCGGGAGCTGGAGCTGTTATTTATTTTCCTCAGCCGCCGCAAGGAGCCCCGCAATGCTGAAAAGATCCCATTCAAACATCTCCTGGTGGCGCAGTTCAATCTCCAGGATAAATTCCTTTCCCTCATCGACCGGGAGATCGCCAATGTACGGATGGGGCTGCCTGCGTCTATCACCATCAAGCTCAACAACCTGGAGGAGCGGGTATTGATCAATAAATTGTATGAGGCGTCCAATGCCGGTGTATCCATCACGCTCATCGTACGCAGCATCTGCTGCTGCATCCCGGGCATCCCCGGGATGAGCGCCAGCATTGTCATCCGCAGGATCGTGGACAGGTACCTGGAACATGGTCGTATATTCATCTTCCACAACAATGGACAGGAAGAGGTCTTCCTCGGCTCCGCCGACTGGATGAACAGGAATATCTACCGCAGGATCGAAGTATGCTTTCCGTTGTATGACAAGCGGCTGCAGCAGGAGATTAAGGAGATCATCCGATTGCAGACGTCGGATAATGCAGCGGCCGTCACCCTCGATCTGAAGCTCAACAATGTGCCCGTCCCTGCCGGAGAAACGTTGGTACGTTCGCAGGAAGCTATTTATCATTATATTACTGAAAAACGGAGCACGAGCCTGAGATCAGAATAAAGACAGCCGGACGCCTGTTGCAGCCCTGAGGTAGTCTCTCACCGCCCCATTGAACTGTGTCGGAACATTCTGCCCTGTCTGCAGGTAGAGCCAGTCACTTCCGGCGCCAGTCTCGCTATGCAAGATGTCCGCTCTAAGAAAGAGCATCCACCTGCTGTTGAGAGAATAGCTCAACTTTACATTCCCTTCAATATTATAGCCATTCGCCTGGTCTTCAAAGCTGATGGGATGACGGAAAGTGGAGATGAGGTTCCAGTTAGCTCTTCCCCTGTAGTGTACGAAGTCATAAAACAAGGCCGCTTCCAGTGAAAGATGCGCGGAAAAGTGAAGATCCCCCCGCACGCCAATAACGGCGCCTTCATATTTTGTGGCATACGTGCTCTTAAGCCCCGCAGCTGCGCCTGTCTGATCTGAAGACAATAAATAGAGGGACTGCCCGTGCAGCGCATAGCCTATGCCGGGAGTAAGCGTGACCAGACGGCTTAGGTGGAACGGATATTCCAACGTTGTCCGCCAGGAAAAGCTCATGCCTTTATTGGCATCGAATGCACCATAGTAGGAACGGTTGGTTCTATCGTCCCCCTGGTAATCCATATCGGTGACGCTGCCGGAGGTGATAAAAAGACGTGAGAATGTCGAGCGCAGCTCGAATGACTTCCAGCAATTCCATTTCACGGCTGCCTCCAGGGTGGGGCCAGCCAGGTTCTTCCATTTTAATTCCGACAGGATATTCGGGTTGGCGCCCTGCGTATTGCCCGCAATGGACCAGCGGAAATCTTCGGACTGATACCCGGCGGAAAGAGCGAAGGTGAGACGGGGAGGATGGGCGGCCGGCTCCGGGCTAATGACCCGCTGCGCTTTGGACAGCATCGAGGCCGGCAGCAAGAACAAGAGTACAATGTATTTCTTTCCCGGGTTAAGGATCATTGTGTTATTCATTTTCTATTTTCCAGCGATTAAATATAAGCTATCCGCCGTACTTTTACCAGCCAATCCCAGGAAAATTGTCTTATTTCTCCCAACAGAACGCCTTGCTCAACAAGCTGCCGGCCTTTTCCGCCGGGAAAGGATATGCAGGACTTTTCCGAAGGAGATGGCTGTACCATTCGTTGTTCTGGCTATTCTATTTTTCTTCAGCGGCCCTTATTGCAGTGAATATACATCAGATCCGTCACTGGACTTTTTTTCTGCAGCTGTTGACCCTGCTGCCGCCGGATATGCTGCAGGTATACCTCAACATGTATGTGCTGATCCCATTGTTATTGTTCAGGAAAAAGTATTTTCTTTATTTTTCCACCCTGCTGGCGGGCATTCTCCTGCAATCGGCGCTGTTTATCTGGCTTCACAGACAATATATGCTGTCGGGGGAAACGGCCTTTGCCTATGTGATGGACTTTACACTGGGTAATTTTGGCATCCAGAGCCTGAACATCTTCTCCCTGGTTGGTCTCACGACGGGCATTAAATTCCTGAAGGACTGGATGCTCCAGGAAGAGCGATGGCGGGAAAGGGAAAAGCAGCATATCGAGACAGAATTGAATTTCCTCAGATCCCAGATCCATCCGCACTTTTTTTTCAACACGCTGAACAACCTGTATTCCTTGACCATCCAGAAGTCCGACCAGGCGCCTGAAGTGGTGCTGCGGCTGTCCGACCTGATGAGCTATATGCTGTATGAGTCAGGCGCCGCCACGGTGCCGCTGGATAAGGAAATAGCCAACCTGGAAAATTATATGGCCCTGGAAAAACTCCGCTATGGGCAGCGGCTGACCCTCTGCTTTGAGAAAAGGGGGAACACCGGCGCCGTAAGGACACCACCGCTGCTGCTGCTGACCTTTGTCGAGAACGGCTTTAAGCATGGACTAAAGGGCCGCATGGGGCCCGTGCGGATCGACCTGTCGCTGGATGTGCGGGACGGCTGGCTTTTTTTCGGGGTCTCCAATCCCGTGGAACAGGAGCCGGAGGAAAAGGAACAGGGCGGCATCGGGTTGAAGAATGCCGCCCGCAGACTGGACATACTCTATGGGTCCGGCTATTCTCTCGACCTGCAGCGGATGGATGGCGTATTCAAAGTGCAATTAAAAATTCCCCTGTCATGAGCACGCTGAAATGCCTGGTCGTGGATGATGAACCCCTTGCCATCGATGTGGTGGTGGATTATCTGCAAAGGCTGGAGATCCGCCCCGTCTGTTGCGGGAATGGGGTCGAAGCACTCCGGCAGCTGCAGGAAGGCTATTTCGACCTGTTGTTCCTGGACATAGAGATGCCAGGTCTCGACGGGATCAGCCTGCTGAAAAGCCTGTCGCACCGGCCTGCTGTGGTCATCACGACGGCTTACCGGGATTTTGCCGTGGAAGGTTTTGAGCTGGAAGTGCTGGACTACCTGGTAAAACCTTTTTCTTTTCCCCGGCTGCAGCAGACCCTGGAAAAATTCACCCGCCGGAAAGGTGAAGAACACATTTTCCTGAAGGTGGACAAAGAACTGGTGCAGGTGTTGATGAAAGATATCCTGTACATTGAAAGCAGGAAGGATTATGTGAAGGTGTTTACGGCAGCTGACGAATACCTCTGTCATCTAACCCTTACCGATATCACCGCAAAGCTGCCCCCTGAAAAATTCTTTCGGCTCCATCGTTCTTATACCGTGGCATTGGATAAGATCAGCCTGTTCACGGACAATTGCGTCCATATCGGGGACAGGACCATCCCTGTCTCCAGGGAGCTCCGGCAGGAAGTGAAACGCCGGCTTCGGGTATAGGTGGAGCGGATCATGCCATCCGTCGACAGAAAAATACATTTTGTCGAATTTCCGCGACCAGGTTGAATTTTTGCTTGTTCCGGCAAGCGAGGGTTGCTACATTTAAATTATGAAGAGAATTAACTCCATTGACATCGCCAGGGGGCTGGTGATGATCATTATGGCCCTTGACCATACCAGGGACCTGATGCACACAGATGCCATCGTCCAAAGTCCCACGAACCTGGCCACCACTACGCCTGTTCTTTTCTTTACGCGTTGGATCACCCATCTGTGCGCACCCAGCTTTGTCTTCCTGTCAGGCACTTCCGTCTGGCTCTCTGCCCGAAAGGGAAATGCCGGGGGCAGCCGCCGATGGCTGTTCAAAAGGGGGATCTTTCTCGTGGTGCTGGAGCTGACCCTCGTCAACTTCAGCCTTTGGTATGACATCCATTTCCGGTCCATCATCTTCCAGGTCATTGCCGCCATCGGGTTTGGGTTCATCGGGCTGGGACTGATGTATAAGCTTCCGCCCAAAGTGCTGGGCATAATAGGACTGTCGATCATATGCCTGCATGATCTCCTGCTGCTGATACCGATGACGTCCATTAAGGCGCTGCAGATGGCGGGCGCCTGGTCCTTCGGGGGCGGGCTTGTCAAGCTGGGTAATGTGACATTGATCTTTAGTTACCCGGTATTACCCTGGTTTGGCCTCATGCTGGCGGGCTTTGCCTGTGGCCGGCTATTCGAATCACCCATGGAGATACGCAAAAAACAGCTGCGGCGTATCGGAGTGATCGCCCTGGGCCTCTTCGTATTGCTGAGAGCCGCCAACGTATATGGGGACCGGGCCCCGTGGAGCCTGCAGAAGAACCCTATATTCACTTTCATGTCTTTTATGAATGTCAGCAAATACCCCCCCTCCCTGCTCTATACGCTGGTGACCCTGGGTCTTTTATTTCTCTTTCTTTCCTTCATCGACGGAAAGGAAAGCGTCTTTACACGGATAGCAGCCGTGTACGGCAAAGTGCCGATGTTCTATTACCTGATACATTGGAACCTCATTCACCTGCTGATGCTGGCAATGGTCTTTTTACAAGGCTTCCACGCCGATCAATTAGAATTCGGGACGTTTCAGTTCGGCAGGCCGCCGAACAGCGGGATCAGCCTTCCGTGGGTATACCTGGTATGGTTATGCGTGGTGGCGGCATTGTATCCTTTATGCCTCTGGTATGGGCGGTACAAATCCCATCACCCGGAAAAACGCTGGCTGAGATACCTGTAGGCGGACTATTGAACGGCCTGGCTGAAGGTCACAATCTGCCGGATCGTGCCTTTCACCTTCCGGTGGTGGTCCATGGCGGGGATCCAGTCGGGTGAACGGCGTACTGCCTCGAGGGCTATCTTGTCGAAGGCAGGATAAAAAGGAACATCCACCTCTGCATCCGTCACCTTGCCATCTTCGTTGATAGTAGCCTGTATCACTACCGTAGCCTCGTCCCCATTGGTGATCTTATACTGGTCGGGGAGATACAGGGCCCTGCCAAGGTAGTTGTCCCAGGCTCTCTGTCCACCGGGAAAAGAAGCTTCCCTGTCATCATTGGCGGTGTCGGCCAATGGCGCGCCTTTCTCATCGTAAAAGGTTTTTGTCTGCAGCCTTCCTCCGGCATCGTAGGTCTCTGTGGCGCTGAGCCCTCCGGCCTTATAGAAGTATTGCCATTTACCGTATTTTTTATACGCCGGGGCATAGCGACCGGCGACAGAGGGATTGCCATTGTCAAACCAGGCAATGTGTATGCCGCTGCCATCCGGGTTGTAGCTGCCGGAGTCCCGCACGTAGCCAGTATGGTACCAGCTGGTGCGGATACCAATGGGATTGCCGTTGTCGTATACCGTGGAATCCGCCAGAAGTCCGTCGCTGAAATAGCTCAGCCATAGACCTTGCTTCATACCGTTGCGGTAAGCACCTGCGGATTCGACAATGCGTGTGGGATGGATATAACGGAAATAGCCGGAACGGATCTTACAGGTACTGTCTGCATAGAGTCCTTCCATCTGCAAAGTGAGGCTGCGTAAATAATAGTCTTTCCGATGCCAGCCGGAATCGGTGTTTTCGACGATGCTGTAAAAACGTGCGTGTGCGACATCCGTGGCACGCCAGAGATAGTCGAAATATTTCTCTGTCTTCTGGCAGCGGGCTGCGGGTACAGCCAAAGAACAGAGCAATACGAACAGAAGGGGTCTGGTCATGGCTTTTGCTCTCTACACTATAAAGATAGTTCTTAATTCGCATCCGGTCAAAGGCCGTCAGGAAGCCAGGTGCCTGGTGAAGCCCCATTGGACCAGGCGTTCATACGCTGCCCACACCTCGTCAGGGATGTCCTGCGGGATCTGGAACCCTTTGGCAGGATAGATCCTGATGCGCTGGAGGTCGCCTACCATAATATTGATGACCTTCTCCATCGGGATCTCGTCAGTAGGATATGCTTCGAAGCTGATCTGCGGAGAGGTAACGATGAGCTTTTTTTCAGGCCAGTGCTTTTTAAACGTGGCATAGCTCCTCCTTTCCATATAAGGTTTTTGCACGAGTAAGAAAGTTTGGGGGTCAAGACCTTTTTCCTTGAGCAATTTTTGCGTAAAAAGAATATTTTCTCCGGTGTTGGTGGATTGGTTCTCGATGAAGATGGCTTCCGCCGGAACGCCTTTGTCCAGAGCGATGCGGGCAAACTTATCGGCTTCAGGGTCTTTCCAGATACCTTTTGTCACATTGCCCAGGCCGCCGGAGAAGATGAGGATCGGGGACCATCCCTGCAGGTAGAGATCAGCACCCCTGTCGGCTACGCGCAGATCGTGGCTGCCCAGTACGAGAATGCAATCGGCTTTTTCGGGAATATGATTCAAATGGTGATAGTCCCATAGTTTCCTGGCTTCGATGAGTACTTCCTGAGTGATCATAATAGGGATATAGATGGACAGCGCAAATATAGCAGTAATTTTAGTTGCTGCCTGCCAGAAAGCGATAACCTACCCCTGATTCAGTGATGATATGTTCAGGTGAATTGACGTCCTTTTCGATCTTTTTACGCAGCTGAGCGATGAATACCCGCAGGTATTGTAGCTGATCGACAAAGTCAGAGCCCCATATTTCGCGGAGCAGGTATTGATGGGTGAGCACTTTCCCTGCATTTCTCCCAAACAGCGCCAG
>Ga0068860_100000488_pt1 | contig 48969 bp, 41 predicted proteins | sample KBSSwiS32_FD_66597 | JGI IMG/M metagenome (GOLD analysis project Ga0068860, IMG submission 66597) | Switchgrass rhizosphere microbial communities from Kellogg Biological Station, Michigan, USA - KBS Switchgrass S3-2 | ecosystem: Host-associated > Plants > Roots > Rhizosphere > Soil ... | reverse complement strand
GGGGGCGCAAAGCGGTGTGTCCTTATAGGGGCGAACCCGGTGCCAAAGCTGGTGGCGCCGAACCCCACGCCAAAGTATCCCTGCGCATGGGCGGACTGGACGCATCCCAGTGTGGCAAGTGCAAGTAAAGTGGTGATAAATAGTTTTTTCATAGCGATCTGCAATAGAGCCAGAAGCGTGCCAAGCTGGGTTTACTCTGGGGGATCAGAGATGGCCGGAAGCATGAAGATGCCTTTTTTAAACGCAAAGGACGCTAAGACCGCAAAGAAAAGAAGGGAGTATTGTCTTCTCCCCCCTTCGCGGTTAATGACCAACTACCGCTGGCTGCCAAACTGGATGATCAGCCCGCCGACGATGATCACCGCCAGCCCCAGCCATGTGCTGGACGGGATCTGCTCCTTGAAGACAAAGCGCCCGCACAGGATGCTCACCAGCGCGAAGACGGCGACGTACACGCCCAGCAGCTTGGAGAAATCCCATTTCACCATGTTCACCATCACGCCGTAGCCGCCGAGGACGAGCATGCCGAGGAGGATCATCCCCCATCCGTGCGTGCGCAGGCCCATGCGCACAAAAGCGTCGCCACCCACTTCCAGCACCGCTGCCACTATGAATATGATCCAGACCAGGAAGTTCATCGATATGTTCCTTTAATGATGCCCGTGCTTTCCGCAGTGCGTGAGGGCGAACGCCAGCAGGAAGAGCACGATGGGCGCTGACGCCGAGATGATGACCACGCGCATCCCCTGCCAGCGGGTTTTCCAGAGCTTCGGCAGGCGCAGGTGATGATGCCGGCCGGTGACGTGCACGGTGCTTGGGTTGTCCAGCTCGGCCTTCATTGCCTGTGCGGATTCGTAGCGGCGGTGCGGCTCGCGCTCCATGGCGTGGAGGATGATTTCCTCGATCTCCTCGGGAATTTCCGGGTTGCGCTTGCGGGGCGCGACGGGGTCGCCGGTGAGGCGCGAGTTCATGACGATGAACGGGTTCGGGCCCTCGAAGGGCACACTGCCGGTGGTCATCTCGTAAAGCATCGCGCCGAGCGAGTAGATGTCCGTGCGGGAGTCGCCGCGCTTTCCCTTCACCTGCTCGGGAGCCATGTAATCCGGCGTGCCCATGGTGCTGGTGAGACCGGCGAATGTGAGGCGCCGGGCCTCCATCGATTTTGCGATGCCGAAGTCCATGATGCGCAGGCTGCCGTCGTTGCAGATCATCACGTTCTGCGGCTTCAGGTCGCGGTGCACGATCTTCTGGTCGTGCATGTGGGCCAGCGCGTCGCAGATGCGGCTCGCGATCTGCACGGCGTCGGCCACGGGAAACGGGCGCACCTCGTTCATCATGTCGGCGAGCGTCTTGCCTTCGAGATACTCCATGGCGATGTAAGGGCGGCTTTGCTCCCCCACCTCGATGAAGCGCAGGATGTTCGGGTGGTTCAGTTGCTTGCCGATCTCCGCCTCGCGCTGGAAGCGGGAGAAGAACGCCACGTCGGCCTCGAATTGCATGTGCGGGATCTTTACCGCCACCGTGTCGCCGGTCTTGAGGTCCGTCGCCTTGAAGATGGATGCCATGCCGCTGCGGCTGATCACATCCTCGATCTCGAAGCGGTGGTCCAATGTCTGCCCTGGTAGTATTTCGTGAGTCACGGTGTTCCTGTGTGGTTGTGTCTTTTGTAAAATGGATAGCGGCCGGTAAAATTTCGGCTCGTCGAGCTGCTCGACCTGGACGACCTGGATCGAGAGATTGTCATCGGTGCCGCGCCGCTCGGCGAGTGAAATGAGGTAGGGGCAGATTTCGTCCATGTGCAGGCGGTCCACGCCCTCGCACAGCTCGCCGTCGTTCATGAAGCAGTAGAGGCCGTCCGTGCACTGCACGATGCGGTCGTGCTTCATGAGCTTCATCTCCTTGAAATCGCAGCTCACGATCGGCTCGTGGCCGACGCTGCGCGTGAGCATGGAGCGCATGGTGCTGGCCCGCGCCTCGTGCTCGGTGATAAGCCGCAACTTCACCTGCATGCCGGTGTAGGAATGGTCGCCGGTGAGTTGCTTGATCGTCTCGGCCCGCACGAGATAGACGCGAGTGTCACCCACGTGACCGATGGAAAGCTCCTTGTTGCGGAAGATGCAGACGCTCAGCGTCGTGGCCATGCGCGTCTTCCTGTTGTCGTTCGCCACGGATTCGTAGAGCGCGATGTTGGCGGCGTTGAAAATCTCGGTGAGCAGTTTCTTGGGAGGCAGCGAGAGCGGGGCCTCGCGGAATTTCCGGATGGCGATGTCCACGGCCATGCGGCTCGCGATCTCGCCGTTCCCGTGGCCGCCCACGCCGTCCGCCACCACGGAGATGCTGCCGCGCTGCTGGCGCTCCTCCTCGTCCTCCGGCTGCCAGAACCCGGTGGAATCCTCGTTCGTCTTCCTGATCGGCCCCGGTGATGTTGATGAGGAAAAACTGACTTTCATACGGATTGGCCAGCTTCTTTACTGAAACTGTAAAACAAAAGGAAGGAGAACCGCTGTGAGGAGGATGAATGTGGATTCAAAGGCGCTGGTAATTTTTATACGGGAAGGAAAAGACGGCCACACCGGGGGGATGTGGCCGTCTGTTATCTCCTGACCCCGGCCCATGGCGGACCGGATCATCAGTCAGTTACACATCGGGATCATGCCTTGAGCGGAGACTGCACGAGCATCGGTTTTTCCTTCTTCTTGCTGCCGATGATGAAGTAAATCAATCCATAGATGCCCCACACGGCCGCCACGGCCAGCGCGATATAAGGCTCCTTCACGCTCATTCCGGCAACCGAGAACGGCCCGACCAAATAGAACAGCATGCAGGCGAGGTTCGCCAGCAGGCCGAACACCGGGATGCACACGTGCTTGAACCCGTGGAAGGCGTCGTGCTCCTTGAAGGCCACGATCGTAATCGCGCAGGTGACCATGTAGAGCAGGAACGTGCCGAAGTTGCTCACGAGCGTCACGATAACGAGCGTGTTCGGGAGTTTTGCATAAGTAGCCGGATCGAAGATGCCGAAGCTGTACCAGATGTTATGGTATTTCGGATCAAGCGCCGCCGGTGTGGTTCCGCCGAGATACACTGCCACCGTGATGATGCCGATGATCGCCGAAAGGAATGCCAGCACCCAGATCGCGCGGTGCGGGGATCCCGTCTTGCCGTGCAGCAAGCCAAAGTGCGACCCGACTTCCTCGTCGCGCCCCATGGCGTATGTCACGCGCGCCCCTGTATTGATGCAGGAGAGAGTCGTGCCGATGAGCGCGAGGAACACCGTGCCAGCCTGGACCAGCATGAATGTCTTGCCCGCCGCAACGCTGCCAAAGAGCCACGTTCCCGTGAGGAGCATCAGGTCTCCGATCGGAGCGCCCGAGGCGCCGGCGTTCGAGATTGTATATCCGTTATGCAACAGATAGTTGGCCGCAAAATACTCAAACAGGTAGCAGACCGCGCCCTGGATCACCAGCGACAGCAACACCGCGCGCGGAACGTCGCGCTTGGCATCCTTTGCTTCCTCGCCCATCGCGGTGACCGATTCAAACCCTACCAGAATGAGAATCGCGATACATGCCTGCACGAACACATAAAACAGGTTGTGCGGAACAACCACGGACGTTGCCGTGGCGTGGAAGTTGAATGTCTTCGGGTCCTGCGCTGTCCCGGCTCCCGTGACCGCATCCTCCGGCTTGTAGCTCACCGTGAACGCGACAGGCGCGGCCTTGCCGTCCTTGTCCAATACCAGCTTGCCCTTGTCGTCCTTCTGGAACAACGGATACGGATCGCCCACGGCGAGTCCCAGCGAGGTGAGCTCTCCCTGCACGGCGGCGTCCGTGTTTTTGGCCTTGTCCAGATCGTCCGCAGTCACCTGGCGGTCTGTCTGCTTGATCGCGGGAACCGGCTTCCCGTCCTTGTCGAGCACCGGCTTGCCCTTGTCGTCCACTTGCATTTTCGGGGAGCCGTCCGCCCATGCGTCGGGCACCTTCGCGCCCTTGTCATCGACCACGTCGCTGGAATCCACCTGGTAATTTACCGGCGTTCCATTCGATAAATGCCAGCCCACGGAATCCTGCTTGTGCTGCAGGCGGTAGGTGATCGCAATGACCGCGAAAATGATCAGCGCGGTGATCTGGATGACGTTGATCGCCACGTTCACAGCTGTGGAACCCGTGACACCGCGGAAGGCGATGTATGCTACGCCAAACGCGAATGCGAAGCAGAAGATGATCATGAACAGCGGGCTGTTGTAGCTGCCGCTGAAAGTGTCCGGAAAGAACTGGTTGAGCAGATAACCGCTGATCAACGCAGTCACACCCACCATGCACCCGGGATACACCCAGTAATACAGGTGGCTCGCCCAGCCCGTGAAAAATTTCGCGATACGGGCGAATTTGTAGGCTTTTGTCTTCCCCAGAAATGCCTGCTCGGCATAGAGGTAGGATGAACCCGCCCCGGGATAGATCTTCGACAGTTCCGCATAGCTGTACGCCGTGGCAAGGCAGAGCAGAAGCGCGGCTACAATGCCGAACCACATGGATTGGCCGGCCAGTGGCGCCCCGTAGAGGGATTGAATTTGAAACGTGAGCCACAAGAAGGCCCCGGGTGCGATCAACGCCATCGCGTTCATCGTTAATCCCGTGAGCCCCAAAGTGCCCGTCGTGGGTTGTTTTACATTACTGGACATGGGTTGTTTTAATGGATTGGATTGGTTGTTAATACGAAACGCCATTCATTACATTTGTTGTAATATATGACATGACGCGGCATGCCATTAGCAACCAGCGTGCCACGTAGTGGTTATCAGAGGGAAATAGCATCTCCACCCACAGGAACTGCCCCGTTTTTTGCACAAAAAAAGCCACATTCCGAAAACATGGCTCCTTTTAACCACGAACAATTTTATTCAAAACATCCGCTTGAACATGTTGCGGCTCACGAACGAAAGAACGAAGAAGCGCCGACTTCATTTCACGTTTCCACACAACGACTCTGCGTAGTGCAGTTTTTTCATTCATCCACTTATCCCTAAGGAGAGTGGATGAATGAAAAAGCGCTATGCTATTGTAAGTCGACAGTGGCCAATGCCCGGCTCCGGCGAATGGGAGGGGAGCCTCTTCTCGTTCAGCCCCATTGCCCTTGCCAGAAGCAGCGGAATCCGATATCACACATTATAATAAATCTTTTACCGCACCCATGAGATGAGATGCGTGCGGTAAAAGAGTGAAATACAAAACGCAATTTTGGCTACAATGATGCGTTTCGGTTCCCGATTCCATGAGACGCGCCAATAGAGTCCGTATAGCACCGGTTGATTTCACGTTTCCACGCCACAGCCCGGCACGGCGCAGTTTTTTTCATTCATTCACATCCTCAAGGGAATGGTGGATGAATGAAAAATTCACCATTGGCTCTTAGTCCTGCCCTATAGCAGGGTGGAGAGTGTCCCGATCCAATCCGCCCGGATGCAGGCCAGTATACGAATAAAAGTAGGAAGATCACTCCATGGCAATCCAATCAATCAACCCCGCGACCGGCGAAAAAATCCACCTCTATGAAGAGGCTTCCCCGGAGGAAATCGAGCAAACGCTGCAAAGCGCGGACAGGGCATTCGCGGAGTGGAGGGAGACGGATTTTTCAAAACGCGCGATGTTGCTGAAGGCCGCGGGGGAGCTGCTGCGGAAGGACGCCGGGGATTACGCAAAGCTCATGGCGTTGGAAATGGGCAAGCCCGTTTCCCAAGGCCACGACGAAGTGGAGAAATGTGCGTGGGCGTGCGATTACTTCGCGGAGAATGCGGAGAGGTTCCTCGCCCCCGAGCCGTTTAAAACCGACGCCTCGGCCAGCTTCGTCGCATTCAAGCCGCTCGGAGTCGTGCTGGCGGTGATGCCGTGGAATTTTCCATTCTGGCAGGTGTTCCGTGCGGCTGCCCCGGCGCTCATGGCGGGCAACGCCATGGTGCTCAAGCATGCGTCGAACGTCCCCGGCTGCGCGCTGGCTATTGAAAAGATTTTCCGCGATGCAGGATTTCCAGTGGGATTGTTCGGCAACCTGCTGCTGGGCAAGGAGCGTGCGGACAGCCTGGTGGATCATCCTGTGATCAAAGCCGCGACGCTCACCGGAAGCGTGGCTGCTGGCAGGGCGATCGCAAGCCGCGCGGGCAAGGCATTGAAGAAGACCGTACTGGAACTCGGCGGCAGCGACCCGTACATCGTGCTGGAGGACGCCAATCTCGAAAAGACCGTGGAGACATGTGTGGCTGCGCGGCTCGTGAACGGCGGCCAGAGTTGCATCGCGGCAAAGCGTTTCATCGTCCACAAGGCAGTGCGGACGGAATTTGAAAAGCTCTTCGTCGAACGGATGAAACAGCAAAAGACCGGCGATCCTCTCGACGAAAGCGTGACCATGGGCCCGATGGCCCGCGAGGATCTGCGCGGTGAATTGCACAAGCAGGTGGAGCGCAGCATCGCACAGGGGGCAAAGCTCCTCCTCGGCGGCACGGTACCGGAAGGCAAAGGTTTTTTCTATCCCCCGACTGTGCTCACGGATGTGCGAAAACGCATGCCCGCATTCGACGAGGAAACCTTCGGGCCCGTGGCCGCAATCATCGAGGCTGCGGATGAGGCGGAGGCAATCCGCATGGCGAATGACTCGGTCTTCGGACTCGGCGCAGCAGTGTTTACCCGCGACATCGCGCGCGGCCAGCGCATCGCTGCGGAGGAATTGCAGGCCGGTGCGTGTTTTGTGAATGCCGCGGTAAAGTCCGACCCGCGCCTTCCTTTCGGGGGGATCAAGGAGTCCGGCTACGGGCGCGAGCTGTCCGTCTTCGGCATCCGTGAGTTCGTGAATGTGAAGACGGTTTTCGTGAAGTAGCTCCCTCTCATTCAAAGTCTCCTCGACTTGTCCGGCGGGGATGGGCAAGGATGCGCGGCTCTATGAAACCCCGCGAGATTTTCGTCGCCCTGGCCGCCTTTGTGTTACTGGCGCTGGCCCTCGATGCGGGGACGGAAATCAACTCGTACCCCTCGCCTCATGACGATGCGTTTTACGTCATGAAATCGCTGACGCCATCCGGCACATGGTCGCACCTGGCATCGATCAAGGAAATCGCCTCCCCCCTGTTCTTCGGCGTGGTCCGTTTTTTGAATCTACCATTGCGCATGGCTTTCAGCCTGGGATACGCGCTGGCTTTGTTCGGGCTTTTGCTGGAGTTGCGCCGCTGGCCCCTGCCCCCGGCGGCATGCTGGCTGGCCGCGCTGCTGCCGATGTTTGCGCCCTCGCACTATTGGGTCTTCTGCCGGCCCACCGCCGATCCCCTGGCGGTGATGCTCTCGGTGTGCCTTTTCGCGGCATGCCTGGCATTGTTCCGCAGGAAGGCGGATTTGAAATCCACGCTCTGCGCGGGCATTATTGCGTCGCTCGCCTGGTTGAACCGCCCGGAGGGAATCCTGTCAGCTTTCACGGTCATCTTCACGCTGCTGCTTGTGGCTGCCATGGAATCCGGAGCGGGCCGGGCCCGGCAATGGCGGCTCATTGCATCGCGTATCGCCGTGATTGCGGTGATGCTGGGCAGCGCGATGGCGGGCATCTGCGTTTTTAACCGTGTCCACTACGGGTTCGCCGCTCCCACCATCATCAAGGCCGCCCCGTTTCAACATGCCTTGAAGCAATTGATGGCGATCGACGACGGCGCGCCTCCGCGCCGCTTCGTTCCCCTCTCGAAGCACGCCCTCGCCATGGCGTTTGAAAAAAGTCCGACAATGGCGCGGGCTCGCTCATTCTGGGAGGATAACTCCGACGGCAGGGGCTGGAGTTCCGATGCCAGGGAAAGCGACGGCTCCATTGGAAACGGGCATATCCAATGGGCCCTGCTCGATGCGGCTGCTGCCATGGCGGGCCCGAAGCCTGTGGATGAGTTGCTATATTTGCAACAGGTGGGCGACGAATTGGAAGCCGCCATGAAGCGCGGTGAATTGCCGCGCCGGTTTGTGATCAGCACCGCCATCGGGCCTGCTTTCACGCCTTTCAAGACCGGCTTCTGGCAAGCCCTGTGGCGCGTGGGAAGGCCGCTGCTGGGCGGCGACGGGAATATCACACAACCAGGGGACACCGCCCCCGGGGAACAAAACCGCATATTCGATATCGCATGCAACAGGCGCGGCGCGCTGATCCGGGAAACGGGCCCGCCGTCCGTGAAGATGCATGGCTGGATGGCGCTTGCCGACCTGTCGGACATCCCGTCGTCCATCTTCCTCGACGGCCCACACGCCGGCACAACATTCCAATGCACAAACCGGCCCGATGTGCCCATCGCCCTCCTCGGGAAATCCATCGACCAGGCAAATTGCGGGTTTGAACTCACCACACCCGTGAGCGGTGCGGACGAAACATTCCTCATCGCGTCGGGCGCGAATTTTCACGAACATATTACCATCCACAATCTGTTCTTGAAACCGGGTTCGGACACCGTGCAGGGACGCTTGCGCGCCCACGTGGATGCCATCTCCTTCACCGGCATGGGTTCCCGCACCCCTCCAAAAAAATGGACGGTGATAAACCGTTGCGGGATGTGGCTGTCGCAGGCGATGCCCTTCGTGGCCGCTCTCTCCCTGGCTGCATTCGTGGCGATTCTCCGCCGGAGGCGGCTGGACACCATCCCTGCCGGAACATGGTGTGCGGTGTGCGTGATCACGGGCGTGGTTTCATCCATCCTTGTGCCGCGCCTGCTGCTGCTTGCGGCGCTTGATTCGAGCCTGTATTCCGGAACGCAGGGACGCTACCTTCTGCCTGCAACCGCCGTGGCATGGACCTGGGATATACTGGTGATGGGAGTGGCCCTGCTTCCCGGCAAGACCGGCGTTACCCGATGAACAAATTTCCATATATGCATCCCCGGGAGATCATTCTCGTCCTTGCCCTGTTCGTCCTGCTGGCGCTTGTCCTTGGCAACGGCATGGAAATCATTTCCTGCCCCTCCCCCGATGACGATGCGTTCTACGTCCGGAAATCGCTATCGCTCCTCGGTTCGTGGTCGGATTCGGCAACCTTGAAGGAGATCGGCTCCCCCCTGTTCTTCAGGCTCGTTCGCACTGCATGCATTCCATTGCGGATTGCCTTTGGCGTCGGGTATGCGCTCGCCCTCTTCCTGGCGTGGCTGGAATTGCGCCGCTGGCGGTTTCCCGCGTGGCTGAGCCTGGTGGCAACGCTGGTTCCACTGTTCATGCCTGCGCAATATAGCGTCTTTTCCCGTGCTACCGCGGATCCTTTGTCCGTGATTTTGTCCCTGTGTTTGTTTGTGGCATGCCTGGCGGTTTACCGCAGAAACGGTTGCTGGCTCTCCACGACTGGCGCGGGGATCGTTGCCGCGATGATCTGGCTGAACAGGCCGGAGGGAACGCTGGGGATTCTTCCAGTGATATTCACCCTGGCGCTATTGAGGTTCAAAAAAGAAGGCGATGTGCCGCCCCCCGGTTTCCGGAAAATTACGACGCGCATCGCAGCGGTGATCGCGATCCTCCTGGCCACGATGCTGTGCATCGACACAGTGAACCGCGTGCACTACGGCTTTTTTGCCCCGACGATTATGAAGGCCGCGCCGCTTGACCGCACATTGAAGCGGCTCTCGTCGATTGACGACGGCGAGCCGCCAGTCCCCGGGCGGCCCGTGTCAAAACGCGCCATGGAGCTTGCCTTCAAGAACAGCCCCTCCATGGCATTGGCGCGGCAATACTGGAGCGACAACACCGATGGAAAAGGCTGGAGCAGTAGCAACTTCCGGGACTACAGCCCTGCGGATGGTTCCGTGGATGGAGGGCATTTCCATTTCGCGTTCCGCTACTCGGCTGCTGCGGTGGCCGGTTCAAATACACGCGCCCAGCTCCGCTATTTTCAACAAACGGCCGGTGAACTGGAATCAGCAATGCGCCGCGGGGCGCTCCCCCGCCGTTCCGTTCCAGGCAACGCATTGGGCCCTTCGTTCAACATCGCAAGCCCCGGGCTCTGGAAGTCCGTTTGGGAGACAAGCCGGCTGATGCTGGGCGGAGGGGGCGACATCCTGAAACCGAGTGACACCGCGGACACCGAACAGAACCTCATGTTTGACTTCGCCTGCTCCAGGCGCGGCGGCCTGCTCCCCGCAGGCACGGACTATGTGCAGATCCGGGGGTGGATGGCCTTGGGTGACAAGTCTGGAATTATCGATCAGATTTTTCCGGAAACCATGCCCGGGGAATCGACGTTTCACATCGTTAACAGGCCGGACGTGCCGCAGGCTCTTTATGGGAGGCGCATCGATCCCGCAAACTGCGGGTTTGAGCTGACTGTGCCGGCCGGAGACGCCGCCAAAATGATCTTGCTGGTGAGCGCGAATGGACACAAGGAACGCTTTCCCGCGCTGGAGTTGATGGGAATGAAAGACACTGAAATCATCCGCGGAATGTCCGCGCTCATGTGGATGAAGTCCGTCAGGTTGCCACTCCGTTATTTTCGCCGGCTCAAAATGCGACAATGATGAACTGGCTGGGGACCGGGTTTTCCGGATTCATGGCTGACCTCGGGATTCTCGCGATATTCCTGCTGTCTGCGTGCATATGTTTTTCGAGGCAACGAAAAAACCAAATCGCAACGTGGAATGCCATGCTCGCAATCACGTTTGTGGCGGCGTCCATCGTTTTGCCACGTTTGTTTTTGCTGGCCGCAATCGCCGCGAACCGGTTCCCGACTGGCGAGTCGCGTTTGCAGATGCCCGGGTCTGTAGTGGTGTGGTTGTGGGAGATCCTGGTGATAGGATTTGCCATCACCCTGTTTACGCGACAACAGGAGGAGATAATTCCGCCCGGGGAAAAGAATGCCTGATTCCCCGCCTTCGGAGGATGCTTATCCCTTTATCCCGGGATGCCTGCGCTGCCATTCCTTGTATTTGGAAAGAATGTCGTCGATGCGCCAGTAGCCGCGGCACTGCGACGTGAACGAAAAAAGACGGCGCAGGCTCCAGAGGGGGTTGGCCCATTTCCAGCGGCGTGTCGTGTAAATCTTCTCCACAGCAGCATCGAGCATGTCGAGGAAAGCGATCAACTCCCGCACTGTGTCGGGATCCCTATTCACATACTGCTCCGGCGTGGCGGATGGGACGGCAGGTTGCTTTGCGGACTCCGGAATCCCCGGCTCCAAGCCGAGGGCCTGCATGATCCCGCTGTCCCTGAGTTGCAGTTGATCGTGCGCCTCCAGCAGCATCTCGCGCAGCGCGGAAACCCGCTGTCTGTCGATTGCCCGCAAGGCCTGCATTTCCTTCAACTGCGCCTGGAGCGATGCCACCTGCTGGAGCAATTCCGCCTCCGTGGCCCGCATATACGGCCCGGCATCGGGCGATCCTGACGGCTCCGTCAGGAGATTGTTTTCATCACCGCTTCCGTCGCGCTCCCGGTCGCGGGCGATATCAATATTTGAAACAACCATATCCCTTTTAAAAAATCCTGTTATTGCTTCTTCAATTGCCAAAACCGATGCGAGAAACTAGGGGGTAAACAATTGCAAGGCAATCCCAATGTTCTCCCCGGAAAGATGACGGCTGGACTGCCTCTCCTAGGAAAAAATCCCGGCCAGCATTTTCCTTAATTTCGCCGCGCCATTTTTCACTGGCTGAAGGAGTGATGCCCCCACCTTGCGCACCGGCTTCCCTCCCTGCTGTGCCAGCGCCAGTTCCGCCTCCCGGGCACGGACGGAGAGGTTCAGGTTTTCCTGCAGCAGGCCGTAAACCTGTTTCGAGCGGTTGTGCAGAATCTGCTCCATGTGTTCCTGGTCCTCCCACGGCGCCTTGATCGCCAGCAGCGGCGATGCGGAGATATGCAGAGGATACTGGGGCGGGTAATCCATCACCAGCAACCCATCCTCCATGTAATATTGAAAATCGTCGGGGTGCGTGCGCGCCGCCCAGCGCGACTTGTAGAGCTGGTTGTTTTTCGTTTCCTGGTCGGACTTGATGTTGCGTGAGCGGGACTCCATGTGATACAGCACGCTCTCGTGGCAATAATGGATCTCGTGGCCCATCTCCCCCAGCCGCAGGCAGAGATCCACGTCCTCGTAGCTGTTTCGAAACGCATCATCAAAACCGCGGGCTTTTTCAAAAATTTCACGCCGGATCAGCATGCATCCCCCGGTCACGATCTGAAACCGGCGGGATTTGTTCACCGCCGAGTGATCCGCCGGAAAACCCGCGTAAATGTGGTGCGGCCAGCGGGTCTGGGTGATGATCACGCCCGCATGCTGCACGGTATCATCCGGAAAAAGAAGCTTCGCCCCGACCACTGCGGCTTTTGGATGGGCGGTTGCGTATTCCACCAGCGCATCCAGCCAGCCCGCCAGCGGAATCGTGTCATTGTTCAGGAAAACCAGCAGCTTCCCCTGCGCGACCGCCGCGCCGTCGTTGCAAGTGGTGGCAAATCCCCCGTTGGACGCATGCCTTACCACGCGCACCCGCCCGGCATATTGTGAAAGCAATTCCTGCGTACCATCCGTGGAGGCATCATCCACCACGATCACTTCAAAATCGCCGCGGGTGACCTGGAACAACGCATCGAGGCACTGCCCGGTGAGGGCAGCCTTGTTGAATACAGGTATGATGATCGAGCACTCTGGCATTGATTCCGTATAGATACCGCCAATCGCCCCAAAGCCAAGTCCTTATAGATCGATGGTGAAACAAAGACGGAACATGGAGAGCACTTGACCTTTTGGGCGAAACGGAGTGATTTCAGGCAGTCCCTCCCCAAACTACAAACTCAAGATTGCCATGTCCAAATCATCCAACACCCGCATTTTTCTAGTCCGTCACGGCGCCACAGTCCTCACCGCGGAAGACCGCTTTGCAGGCGCCACCGACGTGCAGCTTTCCGATGAAGGCCGCGAGCAGGCGCGGCGCCTGTCCGAGCGGCTCCGGACCGAGCCGATCGCAGCCGTCTACGCATCCCCTCTGAGCCGCACCGTTGAGACCGCCAGCATCCTTGCAAAACCCCACGGCATGGAGATCCAGAAGCGCGACGGCCTGCGGGAAATCTCGCATGGCCGCTGGGAACAACTGACGCGCCGCGAAGTCGAGGAACGCTTCCCCGAGGAAGCAAACGCATGGGAGGAGGACCCCTATACATTCGCGCCTGCCGGTGGTGAAAGCGGCCTCGCCGTGACCGCCCGCGCGCTGCCCGTGCTCATCGAGATCGTGCGCGAGCATCCCGGCCAGACCGTCCTCATCGTTTCCCACAAGGCCACCATCCGCCTCCTGCTCAGTTCCCTGCTCGGATTCGATCCCCGCCGCTACCGGGACAATCTCGACCAAAGCCCCGCCGCGCTGAACATCGTGGATTTCAAGGATCCCGTGCGCGCCCGGCTCACCCTTTTCAACGACACCTCCCACTACGCGGAGGCCGGCCTCGCAATCCCCGCAGTCCCCACAGCCCGTCTCTCGACGTGGTGGAGTGCGAAGGAAGATTTGTAAGCCCGGAATATTCGAAATACTACGGTTTCGAATCCTCGGAATCGAAGATAACCAGTCGGTTGCGTCAACTTTCGTTTCCAGCACTTCCCATCTGTCGACGGATGCAGGATCGTTCTCTGGAAAATAAAGTGGCGTTTTGACACATTTTAATCACTTATATCCGGACAGAAACTCTCCCCTATATGAATCACAAGAACATCCTCAAAACCATCCTCCGGATTCCCATCACACGCGCCACAGCCAGCATTTTGCTGGCAGGTTGCTACTGTCTTATCCCATTCGCAAACGCAGTGGCGGAAACGCCCGACCCGGTCCTCAGCCCGTTCGGCATTGGCAGCAGCGCCCTACGCTCGCACGACCATAACAAATGGATGCCACAGATGGCAGCGATCGGCCTCCGAGACATCCGCGCCTGCGACGGCGGCTGGGGTTGTGAACCCGAGGAGGGCACCTGGTCGTGGACGACGCTTGATGAGCGCATGGCCTACCTGGAAAGCATCGGCGTCACCAGCGGCATCCTCTTCAATGGCCTCGCGAAATGGGACGTCAAGGACGTGAAGGGTGGCCTGCCGCTGCAGAGCCTGCCCGAGTGGGGAACGATGGTCGGCGAAGTGGTGAAACACACCAAGGGCAAGGTGAAGCTCTTCGAGATTTGGAACGAACCACCGAACGGCACCAAAAACGCCCCGGCCAGCGATTTCGCCAAGGTGGTGGTCGCCGCCTACGATGCCGCCAAGGCCGCCAACCCGGACGCCATGATCGGCATGGCCGCCAAGTCCGCGCACATCTCCTATCTCGACCAGGCGATCAAGGCGGGAGCGAAGGGCCACTTCGACTACATCACCCTGCACCCCTACGAAATCCTGGGCTGCATCATGTCGCACCCCGGCACCGAGCCGATTTACATGAGCATCGCCCCGACTGTGCGGAAGATGCTCGCCGCGCAGGATCCGACGAAGGTCAACTGCCCGATCATTTTCACCGAGATCGGCTTCGACTCCAAGCGGGGCGCCGACAAGCAGTCGCAGGCCGTGGTCAAGGCCTACACCATGGGCATCGCCCAGGGCATCGCCTGCATCAATTGGTTTGAGGGCATGGACGGTGATAGTGGCCCGATGGGCCTGATCATGGCCAACGGCACCGTGCGTCCCGCCTACACCGCACTCGGCCACCTCATCGAGCAGCTTGGGCGGCATCCCAACTACCTCGGCTGGATCCTGTTGAACAACAAACACTACGGCTTCGTCTTCCAGGGCACGAAGGGGCCTGTCCTTGCGACATGGGCTGCCACCACTGCGCCGGACGAGGTCGATTTCGGCCAGAACGTGCAGATCATCGATCCGCCGACCGGCACCGCCACGCAGGCGTCAAAATACAACCTGACCGTGGCCCCGATCCTCGTCACCGGTGTGCCGGAAAAATTGGTTGCCCAGGCGAAGGCAAATAAATCCAAGCCGTTCCCTTGGGGCGGCGACTACACAAACGCCAAATCCGTCTCGGTCACCATGGGCGAAAAGAATGTGGAAAAAGGGCTGCACACCATGTCGGCCGAAACCATCGCCGCCGACGTCCTCGCCTACGGCGGCAACGCCCGCGCCGGAACCGTGCCCGGCGGCAACGTTTTCTACGTCGACCCCAATTTCCTTTCCTACACCTCGACACCGATCGAAATCACCGCCGTCGTGCGCCGCAATGAGAACAACGATCCCGCCAAGCTCACCCTCGAGTACGAATCCACCACCGGCAACGGCTACAAAAAGCCCGAGCCCTACGACATCCCCGACAACACCGACTGGCACAAGGCCACCTGGCGGATCGACGACGCGCAGTTCGTCGGCACATGGGCCTTTAACTTCCGCTTCAACTCAGGCAAATACTTTGTCCAGAGCGTGACCGTGACGAAGGTAAAGTAAAAACGGTGTCGCCCCTGGTGCAAAGCTGCTCTGGCTCGATTGCACGGAGTGTTACACATCGCCTCGACAATCGCCGCAGGGTGAAATATTTAAAAACGATGCTGCACCCGAAACAGGATATCGCAACTGTCAGAGCCGACGGCCAATCCCTTGCGCCGCTCATCCATGGCGTCGTCATCACGCCAGCCGCCACCCATGTCGATGGCAGGGGCACGTTGTGCGAAATATTAAACGACCGGGTGCATCCCGAGCCTATTGTTTACGTTTACCAGTTCACCATCCGGCCGGGAATGATCAAGGGATGGCATGTCCACAGGTTGCACGACGACAGGATTTTTGTGAGCCAGGGAACGCTCAAGGTGGTGCTTTACGACGACCGCAAGGACTCGCCAACCCATGGCATGGTGAATGAAATCCACCGCTCCGAGTTTCAGCGCAACCTCATGGTCATCCCGGCGCACGTTTATCACGCGCATCAAAATATCGGCAGCACCGACGTGCTGTGCGTGAGCATGCCGACGCGCCCTTACGACCACGCCAGCCCGGACGTGTACCGCCTGCCGTTGAATACCGACGACATTCCCTACAAGTTCGAACAACGCATCGGCTGGTAAGGCGGCAAATGGACGCACAGGCCGCCCCCATCGTCAGCGTCATTATCGCGACTTACAATTGGAGCAGCGTGCTGCGGCTGGCGATCGAATCGGTGCTCCGGCAGACACTGCGCGATTTTGAATTGCTGGTGGTCGGCGACGCCTGCACGGATGACTCCGCGGAGGTCGTGGCGTCCTTCGGCGACCCGCGAATCCGCTGGCACAACCTGCCTGAAAATTGCGGCAACCAGTACGGCCCCAACAATGCCGGGATCGAAATGGCGCGGGGGCGTTTCATTGCATATCTCGGTCATGATGATCTCTGGCTGCCGAACCACCTGGAGCGCCACGTCGCAACGATGGAAAAGACGAATGCGGACGTCACCTATTCCTGGCTGGAACTGATCGGGCCGGAGCCAGTGGTGCGGCGGTGTGTCACGGGAATCGACACCGGGGACGAATACGAAGGAAAGGCGATATTGCCCCCCTCCGCAATCATGCACAGGCGCGAGGTCGTACAGGAAGTGGGGCCATGGAAGGACTATCGCACGGTCGTCATGGGCACGGATGTGGAGTTCATCGGGCGTCTTTTTCAATCGGGCAGGAAATTCGCGGCTGTGCGCAGGCTCACAGTGCTGAAGTTTCCCGCTGCGTGGCGGCCCGGCTGTTACATCGAAAAACCGGTCCGTGAACAAGTGGACGCCCTGCAACGCATCCGGGAAAATCCCGATTTTCTTCGCGACGAACTGCATTTGATCGTCGAGTCACTCCTGCGCAGGCATCCCGACGAACTCACGCAGATCCCCGTGCTGCCCCCGGATACCAAACCCGGCGTAATCATCGAGCACGCCCTGCGGGTGCGCGGCGTCCGCCCGGAAGTGCAGGAACCGGCAACTGCGCCGGAAAGTTATCCGCCGCTTTGCAAAATGCTCGATCTCACAAAGCAGGAAGCCGCCCCGTACCTCTGGACCGGATGGAGCTGGCCGGAGCCTGTTTATCGCTGGACGGATAAGAAAAAGGCCGGAATCATTTTCCATACGGTCGACCGTGATCCCCTGCTCGTCCGGATGCACATCGCTCCATTCCTTATACCCGGCAAACTGGAGGCGCAGCCGGTCACCGTCATTTTCAACGGCCAGGAAGTTGCGCAGATGCTTTTGACGAACAACGAACTGGAAACCCACCAATTCCTGATCGACAGCCAGCACCTGCAAGCGGACAACATGCTGGAATTCCATCTACCGAAAGCCGACATGCCGATGAATTACGGCTACAACATGGACACCCGCGAATTGGGGATGCAGGTCAGTTGGATCGAATTCGCACCGCAGCCGCCCGCTGTCGCCGCAGGCGAATGAATTACGGAAAATGTGGGGCCGTAGGCCATGAGCAAGGCGGAGCGCAGCCGCGTCGAATGGCTCCAGCGGTAGGATTTGAACCTACGACCAATCGGTTAACAGCCGATCGCTCTACCACTGAGCTACGCTGGATTTTCAATGTGACCTGCGGATGCCGCAGAATCACGCTCTGACGATGGAATCTGACGGTATCCTGAAGCTGTCCGCAAGCAAAAAAGTTTGAGGCAGAGCGAGGGGAACCGTCGCGTTTTCAAAAATCAAGGTGCACAAACTACCGTTCCCTGCGCGTACGGCAAGTTTTTTGTGAAGCATTGGAAATATTTCGCCATGCGTGGGTAATCATGCCTTCTGGCCCACATTTAAAGCTTTAATGGCTGGGCCAGCCGGCTCGGTCAACCGGAAGAAGGGATGTTGCATTCATGCCTCCGATTATCTATTGCAGGCAGGATCGATCGAACACAGATGATGCATCCTGAAATTTCGTGAAACAACCCAAGCTTCAAGCCACCTTCGGCTCCGCCACGTTCTGGCAGTTTCTTAAACCACAGTTGCGTCCCTACGCGAAGCCGCTCACCGCCGCCCTCTCGCTCAATGCACTTCACGGTGTGGCGATTTCATTCCAGACGCTCACGCCGAAATATCTCATCGACGACGTGTTGCTCAAAAAAGGGCTCAGCGAGCGGGAGCGGCTCGTGCATCTTGGTTGCCTCATCGCCATTTACCTCGTCACGGCGATTTTTCTGCGGATGCTCACCTGGCATCTCGGCTACCGGATTTTTGCGCGTATTCGTGAAAAAATGATCATCTCCCTGCGCGCCCGCTTTTTCCGGCACATTAACTCCCTCTGCCTGCGGTTCCACCACAAGCACAACTCCGGCGAGTTGTTCAGCTACCTCTTCGGGACGCCGCTCAGCCAGATCCAGACTTTCCTGCACAACCTCGCCCTCTTCGGCCCGGGCTCGGTGTTCACGCTCGCCACTTCCCTGATCTGGGCCGGCACATGGGACAAGCCGATGACTGCGTTGCTCACGGTATCGGTGTTTGCAACGGTGCTGGTGCTCAACCACAGCCGGAAACGGATGCGCGAGCTGCACACGGAATTTCAAGGCGTCGAGAGCCGGGTGAGCGGACGCGTGGCGGACCTCATCCGCGGCTCACGCGAGATCAAGCTGTACGGTATCGAGCAAAGCATTTGCAATGATTTCGAAAACGAAGCCGTCACCATCAGCCAGAAAACCATCGAACGCGACATCCGCACGCACATGCAGTGGATGAAACAGGAGGCGGTCGGCTATCTATTTTTCGCGCTTCTCTGCGGCATGGGCGCATGGCGCTATATGTATGCGGGCCTGAAACCGGGCGAGCTCCTCGCTTATCTCACCAGCTTCATCGCCCTGCAGGCGCCTCTCCAGCAGCTCTTCAACATTGCCACGCTCGGCGGCGCGGCAGAGGCAAGCTTCGGCCGCATGAACGCCGTGTTCGAGACGTTAAGCACGACACCCGATCCGAAGGAAACCCAAGCCGTGCCACCTCGCGGCGATATTACTTTCGATGACGTGCATTTCCGGTACGTGAACAAGCCGGTGCTGGAAGGAATCTCGTTCACCATCCCGTACGGCCAGCGCGTCGCGTTCGTCGGTCCGTCCGGCGCGGGCAAGACCACCATCTCGCAGCTCATCCTGCGCCTCTACGATCCCGCTTCCGGCAGCATTTCCATCGGCGGCGTCCCGTTGCAATCCTGCAACGGCTCGGAATTGCGCAAACTTTTCGGCGTCGTGCCTCAGGCACCGTATTTTTTCCAGACCACGATCCGGAAAAATCTCCTGCTCGTCCGGCCCGATGCCGATGATGAAACAATCCGTCGCGCATGCATCGCCGCAAACGCATGGGAATTCATCGAACAACTTCCCGAAGGATTGGACACACGTGTCGGCGAAAGCGGCTCAACGCTCTCCGGGGGCCAGCGTCAGCGCATCGCCATAGCGCGCGCATTGCTCATCGAGCCATCATTTTTTATCTTCGACGAAGCCACCAGCGCCCTCGATACCGTGAGCGAACGCCTCATCCAGGATTCGCTCGAGCTCAATCTCAAGGGCCGCACCGCAATCTTCATCGCGCACCGCCTGGCAACGATCAAGTCCTGCGACCGCATCATCGTCCTGCAAGGCGGCAAAGTCGCTCAGGACGGCTCATTCGCAGCCTTGCGCGGGCAGGAAGGCCTTTTCCGTGAAATGATCGAAGCCGACGTCTTCGGCGCAAATGAAAACATCTGAGCCGTCTGTAGCATTGTGTTACATTGTAATACTTTCGACGTGTTATTACTTTGCACTGTCGGAAAAAAATCAACTTTTTTAAAATAAGTCGTTGACTTACAGTTAGTATTAGTAGTAGCTTCCATTCATTCAATGAACAGATACACACATATGTTTTCACAAACAAACGGCCGGACGGCGATAGCGCTGTCAGGGACGGGTATTGTGTGCACCGGGGATTTGAACCTCCGTAGTTACAACCCCGAAACCAAAGGCCGGGAGGCGAGCAGATAGGAATACTACTTTAATTAAACTTTCTTATCACCCTGCTCGCCTGAAACGCAGCAGGGTTTTTTATTGCCAAAATTCAACCAAAGGAAACACAACTTATAACTTAACAAACCGATTCGTGGCGAAAAAAAGCCCCGATGCCGGCGGCAACCGGCATCGAGGCGGATTTGGTCACTTGCACAACTAGAGTATGAGCCCCGTTGATCTGTAACCAGTCATATGGTTACGGTCTCAGGTGAGGTCTGTCAATAGCTGGCGGACTTTTCACCGCCGCTCCCTCTTTGTTCAAGCGAACAAATCCCACGCTCAAAAATTTCAACTTTAAAGGCTTCGTGGGAGGTGTGCCTGTAAACACCAAAACATCCGCCGAGAAATACCTGCGGGTGCGACGCAAACCAATGCGTGGCAGCGGTGTTTGTTCTTTATCTGTCGTATCCTGCCATGGATGCGGCGCTGGTAATACAGCGTCGCTTATCACGTGGCAGGAACGAAAACGCGTTTTAGCATGAATGCACGCGTAAGTGGAAAGCATTCGTGCGGCGTCGGACGCAAGCCTGGCGCCATTTTGCAGTCATCGTTCAAGAGTCAGGATCCCTGATCGCCATTCAGGGGATGCCGGTGCGAATCCGGCTGACTGCACCAATTTTTTAATAACACATACCTATACGGTGGTGGCAGACAAGCAATGCACCGGTCTCCAAAACCGGCTTATGTGGGCGCGATACCCACCCGCCGTGCCATTACTCATACGGGCCGCTGGATTAATCAGAAAATCAGCCGGTTTGCACCCGGCAGTACGGGGAGCATAGCCCCGGCGGTCCACCACTTTCACCTGGCGGGATGGTTGAGAACCCGGGGAGTTTCATACGCTCCTTCATCGTGGTGCAACTCCACGTCCCGCTACCAATTTCAATAAAACGGGTTGTTAGCCGCGTAAAGATCGTGAACCGCCTGTAAAGCGATTGTCCTTCGGGACCTGGTCGGAGCGTTACCGACACAACCCACCATTTTTATGGCCTGTTAGCTCAGCTACGAAGAGCAGCCGCCTGTCGAGCGGAAGGTCGCGGGAGCAATGCCCGCACAGGCCGCCACTTTAAAAGACACATTTTTGTCCGCGCATGAGGAAGACAGCAATCCGCCTCGCTTGGGACGAGGAAACACCCGGGGCAGCACCGGGATGCGCGACCATTTCAAAAGCCACTCATATTCCCTGGTAATGTCAAAGCAGCATGTCCGCCTGTTAAGCGGATCGTCGTGGTGCAAGTCCACGCCGGGGAGCCACTTTCTTTATGTATTAAAAGCCCGCATGGTGCAAAAGCAGCACGCCCGGTTCTCAACCGGAAAACTACGGAGCATTACCGTATGCGGGCGCCATTTCCAAAACCCTCCATAGCTCAAAAGCAGAGCAGCCGGCTGATAACCGGCAGACCGGGGAGCGTTACCCTGTGGAGGGACCACTTATCCAGGCTGTTTAGCTGAGACAGATTAGCGCTTCCCTGAAGAGGAGGAGAGGCCGGCGCAATACCGGCGACAGCCACCACTTTTAGAATCGCCATTGGTGTAACAGCAAGCATGTCTGTCTTCCAAACAGAGGGCGCCGGGGCAGCACCGGCATGGCGGAGTCTTCAACTCATTTAAACAAGCTCCCAAGGTGTAACAGATTTTGCACGCCGCCCTGCGAAGGCGGAGGCTCGAGGTGCGACTCCTCGTGGGAGCGCCATTTCATTCCTCCGTGGCAGACGTGAGCAATGCACCGCACTCGTAATGCGGACCATGCCGGGGCAGCGCCGGCCGGAGGATCGTTTTTTCAGACGGAGACCATAATGTAATAGTCAGCATCCGGCTCTGTGAAAGCCGTCGTGACGGGTGCGAATCCCGCTGGTCTCCCCACTTTCATCGCGCACAAGCCAAAGCATACGAGGCGGACGGCTGCAAACCGTCACTTACCCGGTGGAAGTCCGGGGTGCGCGTCCATGCTTTTGGCGGAAGACTTCCTCGTCAGACTCGGCTTCTCCATGCCTCTGCTGCAATGCCAGTGTGCCTGCCATCTTCCAACACCCGGCCGGTCATGAGATCACGATAAAAGTCTGTCCACCCGGTTATGTCCGACTGCACATAGCCATGGCTCCCTCCGGCATCGGCATCCTGTACGGGCATTTCAAAACCTTTTATAGTGAAAAAACCGCACACTCCATGCAACCATTCGTGGAGCCAGACCTCACCGACAACCGGAATTTTCCATGCCCACGACGGGGCGTTTGCGATAACTGCGTAAGTCGTTTCATTTGTCCAAGCGCTTGGTGCCATTCCTAATCCCCATCCGCGACATGGGATTTGCGCGCCGGATGCGGGACTATTCTGCGGCCACAATATGAGGATGGAGTCGTAACTGCCTGCCGGCGCGAGTGAGTCGAGTTCGTTCCGCGTGTCATCCGGCGAAGGCCAGAACGTATTTCCCCCATCCGAAGTGACAGAGGAAAGCGGTTCCTCAATCATCGCAATTTCGTACGTCACTGACGCTTCACCATCCGAGAGATTTTCCGCGAGCGCAGGAAAGGCGCGGAAGGAGACAAGCGCATCCTCAATTTCGTCTTCTGCAAGTTCATTCACAAACCGCTCCTGCCGGATTCCGCCCGTGGAGATTTGCACATCGATGCGGCGATAGACAATCAGCAGCGTTTTCCAGGCATTCATCGGGGTTGGCACAGGATACTGCATCACCGCGATGAAACAATTTTTTTTAACGACCATAATTTCTCGGGCACTGGGAAAACAGCAATCCGCGCCGTTCGGATCGGTGAGACACCCGGGGCAGCACCGGGGTGCCCGACCATTTACAAAACTCCACCAAAGCGTAGGCAGCGACGCGCCCCGTCGGTAACGGGGAGAGGCCAGTGCGAACCCGGCTGGTGGATCAGTTTCAATCGCGGGGAAGAGCACCGGACGCTTGCCAGCCTCATACGCTGGAGGAAGCTGGTTCGATTCCAGCCCCCGCCACCACTTTTTTTTGGAAGCCAAAGCGGACAAGCGAACCGCCGCCGGTTGGAAACCGGCTGGAACCCCCTCGGGTTTGTGGGGCAGGACCACTGGCTTCCGGAACGGGTTACAAGCATTGCAGCGATGCAGCGGTCTCTTAAACCGCAGAGCACGGGGCGGCACCGTGGTGGCCCACCATTTTTATAGGAAGTTGAACCGGACAAGCGCGCCGGGACTGTCTCGAAAACAGAACGTTCCACCCTGTGGAATGGGGAGCATGACCTCCGGCTTCCGCCACTTTTTCGCCAGCGTGGATGGACAAGCAATCTCGCCGCTTTTGTAAAGCGGAGCATGCGGGAGCATTACCCGCCGCTGGCTCCACTCAAAATGCCCCGTGAGGTAACAAGCAGCCTGCCTGGCTCTGACCCAGGTCGTCATCGTGCGAATCGATGCGGGGCAACCATTCTTTCGATTTGCGCTGGTGGATCAATAGCAGATCGCCTCACTGACACTGAGGAGGCAGACGGGGCGGAACCGTCCCGGCGCACCATTTTCAACACATAACCAAGGAGGCAACCATGCAATCCAGACCTGAAGCGAGCGCCCTCTCCCGCGCTCACAAAACCATCGGGAGACCCTGACCGGCAGGGGCGGCGCATCTTGTGAAGCGTGGCAAGCCGGTAACAACAAAATATATGAAATCGACACACATCGAACGGCATTTCGCCGCGATGGGTGCCCGATTCAGAATTACCGAACCATCGGCGTCGCGCCGGGAACGGCGTGACAACTACGCCATCGACATCAAGAAGGACCGCAAGGGCAAGTTCTTCGAGCTGCGCATTCCCGGCGCCATGGAGCAAGACATCGAAGTTGATATCTTGCAGAAAACGCCGGCTGAACGCCACCTGCTCCTGCTTGTGAAAAATCATGGGCGGAAGCAGAAGGACCGCTTCCTTTGCGGCCACGACGAGCGGTCGTGGTTCGTCGCGGCGGTCCCGGGAAACGCATCCACGGTCGCCCAAGCCAGAGAGGCATTGAAGCCTGCCGCGGTACGGGTGGCGCAGGGTGTGGCCCGCGTGTCCGCGCGGAAAGGAAACCTTCGTAAGAACGACGCATTCCGTCGCCAGGGCGAGTGGTTTTTTATACCCGCGCCAGAGATGGTCGTCGATCCAAAGCAAATCCTGCGCAACGAGCCAATCCGCCGGGGAGGCGGGAAGGCGCACATGCTGCAGGAGGCTTACCGCACGGGCGGCGAGCGTGTTTACGTGCATCCGAAATATCCGAACGGAATTCAGGAAAGTGAATTCCGCGTGGTCATCGGGCGCGGGGACACCTCCCAGTCCGAGTGGCGGGTTATGGTGCGCAACGCGGCAGTTTACGCCCGCGGAAGCGTGCGCCACCTGGATCATAAGACGATCACACTGCACTGCTGGCATCGTGTTCACATGAACACAGAGACCCAGACACGCACGATGGCGTTGGTCGCATTTCTGGATTGAGGCATCCACAGGCATTAAATGCCGTTAAAATTCGGCGGCCCGATACCCGCGAGGGATCGGGCCGTCCGACACTTTACGCTCCCGTAGCTAAATCTATAAAGCACCGCGCTTCGAACGCGAAGACTGCAGGCGAGACCCCTGCCGGGAGTACCATTCTTATCCCCATGTAGCCCAATAGAAGAGGCACCTGTCTTAGAAACAGGCCAGTGTAGGTGCAAACCCTGCCATGGGGACCACTTTCTTTGCTCCCGTAGCCCAAAAGCAGAGGCAACCGCCTTAAACCCGGTTCAGTGCCGGTGCAACCCCGGCCGGGAGCATACACGGAACGTGAACCGGACAAGCGAGCCGGGATTCTTTGCTAAAGAAATCGTCGCGCATCCTTGCGTGAAGGGGAGCATGCCCTCCGCGTTCCGCCATTTTTTAAAAACGCTCCCGTAGCTTAACCTATAGAGTACCGCGCTTCTAACGCGGATGATGCGGGCGAGACCCCTGCCGGGAGCACCACTTCTTACGAAATCGCACATGCGCAAAAATATAGTTTTCTGAACGGATGCAATCATCGTAATCGCGCGGTTATCTCTGTATTTCTTACGTAGCTTAACGGATGCCATGTTTTACCAATCGAAGACCGTTTTCCAATTCCCGTTGACTGCAAATTACACCGTCAGTTATCTTACCCACAGTTCTTTATAGCTTAATGGCCCGGCCTGGTGCCGGGTCAGCGGGGGAACCAGATATTCCGCGAGAGCGGATTGGGGCTTATGACGCCTGCGGCGTCAGGAACACTTGGTAGTTCCAGCCCGACAGCTAACCTCGTCAGCATTACCGGGTATAAGGGCTGTCCTGAAAAGGCTGCACCTGACTCGCAACAGTAAAAATAGCTCCGTCCCACGCAGGGGCCGGGCGACATTAGTTAGGAAGAGGCAGTTATATGAAACTTCTCACGAAGTTTGCTGTGTTGGGCGTACTATGCACCATGATATGGGGCGCAGAAACGTATTGGGTCAACATCATGCAGTCGGACATCTCCAGGGAACTGGCGGTCCGGCAGCTTAATGGAGGAAACGGCGCGTTTGACAGATTGCGCGCATTTGAATCCGCAAAGGATATCCTTCACACGGCCGGGCTGGTCGCGATGATCGTGGGCGCGTGCATTGTATTCTCCGCCCCTCCGTCACGCAACAGGCATCTCACGATGTGGCCGATGCTCATCCTGGTGATGAGCATGACCGGCTGCATACGCCAGTATGATAAACCGGAATACATCCTCATCGACACATCCGAAACGGGTTTCCTGATCCCGCTGGAAGGCAACAGCGGCGAGCAGGCAAAATTCGAATCGGAGGAATACCTGAAGGCTAACAAGGCCCCATCGAAACGCGTGCAAATCACCCACCGCTGGTCGCAGGAAGGCCGCCTGCCCGGCGATGGTCACTGGATTCCCAATGTCCGCCTCATCAAGGTGGACAGGTCGCCCGTGACGCGCGAGTGGACAGCCGACTCATCCACGGGCACATCCGTGAAAAATCAGGCGATCTGGATCGAGAGCGCCGACAGCGTCGGGTTCAGCATGGGCTTTACCTGCACGGCATACATTCCCGAGGATTCCGCGGCGAAATTCCTCTACTGGTATCCCAGCGGCTCGCTCGCCCAGGTTATGGACGCCGAGATTCGCGGTCGCATCCAGCAGGCCGCCTCGGAAGTCGCCGCCAAGTACCCGCTCGATTCCCTGCGTGAGAAAAAGCAGGAAATCTGCGATGCCGTGCGGAAGAACGTCACCGACTTCTTCCTCGCGCGCGGCGTGGTGGTCACCACCATCGGCATGTTCGGTGGTATGACCTATGAGAACCACGAAATACAAAAGGCGATCGACAACACAGTCATCGCCCAGCAACTCAAAGTAGTGAACCAGGCGAAGTTCGAGGCGCAACAAAAAGACAACGAGCGCGTCGAACTGGAAGCCACCGCCACGGCTGAAAAAGCCAGGCGCGTAGCTGCCGGTGAAGCTGACGCAAAGAAAACGATCGCGCTGGCCGAAGCCCAGGCAATCCGCGAAATCAGCAAAGCCCTGAGTGAGAGCCAGCAGAATCCCCTGCTCTACCAGTTCAAGACCCTGGATGTGGAGAAAGCCCGGGTAGAACGCTGGAACGGCCAGTATCCGACTTATTACATAAGTTCCGGAAGCGGCCCATCAGCCATGCTGCTGCAAGTTCCACCGCCCGTGAAATAACGGCACGGTAAGTGAATCATCAAGCGGAAGGTTCCTGCAAAGGGCCTTCCGCTTTTTATTGTCACGAACCACCTTAAAACATGCGTGTCATTCCGAGCAGAGCGAGGAATCTCACGAAGTCACCTCCAGCGTTACTTGAAAAATCCCTCATTTCGTCTCGGGATGACGTGTCCTGTGTGCAAATAGCATCAAACAATTTTTCTCTCCCGTAGTGTAAAAGTAGCACGAACGGCTTATACCCGTTGAGTCCTGGATGAGGGCGCAGTCCAGGTGCGAGTCCTGGCGGGAGGATTTTCATGCCCGTGAATGCAAAGAGTCGAGCGTCTCGTTTTTCAAGCGAGCGATAGCCGGTGCGAGCCCGGCCACGGGTGCCAATTTATGCTCGCGTAGCCCAACGCAGAGGCACGGCGTCGAGAGCGCCGACAGTGCAGGTGCAATCCCTGCCGCGAGTACCATTTTCAAGTATCCAAAGGCAGCCATCAATGCCGGCCAACTTTGAACCTTGAACCAGGAACTTTGAACTCAACAAACGGGTCGCAAGCTTTAATAGTGAAGCAACCGGCTTTTAACCGGTACAACGGGGAGCATTACCCCGGCGGCCCACCATTTCCCGGGTCGTCTAATAGTAGGATATCCGGCTTTGAATCGGAGGATCGTGGTGCGACTCCACGCCCGGGAGCCATTTCCAAACGGACATTGTCCATCGCCTGTTGGTGTAATAGTAACGCGCCCGGCTTACATCCGGGAGTCGGGGGAGCGTAACCTCCACGGGCGACCAATTTCACAAAAAAAATCTCCGCCGGAAACAAGCAGTCACGCGGCATCGCCGCGCGGATCCTGCGCATAAAAACCGGCGGCTAATGGTAAGTCGCAAAAACGACCGGGTTCAAATCCCAAACACAACCGATCTGCCACGGTGGCCGGCGCCCCGGCGCAACCATGATGTAGCTTTGCACACGCGGCATTGTCCGTCTGTCCGCCGCAAAGTGGTGGCCGCTGTCGCAGACCGGAAAAATCAATCAATTAACAAACAAAACTGAATTACTTATGACCGATTACGAAACCATCCTTATCTTTGCCATCGCCGCGATTGCATTTACCTGCATCGTGCTTTCCAAGCTTTACCGCCACGAATACGTGGTTCCAGAGGGCTACGTTGCCCTGTTTTACAGTAACGGCGCACTGGCGGAAGCTATTCCTGTCGGTCGGCATGTCCGCTGGGGCCGCCATTGCAGCATTGCACATGTTGATATCCGCAAGACGCTGTTCCAGGTTGCAGGCCAGGAAGTCCTGACCGCGGACAACGTGAGCGTGAAAGTCAGCGCGGCACTTACGACGCAGGTCGTCGATGCAGTGAAGACAGCCCGTGAGGCGAGCAATTATACCGCGCACATTTACAGTGCCGTGCAAACGGCGTTGCGTGATGCAGTGGCTGCTGTGAGCATGGATGAATTGCTCGGTCAACGGGCGACGATCTCCACACAGCTTCTCGAAGCGCTGGCACCGGCGGCGGAGGCCACCGGCGTTATCATCCATGGCATCGAGGTGCGCGACATCATGCTGCCGGGCGAACTCCGCAAGGCCTTCGCCGACGTGCTGAAGGCGAAGCAGGAAGGCTTGGCCGCGCTCCAGCGCGCCCGTGGCGAGTCGGCGGCGCTTCGCAACCTGCTCAACGCAGCGCGACTTGTGGAAAACCAGCCCGCGCTGGCAACGCTCCGCTTCCTCCAGACGCTCGGCGGGGCCAATGCAGGCCAGACGATCGTGATGAACGACCTCTCTGCTTTCGCACCAATGGCGCGGATTACGAAAAAACAAAACGCATCCCGTCCTCAGGAAGGGCTGCAATAACAATTACGGGGAGAAGCAAAACCCCGGCGGGGACTTATCTTCGCCGGGGCAACTCCCCTTCTAACACCCCAATCCAACACATACAAACCTGCAAGGAGAATAATAATGAACGACAATAATGTATCCGGGCGGGTTCAATCCGAACTCGCAAATCTGGAATCTGCTCACGGCGTGCGCGTGCTTTACGCGTGCGAATCCGGCAGCCGCGCGTGGGGCTTTGCCTCGCGCGACAGCGATTACGATGTGCGTTTTCTTTACGTGCACCGGCGCGACTGGTATCTCTCCGTGGAGAATCACCGCGACGTGATCGAGATGGAAATCCACGACAACCTGGACATCAGCGGCTGGGAACTTCGCAAGGCGCTACGGCTCCTGAAGAAGTCGAACCCGCCGCTCCTGGAGTGGCTGCGGTCCCCCATCGTGTATGCGCAGGATGAGATGTTCGTCGCAGGATTCCGCGAGCTTGCGACGGCGTACTATTCGCCGCAACGCTGCTTCGCGCACTACCTGCACATGGCCTCCGGCCAGGCCCGGCAGTATCTCAAGGGCGACACGGTGCGGCTGAAGAAGTATCTCTACGTGCTACGTCCCCTGCTTGCATGCCGGTGGATCGAGCGCGGTCTCGGCCAGGTGCCGGTCCGCTTCGACGAGCTGGCCTACGGCGTGGTGGACAACAACATCCATGTGCTTCTCGCGCTGGCGGAACTCGTCACGCTCAAGATGGAAGGCGATGAACTCGACGAAGACCGCAGGGTCGATGTGCTGGATGAGTTCATTAACTCGGAACTCCAGCGGCTGCGCCTTGCCCTGCCGCCGGATGAAGCGCCGCTCGAGGTGGAACCGCTCAACCGGTTCTTCCAGGCACATTGCGCCGCTGCATAACCCCACTTGCGACAGAAAAGAACAAACACCGCTGCTACGCCCAATTTTTAGAAAGATATAAAACTATGAGCACCAAAATTTTCGGAAACCATGATGACACCACCATTGCGCAGATCCACCGTTGCGTGGCTGTGGGTGGAGTGTGCGGCGTGCTGTGCGCGGATGGCCACAAGGGCTACGCGCAGCCGATCGGCGGCGTGGTCGCCTACAAGGACCTGATCTCGATCTCGGGAGTCGGTTTCGACATCGCGTGCGGCAATCTCGCGATCCGCACGGACGCCACGGGCGCGGAGATCGCGCCGAAGATGGAGACGATCATGGACGACATCGCGCATGACATTTCCTTCGGTGTGGGCCGCAAGAACAAGAAGCCGGTGGACCATGAGCTGTTCGATGACCCGACCTGGGACATCGCTCCGTTCAAGGACCTGAAGGCGCTCGCGCAGTCGCAACTCGGCACGGTCGGAAGCGGCAACCATTACGTCGATGTCTTCGTTGACGAGGAAGACCGCGTCTGGGTGGGAGTCCACTTCGGATCGCGCGGCCTCGGCCACAAGACGGCGACCATCTTCCTGAAGAAGGCGGATGGAAAGGACGGCATGGACGTCGCGCCGACGGTTATCCGTGAGGATAGCCAGCTCGGCCAGGATTACATCGCCGGCATGAAGCTCGCCGGACGCTACGCCTACGCGGGCCGCGAATACGTGGCGCGCCACGTTGTGAAGAAAATCCTGTGGGCGAAGATTGAAGAAGAGGTGCATAACCACCACAACTTCGCATGGCAGGAGGAACACGGCGGCGAGACCTGCTGGGTCGTGCGCAAAGGCGCGACGCCAGCGTTCCCGGGCCAGAAGGGTTTCGTCGGCGGAAGCATGGGCGACAACGCAGTGATCATCGAGGGTGTGGACTCGGAGACTTCAAAGGAAGCGCTCTACTCCACCGTCCACGGTGCGGGCCGCATCATGTCGCGCACGGCGGCGAAGGGCAAGTATGTCAACGAGGATGGAAAGCGCGTCCGCAAGGACGGGCTTGTCCGCCATGATGAAATGATGCGCTGGCTGCACGAGAAGAAAGTCGTGCTGCGCGGCGGCGACCTCGACGAGGCGCCGCAGGCGTACCGCCGCCTGCCGGAAGTGCTCGATGCGCACGCGGGAACGATCCGCATCCTGCATACGCTGCGTCCGCTGGGCGTGGCGATGGCGGGACGCGATATCAACGATCCGTACAAAGATTAGCCGTCTGAAATAGGACGGCGTTATGGGGGAGGAAAAGGCGCTCCCGCGACCTAAACCGCGGGAGCGCCAAACCCCTGAAATTTTACCAATAAAACCAATGAACGATATTTTACACAAACCCACCGTACTGGTGCTGAACCGGAACTGGCAGGCGATCAACGTCCGCACGCCTGCGGACGCCTTTTGCCAGATGGCAACCGACGCAGCCACAGCTCTGGACATCGACGGCACGGCATTGATTCCCGTGAAGTGGAGCGACTGGATCACCCTGCCCGTGCGCGGTCACGACACAGCCGTCACCACGCCGCGCGGCCCCATCCGCGTGCCCACGGTCATCGTCGTCGGAAAATACGCAAAGGTGCCCATAAAGCGCCCGAGGTTTTCCGCAAAGGCGATCCGCGAGCGCGACGGCTTCCGCTGCCAGTACACCGGCGAACTGCTTGACCGCAACGATGGCAACATCGATCACGTCGTTCCCCGCTCCCGTGGCGGCGCGACGACCTGGGACAACTGCGTACTCGCGAGCAAGCGGGTAAACAGCCGCAAGGCCGACCGCCTGCCCGAGGAAGTCGGCCTGCGCCTGTTGAAAAAGCCGGCCGCGCCCAGGGCGGTCCCGGCCACGTTGCTGATCCGCAATCAGTTCGCGATCGGCGACTGGGATCACTTCCTGGTCAAATAACAATGACGTTGCAGCTTCGGGTGGACCAGTTCCACCCGAAGTTGTGCCGCTGATAAGAAGCGTTGTGATGCTATCTGCGCCTGAGTTGTCCCGGCGTTTGCCCGGCCGCTTTTTTAACGCAACGTGTGAGATGACTGGCGGAATCATATCCGCACAATTCCGCGATGGCTTCCAGCTTGAGCGTGGAAGTGCGCAGGAAGCTCACCGCCTTTTCCAGGCGCGCCCGCTGCAAATACTCGCGTGGCGAATATCCGCGCACATTGCGGAAGTAACTGCGCAGCGAGGAAACGGAGGCGCTCACTTCTTTCGCCACCTCATGGATTGCAAGAGGCTGCCCGCATTTTTCCTCGATCACTCTCTCCGCCCTCGTGACGGTCAATGCGGGATGGGACAGTATTTTTTCCGACGCCGCACGGTCCATGAGACAGGCGAGTTGCTCGGTCAGCAACGCCAGTATGCGCGCGCGTTGCGGTGATTTCCGGTTCCACTCAACCACGATCTGCTGGCACACCCGGCCCAGGGATCGATCCGTATCATCATCCATGAATGCAGGCCACGTTTCAGCATGCTTCAACTCCAGGGCAATGTAATAATTCGAGTACGAAGTGACCGCGCGCTCGGAATGCGTGACTCCGGGCGGCGTGAGCCAGACCAGCCCGACATGTCCGGGATGGGATCTTCCATTCATCACGCATCCGATCGTGCCGGAGCGGTAATACACGAGTTCCCAATGCGAATGATGATGAGGCGGATAATCCGTATTTTTTGCCGCCTGGTAAGCGCCTGCCTGTAACAACTTCACCCTTGCATCTGGCGATTTGTGCAATTTTCCAGCCGGTCTCTGCATGGACGCTCTTTCATTCTGGCGCATAGTGCAATACCAATACCGCCATGAACACCCAATTCGACACAAAGAGCGCCTTGCAGGCTCTCAACGCAATCCCCCTCACCCAAAAAGAAAAAGGCGATCTGGACCGCGATGGTTATCTCCCCATCCCGGACGCTCTCACGCCCGCCGAAATCGAAGACGTGCGCACAAGGCTCGCCGGATTACTCGCGATCGAAAAAGAAAACGCAGGCCGGGAAGTCCACCAGGAGGCAGGTACGGCGCGCCTGGCAAATCTCGTGGACAAGGGGGATGTCTTTCGCGTTTTTTTCACGCATCCGCGTGTCCTCGACGCGCTGGCCCACGTGCTTGAGCACGATATGAAACTCTCCTCGCTGAACAGCCGCGCGGCATTGCCGGGCCAGGGACTTCAGGCTTTGCATGCGGACTGGAACGCGCCCGTCGAACCCGGCGATTACAAGGTGTGCAACTCCATCTGGTTGCTCGACGATTTCACCGCGGAAAACGGCGCCACGCGCGTCGTCCCCGGTTCCCATCGCTGGGGCAAAGTCCCGAAACAGGTCATGGCCGATCCCTCCGCTCCACATCCGGAGGAAAAACTGATCATCGCGCCCGCGGGAACCGTCGTAGTCTTCAATTCCCACACATGGCACGGAGGCACCCTCAACCGCACATCAGCACCCCGCCGCGCAGTTCACTCGTACTGGACGCGCCGCGACCAGAAACAGCAACTCGACCAGCGCAGATCCTTGAGCCCCGAAACCTGCGCGGCATTCTCCGCCCCGGTCCGCTATCTTTTGGATATCAGGTAGGCCCCACCGGCGGTCGGTAAACCTACATTCTTCTCGACTCCCCTCCTCGCTTCATTAGCCTGTGATGCATGCCTGACTACACGCCTCGCGTCATCAACGCAAACTTCAGGCCGCCACCTTTGGGACGCATCCTCTCCATCGTGATCGGCCTTCTGCTTCTCACCACGATCTGGACCTGCTACTACACCGTGGCAGCCGAGTCCGAGGGCGTGGTGCTCCGTCTCGGCAGATTTTCAAAAATCGTCCAGCCGGGTCTGCATTTCAAACTCCCCCTCGGCATCGATTCTGTGACCGTGCTTCCCACCCGCCGGCAGTTGAAGCTGGAGTTCGGCTTCTACACACCGGGCTACACTAACTCGGTCCAGGCCGGCGAAAGCCAGGACGAGGAAAAATCGATGGTGACAGGCGACCTGAACGCCGCGCTGGTCGAGTGGGTGGTGCAATACCGCATCGATGATCCGCGCCAGTATCTATTCGATGTCCGCAACCCGGGAGGCACGCTGCGCGATCTCTCCGAGGCGGCGATGCGCGAGGTGGTCGGCGACCGCACCGTGGATGAATTGATCACGATCGGGCGGCAGGACATCGAGATCGAGGCGCTCGATCGCATGCAAAAACTCGCAAAGCGTTACCAGCTCGGCATCCGCGTGGACCAGGTGCAGTTGAAAAACGTGAACCCGCCCGCCCCCGTGCAGGCTTCCTTCAATGAAGTCAACAAAGCCCAGCAGGATCGCGAGAACATGATCAACATCGCCAACGGCGACTACAACAAGGCCGTGCCGAAAGCGAAAGGCGAGGCCGATCAGACGATCCGCGCCGCGGAAGGCTACCGCTTCAAGCGCGTGAACGAGGCCGAGGGCGACGTCGCCGCTTTCACTGCCGTGCTACAGCAATACGTGAAAGCACCCGAGATCACGCGCACCCGCCTTTATCTCGAGACCATGAGCGAGATACTTCCCCTCACCGGCCAGAAAATCATCGTGGACGAATCGATGAAGCAGCTCCTTCCTGTGCTGCCTCTAAACAATGCAAAACTTCCGGGGGCAAAGTAATGAATAAAGGTTGCACAACTTCAGCAGTAGCCGTCATCGCCCTCGGGCTGTTCATCGTTCTCTCCGGTTCATTCTACACCGTGAACCAGACCGAGCAGGTCATCATCACGCAATTCGGCATGCCCATCGGCGAGCCGATTACCGAGCCGGGCCTGCATTTCAAGACGCCGTTCATCCAGAGCGTGAACAGCCTCGACAAACGCTTCCTCGAGTGGGACGGCGCTCCCGTCGCCATCCCCACCCGCGACAAAACCTACATCCACGTCGACACCTTTGCGCGGTGGCGCATTGAGGATCCGAAAACCTATTTCGTGCGCCTGCACGACGAGCGCAGCGCCCAGTCACGCCTCGAGGACATCCTCGGCAGCGAGACACGCAACGCGATCGCAAAGCACGATCTCATCGAAATCGTGCGCACGGACAAGAACCGCAAACCTCTGCAGGACGAAAGCCTGAAAAGCGGCCCCTCCGGCACGGGCACCATCGGCGTGCTGCCATCCATCCAGTACGGACGGTTGAAGATCGAGGAGGAAATCAAAGCAGCCGCCACGGAGAAACTCGCCGAGTTCGGCATCGCCGTGCTCGATTTCCGGATCAAGCGCGTGAACTACAACCCCGACGTCCTTGACCGCATCTACCAGCGCATGATCAGCGAGCGCCTCCAGATCGCGCAGCGTTTCCGCTCCGAGGGCGAGGGAGAATCCGCCCGCATCGCCGGCCAGCGCGAGCGCGATCTGAACGAAATCCAGTCCACCGCCTACCGCCAGTTGCAACAGATCCGCGGCGAGGCCGACGCAAAGGCCACCGAGATTTACGCCAGGGCCTACACGCAGAATCCGCAGGCCGCCGAGTTCTACGCCTTTCTAAAGACACTCGAAACCTATCACAAAATCTTCACGAAAGACTCCACATTCGTGCTCTCCACCGACAGTGATCTCTTCGGCCTCCTCAAGCGCGCAGGCGCAAAGATCAAGGCGCTGCCGCCGGCCACGCCTTGATTCACAAGGTGAATCAAGGACGTCTATACGCGCCAAAGGCCGTCGGCAAACGTCATGTATTGCGACCAATCGTAAGGCGTGATGTCGTGCCCTCCTGAACGCGCATGGTATGCGATCTTTTTGCGATGCAGCAGCGCATCCGTTTCCGGTGATTCGGCAGGCAACTTTTCACCCCACGCAGGGGCCGCCGCAGCCAGCCCGAGATATTCGCCGCGGGGGTCCGCCCACCGGTCCTCCACCGCGCTCGCCACATACACCGCCCGGGGCGCGATGAGCGCGATGAGTTGGTGCTGATCAACGGGCAGTTCGTGCTCCCGCTCGTTGTACGACCGGTACTTCTTCGCATACCAGTGCGGAAATGATTCGTTTGTTTTCGCAATACGCTCCCCGTACAGCCGGCGTGAGAGCGCCGCGCCCGTGCAACCCGAGTCATTTGAGATCACCAACGCAAACCGCTCATCGCAAGCCCCGGCCCACAGCGCCGCTTTTCCCATGCGCGAATGCCCGATTGCAATCACGCGGTCCGCATCTACGTCCGGCAAAGTCACGAGCGCATCCATCGCCCTGCTCAATCCCCACGCCCATGCGGAAATCGCCCCGCCGCGTGAATCCGCAGGCGCGCCGGGCATCTCCCTCGGATAAAAAGCAAGAACCCCTTCTTCGATATGATCCGGATCATCCGGAGCGATATCGCCGCAAAAAACCGTTGCAAACCCGTATCCACGCGCGATGATTTCCTCGAGCGGCACCCGCTTCGCGTTGCAACCGCGTCCCGCTTCTGTCGCGCGATTGTTCACCACGCCCTTCGTTTCATCAGCCCGGCACCACGAATTGGGAAGCAGGATCGCCGGATCGGGATTCAACGTATGGTTGCCAAAAAAATTCAACCCGAGAAACACAGGTGCCGCGCCGACCGTTGCCACCGGCGTGTAAAGCAGCAGCCCGAATTCCACCCGAGCCTTTTCACCGGTCAGGACAACCCGCAGTTGCCACCTCCGCGCAAGCATCGCCAGGGCTGCGACGCCTTTTTCAACCACCTCGACCAAAACGCGGGGTGTTTCGAGCGGAAAGCGGCCATAGATATGATCTGCAAACAGCGCGCGCGTTTCTTCAGCCGGCCCCAGTTCGGGCAACACATATTGAGGAACTTCGCTCTCGGAATAAATCGGGGGTGGAAATTTACCCATGGTATTACAACTCGGGAAAACAGTGTAATCGGCCCGAAGTTATGTGCGCAATCAATTATGGAATCCATCCGGGTCATCCTCCGAAAGGAATTTCACGCAAAAAAATCCTTGCGCAATATCACTTTGTCATGCAAAGTCATATGTATGACAACCCGTCTGGAAGCCGAGGAAAACTTGCGCGTCATCCGTTCGCTCATGGAGCGATCGACCATTTACCGGGCAATTTCGGCGCCCGTTGCGCTTGCTGGTGGTCTTGCGTCTTTGATCGGTTGCGGGATCGTCGCTGCGGGTTTGTCAAAGTCCACCATCGATCCGCTGGCAACCCCGCTGTTTTTTTTCGGTGTCTGGTTCGGTGTCCTTGCTGTCACCGCTCTGACAAATGCCCTCTTCCTTTGGAAAGAGTCCACCAGCCGGGGGGCACCTTTTCTTTCGCAGGGGATGCGGGCTGCCCTGTCTGCCCTCGCTCCATGCTGGCTGGTGGCTGCCATCCTTACCGTATTCTGGATCAAAATTCCATGGCTGCTGCCCATGTTCTGGATGATTCTCTACGGCCTCGGGCTCCTCGCGACCCGGTATTTTGCGCCCCGTTCGATCGTCCTGCTTGGCTGGGCTTTTGTGACAGGCGGGCTCTTTTCCCTTCTCATATTCATGGGGCCGGCCAACCAGGATCACCTCATACAACTGCGAACCGCCAACCTTGCAATGGGCACGACGTTCGGCCTTTTTCACCTCATCTATGCGGCATGCACCTGGCCGCGCAAGTCCGCCGCTGGCGAGCCATGAACCGATGTTTGACTTCGACAAACTCGACAGGATCATCCACGAGAAGGGACGCCTCGGCATCATGACATTGCTCGCCACACGCCCAAGCTGGCCGTTCCAGGACCTGAAAGCCGAGCTCAACATGAGCGACGGCAACCTGATCACCCATCTGCGTACGCTCCACGACAATGGCTACGTCTCCGTGACCAAGGAAATCCTCGACCGTCCGCAAACCAGCTACGCCCTGACCGCAAAGGGGAAAAAATCATTCCAGGAATACCTGACCGTGCTCGAACAGATCATAAAGGCAGGCCGTCCTTAAAAAAATTTACCCCGATACTTTGCCCCACAAAGCTACATCCACAAAAGTATGAAAATTATCCTCGCGGAACATTACGGCCTCTGCTTCGGCGTGCGCGACGCCATCGCGGAGGCGGAGCAACTCGCGCAGCAGGGACCGCTCACCATCCTTGGCGAACTCGTCCATAATCCCGTCGTGCGCGAGCGTCTCGCGCAGCGCGGCGTGCAGGAGCGACCGCTCGATGATTTCGCCTCCACCACCCCACAGGTGATGATCACCGCGCACGGCACGTCGGATCTCAAACGCGCGGAGTGGCGCGCCGCCGGGTTCGGGGTCGCGGATGGCACCTGCCCCCTCGTAAAACATGCGCATACACAGCTTCGACAGCTTGTTGATCTCAGTTATTTCCCGGTCGTCATCGGCAAGCCCGGCCACGTCGAGGTATTGGGCCTCACCGGCGATTTCCCGGACGCCTGCGTGGTGGAAACCGTGGATGACATCGCCCGCCTCCCCCGCAACGCACGCTACGGTGTCATTTCACAAACCACCCAGCCGCTCGACAAAGTGCGCGCGCTCGTCGAGGCAATCCGCCGCGAGCGCCCGGAGAGCGAAGTGCGTTTCACCGACACCGTCTGCCAGCCCACAAAAAATCGCCAGGCCGCCCTGCGCAAACTCATCGCCGCCTGCGACACCCTGGTCGTCGTCGGTGGCCGCAACAGCAACAACACACTCCAACTCGTAGCCACCGCGCGCACCGCCGGCCTGCGCGTCTTCCATATCGAGCGCCCGGCCGAACTCGATCCACAATGGTTCCGTGAAAGCCGCATCACCGGCATCACCGCCGGAACATCCACGCTCAAGGAAACTGTTTCCGCCGTAAAAAATCGTCTCGAACAAATCGCCGTAACCCAACCAACAACCGCAGCTGCCTGACAAACCACCATGAATCCACCTCCTCTACCACCTGCCGCCCCCGTCGCAACCACCACCTCCCAGGCACCGCGCCACTTGCTGCCCGTCATCATCGCAACGATAACCCTCACGTGGCTCGGCGATTTTCTTTTCTGGGGGCACATGCCCGGCATTTCGCTCGCGCTCTATTTTTGCGGCATGGCTGGCGCCATCATCGCGTTGCGCTGGCAAAAATGGTCCGGCCCGAAAGTCTGGATTGCCGCGGGTCTTATGCTCGCCGCCTCGTACGCCACCGCCCTGGAAATTTCCTTCACCAATGTCATGGTGCTCATCGCGCTTCTCGGCGTAATCGCGGGGGAATGCTGGTACCTGGAATTGCCCGCAGGCTGGGCGCGCTGGTCGGAACCGGCGGTGAGCTGGCTTGCCGCGCCGGGACGCTGGATCTGGTTTGTGGGCGCGGTGCAAAAAACGCCATGGTCCGCATCGGACTTCCACATTCCCTCCCGCGACAGGTTCTCACGTGCCGTTCGCATCTTTGCCCCGGCCGCCGCGCTCACCGTGGTATTCGTGGTGGTATTCGGCTATGGCAATGCGATCTTCGGCGAGATTCTCTCCCGTATCTGTAACGACATTGCAGTGTGGGTGCTCGCATTCGATTTCTCGATACCCCGCTTTTTCTTTTGGGCCGCGTTCGCAACCCTCGCGCTCGCGATAGCCCGCCCACGTACAGCGCCCGGCAAACCCCGCCTCTGGACCCGCAGACTCACCGCTATACGCCGCAGTGACATGACGGTTGCGGCGCTGCAAAGCATATCGATCCTCTTCGTATTGAACGTCCTCTTCTTCATGGTGAATACCATCGATGTCTTCTACCTCTGGTACCATGCGAAGCCGCCGATGCAGGTGAACTTCAGCAGGTATGTGCACGAGGGCGTGTTCAGCCTCACCGTCGCCGTGCTCCTCTCTGCGGTCGTCATCGCCACCATTTTCCAGCAGGAGGAAAATGTGCGGCGCACACCGTTTCTAAAGAGCCTCGCCATGCTCTGGATCGTGCAGAATCTCATGCTCATCGCCGGCGTGTTCCTGCGGCTGAAGCTCTATGTCGATGCGTATCAACTCACCGCGCAGCGCTTCTATGTCGGCTGCTTCCTCATGCTGGTCACCGCCGGTTTCGCGCTGCTCGCCTGGCATGTGGCGCGGGATGGCGACATCAACACGCTCATCTTCCGCAACACACTCGCGACCTTCGCGCTTTTCTTCACCCTGCAATTCGTAAACGTCGCGGGCCATGTCGCCCATTATAATGTGCAACGCTGGCGGTACGAATCCGGGCGCACACTCGATATCGGTTACATCCAGTCCCTCGGCCCCGACGCATGGCGGTCGCTCGGCGATATCGCATTTGCCTCCGGACCACGGCTGAACGAACGGTCTCAGGCGACCGAAATCCTTCGCGCTATTGTCGCAAGCGAAAAAGCGCGCGCCGAAGCCACCGACTGGCGCTCCCTGCAAATCCGCCACGAACACCAGTCCCGCTGGCTCCTCGGCCAGATCCAGCACCTTGGAATGTAACGGAGTCCTCCACCATGAACACCACATCCATCGATCCCGAAATTCCGTTCCGCACCAGGCTCCGCCCGCGCTGGCTTCCGCGCGAAATGGTCGTCGCCCCCTTCCTCGATCCGGATACAGTCGCGCCCCGGCCGACACCACGCACCGCGCTGCTGATCAATCCGTTTTATCCTAAGGACGCCCACGCCAGTTTCGGAAAGCATGTGCTCACGCCCACGCTCGCGCTTACTAGCTTTGCAGGAGCAACGCCAGAGCACTGGAGTGTGAGTTATTGGGACGAGAATCTCCTGCATGGACGCCCGCCATTCGATCCCATGCCGGAGGTCGTCGGCATCACCGTGCATCTCACGTTTGCGCAGCGTGCCTACGCCCTCGCCCACTGGTATCGCTCCCGTGGCAGCAAGGTCATCCTCGGCGGACTGCATATTCTCTCCTGCCCGGATGAAGCCGCGCCGCATGCGGATGCGCTCGCGATCGGCGACGGCGTGCAGCTCTGGCCCCGCATCCTCGCCGACGTCGGGCACGGCACGCTCCAGCCGGTCTATCGCGTCATGTATGAAAATGAATACCGCGAAGACCCCGCTCCACGCCGCAGGCTTCTTCCACGCAAAAACTTCCTCACCACCACCAGTCTCATCGCCACCCGTGGCTGTCACAACCGCTGCGGCTTCTGCTATCTCTCCACCGAAGGCCTGCGCATGCCTTACCGTGTGCGCGACGTGCAGCAGATCGTCTCGGAATTCGCTGCTGATGATCAGCCCTACGCCGTATTCGTCGACAACAACCTCGGCTCCCGCCCGGAATACCTCCGCGCGCTGTGCAAAGGCATGCGCCCGCTGGAAAAAATCTGGAGCGCCGCCATCACGCTCGATGTCACCGACGACCCCTCGGTCATCCGCGAAATGGCGCTCGCGGGATGCACAGGCGTGTTCATCGGTTTCGAGAGCCTCTCCGATTCCAACATCACCGGCGCCCGCAAGCGCAGTCCCCGCACCGACGATTACGCCCGCCGCGTCCGCATCCTGCACGACCACGGCATCCAGGTGAATGGCAGTTTCGTCCTCGGATTCGACGGCGACCGCCGCGACGTCTTCGCAACCACCGCGCAGTGGATCGAGGAGAACCGCCTGGAGTGCGCCACCTTCCATATCCTCACCCCCTACCCCGGCACGCCCCTCTTCCGCCAGATCGAGAGCGAGCGCCGCCTGCTCCATCGCGACTGGAGCAAATACGACACCGGCCACGTCGTTTTCCGTCCGAAGCAAATGACTGTCGAAGAACTTGAGCAAGGCTACGGCTGGATCTACCAGCGCCTCTTTTCGCACACCTCCATCTGGCGTCGCCGCCCGGACGACTGGCGCGCCATCGCCCCGTACCTTGCCATGTCCTACCTCTACAAACGCTCAAACCGTTTCTGGCATCTCCTCATCAAGCACGACCTCGTCCACACCGTCTGGCATCCCCTCGTGGAATGGACGCGCCGCCGCCACCTGAAATTCCGCGCGCGGCTTGCCATGGAAGATTCACCCGCCTGGGAAACTCACGCCACCAGCGGCTCTGTCGTCTCTGCAGGAGTATGAACGGCGCGATGACTACCGGTTCCCCCGTCAAGAATCTCCCGCACTTTGCGAATCAGCATTGCCGGTGTGTAAGGCTTTGGTAGAAATTCAACTCCGGCATCAAGCACACCTTCGTGTGTCAGCGTGTCATCCGTGTAGCCCGATGTGAACAGAACCTTGATATCGGGATAGGTTGCCTTCAGCCACTCGGCCATCGCCACGCCCCCCATGAGCGGCATGATGACATCTGTGACCGCCAGCAGGATCGCCGGTCCCTTATGTTCACTTGCAACGCGCAATGCATCCTCACCGTTCGAAGCCGACAACACCTTGTAGCCCTGCGCTTCCAATATTCCGCGGGCCAGATTTCTCACCGACGGCTCGTCCTCCACGATCAGCAATGTTTCGGTGCCGTAGGCAGGCGGCCCGGGCTGGGCAGGGCTCACCGCGATATCGAGTGTCTGCTCCACCCGTGGAAAATATATTTTGAAATTTGTCCCTTTTCCCACCTTGCTCTGAATATCGATGTAGCCGCCGGACTGCTGCACGATCGTCTGGCAGGTGGCGAGCCCCAATCCGGTGCCTTTTCCCAGGGGTTTCGTCGTAAAAAATGCCTCGAACAACCGGGCTTTAACCTCGTCGGTCATGCCTGTACCGGTGTCTCTCACGCTGAGCATCACGTAATCACCGGCCATCATGCCCGCATGCTCGTGAATATCGGATTCCATGAGTGTTACATTGCCTGTCTTGATGACAAGTTTGCCTCCGGTGGGCATGGCATCGCGGGCGTTGACGACCAAGTTCATCAGCACCTGTCCCAGATAACCGGAGTCAGCCTTGAGACGTCCGGTTTCCCTGCCGGGAAGGATCGTCATTATGATGTTCTCGTCGACAAGCCTTCGCAGCATGCCCTCCAGATCTCCCACCACTTCATTGAGATCGAGCACAGTGGGAAGCACGGTTTGTTTCCGGCTGAACACCAGAAGCTGCCGCGTGAGCCCCGCTGCGCGCTCCGACGCAATGCGGATCTCCTCGGTATATTTGAGCAGCGGATGGTCCGGGGCCAGCTCCGCCGTGATCAGGTCGCTGGAAAACATGATGACGGCCAGGATGTTGTTGAAATCATGCGCCACCCCGCCTGCAAGCTGGCCGACGACTTCCATTTTTTGCGCTTCGATAAACTGTGCCTCGAGCTTGCGCCGTTCAGTCCGTTCCCCCACTTCCTGCATGGCACGAATCACCGCCGGTGCAAGCCGGGAGAGGCGTTCCTTCAGCACGTAATCCGTCGCCCCGCTCTTGAGCGATTCAATGGCCAGTTCCTCACCCAGCGTCCCGGATACGAGGATAACCGGAAGATCAGGCTGCATAACCCGCGCGATTTTCAGTGCGGATAAACCATCAAATGTCGGCAGCGAGAAATCCGAAAGGATCAGATCAAATCCGTTGTCCTTTAACGCAGCAACAAAATCCTTTTCATTTTGCACACGCTTGATCACGCAGACTATTTCTGCGGTCTCCAGCGTGCTTTGTATAATCGCGGCGTCGTTTAGATCATCCTCCAAATGCAGGATGCGGAGTGGACATTTCATCTTTGGCCTCTTTCTTTCCCGGGGGAATAATTTCGACGCCCCTGGTAACGGTTTCCAGCCTCGCTATGAACGGCGGCGGCTCATTGATCGCGACCCAGAAGAGCCCGAGATGTTTTATCGCCGTCATAAAGTCGGAAAAATCCACGGGTTTCACCACATAGGCATTCACACCATGCTTGTAAAACGCCACCAGGTCCGGCGTTTCACGCGAGGAAGTGAGCGCCACGACAGGGATCATCTTCAAGTGTTTGTCAGCCTTGATGATCTTCAAGACCTCCAGCCCGTCGATCTTTGGCATCTTGTTGTCGAGCAACACAACGATAGGGTCATCGCTGGTTCTCGATTCGAATTTTCCACGGCGAAACAGATAATCCAGTGCATCCGCGCCGTTGGCCACCACCGTGACGCTGTTCGCCAGATTGTGCTCTGCCAGCGCTGCGAGCATCAATTCCACATCTTGCCGGTCGTCCTCGACCAGCAGGATCGTTTTCAGACCTCCGGTTTCGCCATTCATGCGCACCCCGGTGGCTGGTTGGGAATCGAAAAATAAAATGTCGCGCCCGCGTCTATCACGCTTTCCGCCCACACCCGCCCGCCGTGCCGCTGGATGATCCGCTGGACATTTGCCAGGCCTATGCCCGTGCCCTCGAACTCCTCATTGCTGTGGAGGCGCTGAAACACCCCGAATAACTTGTCGGCATAACGCGGATCGAATCCCGCGCCGTTGTCGCGAACATAGGTCACAGTTTCACCGTTACCCCCGGGAACGCAGTTGATTTCGATTTTTGGTTCCCTGCGGGTTCCGGTGAATTTCACCGCGTTGGAGATCAGGTTTACCAGCACCATGCGGAGAAGCGAGCGGTCGCCCCATACCGCCGGGAGTGGTTGTATATCCCATGTAATCTGCCGCGCATTCGTCTCCGCCTCGAAATCACACACCGTTTCCTTCACCAGCTCATCGAGACTGATTTCTACTTTTCGCATCTCGGATTTTCCTATGCGCGAGAAAGCCAGTAGATCATCGATCAAATTTCCCATCCGTTTCGTCGCATTGAAAATCGTCCTCAAATACCCGGCATTTTTTTCGGAAAGTGTCGGGCCTGCATCTTTTTCCAGCATGGTCACAAAGCCAAGCACATGCCGGAGCGGCGCGCGCAGATCGTGGGAGACGGAATAACTGAACGCTTCCAGTTCGTGGTTGGCATCCTGCAGTTGCGCGGTGCGTTCGACGACGCGACGCTCCAGTTCGGCGTTGAGCCGGAGGATTTCACTTTCCGCGCGTTTCCGCTCCGTGATGTCGCGGATGTTGCATTGAATCACCTTTTTGTCGCCGGCAATATACACATTGCTGACAAATTCCACCGCGATGCAGCGGTTATCCCTGGTTTCCAGTGGCAGGTCCTCATAGCGCGCGAATCCATGTTTTTGCAGTCGCTCCAGCATCACTTGATTGGACTCGATATCCTTGAATGGGCTGAGCTCCCCCACCGTTTTTCCCATCATTTCATCATGGGAGAAACCCAATAGTTTTACCAGGTAGGGATTCACGTCATTGATCCGCCCTGTATCGGCATCCAGTATCAGAATGCCATCCTGCGCCGCTTCGAACAAACGCCGGTAACTGAATTCCGTGGCATGTATCGCCTGCTCAGTGAGTGCTTCAGCCTGTTCTGTGCGCGCTTCCGCCTGCTCAACCCGCACTTCAGCCTGCTCGATTCGTGCCACCGCTTGTTCTGTGCGCGTCTCAGCCTGCTCTGTCCGTGTTTCCGCCTGCTCCGTGCGTGTCTCAGCCCGCTCGGTTCGCATCTCAGCCTGCTCGGTTCGCATTTTGGCCTGCTCGGTTCGTGCCTTGGCTTCTTCTGTTCGCGCCTCGGCATGTTCCGTACGGGTCTCGGCCTGCTCAACCCGCGTGTCATGGTCATGCACCTTCGCGCATTCAATTGACGGTTCTTTGGAATTCACAAGGCACAGCATACACAGATTCTTCCCGCCGCAGCCATGGGGTCTTACCCCCATGTGTTTTCCACTAGTTCAGTTATGTAATCCGAAAAGCGAAAACGTCTTGTCAGGACGCCAAACCGTATAAACCGGGATCATCGACGAGGCTAATCACCGGCGGATGGCCCGTTTTCCGGCAACGCCGCCTGCTGCCAGACAATGTCGTTTAAAAGAAGCACTTCCTTCACAGTGTTCAACAACTCTTCCACGGAATACGGCTTGAGCAGCGTCGCGGCCGGCTCAAGCCAGGGATTTTTGATCAATTCCTCTTTGGGTGCCACGCCCGTGGCCATGATGACCGGTAATGTCATGTGAGACGCGTGAAGTTTTGCAAGCAACCCGATGCCGGTCAACTTTGGCATGTGATTGTCGGTGACCATGAGATCGTAATGACCGGTGTTGATCGCATCCCAGGCGACACCGCCATCCACGGCGGCATTCACCCTGTAACCGGCCCGCAAGAGCACCCCGCAATTGAACTGGCGCATGGATGTATCGTCATCCACCACGAGAATGCATGGTGGCTGGTTCGTCTTGCGTTGACGCATCGCGTCGGCCCACGCTCTGGCATCCGGTGTGTTTTTATCCTCCATGGTTCAAAACATAAACCGTTAAACTTTCCATGTGCCATGGGGTGTTTTCCCCATTATTTCGTATCATGCAGGGCAATGCCGGGACCGCAATATTCGGGCGCTTCAAGGATTGCTTCCTTGGTCAAGTTCACAAACACCTTCGATTCCTCATAACTGATGCGTTCGATATGATTTGGCGAAATCATGATCTCCTTGCCAGAAAACCAGTGCCCCGTCTCGACAACCACGGAACTGATCGCCCAATTCCTGTCGTCCATGATGAAGTCGGTGACATGGCCGATCTCGCCTTCAACGGTCTGGATATGATAGCCGCTTAACGACTGTGCGCTTCGCAAATGCGGATCGTTGCCATCGCGTGCCAGGGTGCCAAGGGTCGCTTTCTGGTCCGGCATCAATTGCGGTTGCGGTGCAGTGGGAAACCCTGAAACTCCCCACATGCCGCCTCCGTCCCAATAGGATGGCCACCCGTAGTAGCGGTAATACTCCTCTTCATATTGCCGCGACACCGGCTTGTGCGCCTCGATGGAGGGGCTGTTCTCAATTTGTTGCCGGGTAAGATTCACGGGCAGGCAGTCGGCGTATTTGCTGAAATCCCCGAAAGCATGCGGAGAAAGCAATACAAGGCGCCCCGGAAGCCATGACGCGGTGTCCGCGACCACATAGCGGATGACCCATAGCTGATCGTCAAAATAAAAGTCGTTCACATGGCCTATCTCGCCGTCTGTAACACCCAGTTTTTTTCCATGCAATTGTTTAACACTCCGTAACATAATAAATCCGCCTTTACTGTCTCATCCTTTTCACTGGATGCAGCTAATGCTGGTGTGGGAAGGTTTGTGATTCATGCGATGTCTTCATCTGGCGCATACCGCGGTCCTCGGGCACGTCGCGGGATTTCGATGCGGCGGGTTTCTTTTTTTGGGACGCGGGTCCCGGAGTGGCCAGCCTGGCGCTCTGCCGCGAACGGTGCAGGTTTTTTCCGGCGGTCATAATGTGCGGTGGTTGCGAATCTCGACCAGGTGCGATTTGAGGGCAAGCCTTACGATCCCCCGGGCCTTGCGTTTGCCGCACACGTCGTAAACGCGCTCGATGAATTCACCCAGCGTCAGATATCTTTTCCTGTCATGGTTTTTCATGACTTCAACCGTAGCTCGCACGACACGGCTGTGGTATGGGGTGTTCCCCCCATGCGTGGATTCCGCCGTGATAACGGCGAATATTTAAACAATAGTCAACTGCACGCTGCTCTCGATGATTCCCGCGCCGATTGCGTAGCGTGTGAGTCCCGCCGTGTCGTGGATATCCAGCTTTTCCATGAGGTGCTCGCGATGCTTCTCCACGGTCTTGATACCGATGCCCAGTTCCGCCGCGGTCTCCTTGTTCGCCTTGCCCTCCGCGATCAATTGCAACACTTCCATCTCTCGCGAAGTCAGGTGCGCGATTTTTTTCCGGGCCTGTTTCGAGCGGTCGGTCAGTTGCGGGTTGAGCCTGCCCAGCCTCCTGGAAATCGAGGCGCTGAAAAATGTTTTTCCGCCATGCACTTCACGGATCGCCTTGCACACCTCGTTGGCCGAGGTTTGCTTCAGCAGGAATCCTTTTGCCCCGGATTCCATGGCGTTGTCGATATAGGCATCTTCGTTGTGTGCGGAGAGAATGAGAACCTTCATGTCCGGCAGGGTCTTTACCACCTGCCGCGTCGCCTCCAGGCCGTTGAGCAGGGGCATCGCGATATCCATCAGCACCACGTCGGGTCGCAGTCTGGTCGCGAGCGTCACCGCCTGCCGGCCATCCTGCGCCTCGCCCACCACTTTCAACCCGGCATCGAGTTCCAGCATTTTGCGAAATCCCTCGCGCACGATCGTATGGTCTTCCGCCAGCAATACAGTGATGAGTTTCATAAGCTTTTGGATTTGATTTTCGACGCACCATTCGATGCCTTATTTCCACGGGTTCTGCCGGCTGGAAGCTGCGCGATCACCTTCGTGCCGGTGCCCGTCTTGGATTGGATGTCAAAACTTCCACCCACCATCTCCAGCCGCTCCCGCATGCCGAGCAATCCCAGCCGCTTGCTCCCGCGCCCGCCCAGAACCTGATCCACTTGAAATGATTTTCCATCGTCACTTATCTCCATGCAGACACGCCCCGGCAATTCCCGGATGCTCACCTGCACGGAACTCGCGCGCGCATGGCGCGCCACATTCGTGAGCGCCTCCTGCGCCACGCGGAAGAGCACGGTGCGCCGCGCAGTGTCGAGCCGCTCCACCGCCGCAAACGCCGTCAACCCCGTGCGCACGCCGGTCCGCTCCGTGAAATCTTTCATGAAGGCGTGCAGCGCGGGAATCAGGCCGAGGTCATCCAGCACCGCCGGCCGCAATTCGCGTGCGAATCTGTGAATGACGTTCACCGAGTGCTCCACCAGCCTCTGTGTACGCGCGATGTTGCGGTCCAGTCCCTTGATGTTCAGCGCAGCCTCCTTTTTCAATGCAGCGAGCCGGATGTTGATGCCCGTCAAAGTCTGCGCGATCACATCGTGCAGTTCGCGGCTGATCTTTTTGCGCTCGTCCTCCTGCGCGGAGAGAATCTGCCGTGACAACCGTCTCAATTGTTCCTGGAAACGGTCCGATTGCTCCAGCAGTTGCGAGTAATGCAGCTCGCTTTTTTTCAACGCCGCCTCGACACCCTTGCGCTGGGTGATTTCAAGGCTCAATTCCAGGTTCGATGCCGCGAGCTCCACAGTGCGCCGGCTCAAGGCCTCGATCGATTTATTCAGGTGCCTGGTCGCATCCCTGGCGCTGCGGTGCGTCTTCTCGATCGGCGTGATCGCCACTGCGAAAAATATGCCCGCCTGCTTGATCATAGCCCCGCGTTTGCGTGCAGGGCTCCCGGGCAGAATCTTTGTGACCAGGGTCTGCTCATGGATTTTCGCCAGGTCCAGCGTTTGCAGGCCGGCGGCCAGCGCCCGGCTTCCCAACCCGCGCGCCGATTCCAGGCTGGTGGGCTGCCTTTCCTTCAAATGCATTCGCAACGCCGCGAGATAGCGCCGCGATAAATTATGGAGTTTGCGTTTCATGAGTTCCCGAATTCACGGGCAGCCCGCCGCACGGACCGCGTTGATTGTGCCACCAGCCGCTGGGTGCTGGCGATCTCATTCTTGAGCCCCTTGGTGTTGCCGCGGGCATCCTCCTTCAACGCAACGAGCCGCACATTGATCCCGAGCAGTGTCTGCGCGATCTGGTCCTGCAATTCCTGGCTGATCTTCCGGCGCTCATCCTCCTGCGCCGCCAGCACCTGGTGTGTCAGTTGCCGCAGCCCTTCCTGCAATTGCAGCGATTCCTTCAGCAGCCGCGTGTAGTGCTTCGCGCTTTTTTTCAGCGCGGCTTCCACGCTCTTGCGCCGCATCACCCCGTTTTGCACCCGGCGGTTTGTCGCGGCCAGTTCCAGCGTCCGCAGTCCCAGCGTCTCGTTCAGCAGGTTCAGTTGCGCCCTGCTCTGCCGCGCGGCACGATGCGTCTCCACGATCGGCGTGATCGCCTCGGTAAAGAAAGCCT
>Ga0068860_100000487_pt1 | contig 48973 bp, 43 predicted proteins | sample KBSSwiS32_FD_66597 | JGI IMG/M metagenome (GOLD analysis project Ga0068860, IMG submission 66597) | Switchgrass rhizosphere microbial communities from Kellogg Biological Station, Michigan, USA - KBS Switchgrass S3-2 | ecosystem: Host-associated > Plants > Roots > Rhizosphere > Soil ... | reverse complement strand
TTCGTGTCCACCGCATACCAGGGACGCTGGCACGTCTTCGTCCAGCGGCTGCGCCCCGCCGACGGGGCGCCGGCCGGCGACCCCGTCCGCGTGACGGAGGACCGGGACAGCGGGCTGCCGCGCTACTACTACTCGAAGTTCGACCAGTACCTCTCTCCGACCTGGTCGCCCGACGGCAAGGAGCTGATCCTCGTGTCCAACCGCGGCGACGTCTGGGGCTCGGGCGATCTCTGGCGCGTGCCCGCCGAGCCCGGCGGCGCGATGCGCCTGATCCGCAAGGAGGAGACGAACTGGAAGGCGCGTCCGGACTGGGCGCGGGACGGACGGCGGGTCGTCTACTCCTCCTACCTCGGGCGCCAGCGGAACCAGCTCTGGCTCACCACCGCCGACGGGGGCGACCCGTTCGCGCTGACCGACTGCGAGTGCGACCACACGCACCCGCGCTGGTCGCCCGACGGCCGCCGCATCGCGTACACCAGCAACGAGGGCGGCGACGTGTCGCTCCGCATCGTCACCGTGCCGGGAGGCGCGGTGGAGAGCGTGGTTCCCGAGGTCCGGAAATATCTCCGCCCCCGCGGCACGCTTCGCCTGTCGGTCACGGGCGCGCGGGGGACGACGGGCGCCGCCCCCATGCCGGCGCGGCTCTCGGTCACCGGCGCCGACGGCCGGGGCTGGGCGCCCGACGGCGCCTGGCGGCACGCCGACGACGGCTTCGACCGCGGAATTCGCCCCTTCGAGATGACGTACTTCCACACGCCGCGCGACGGAACGGCCGTCCTGTCGCTTCCGCCCGGCCGCTACACCGTGCTCGCGACGCGCGGCCTGGAGTACGCGCCGGTCACGCGGACGGTCGACGTCACGGCCAGGGGCGCGGCGGCGGTCCGTCTCGCGCTCCCCCGTCTCGCGGACCTTCCCGCGCGCGGCTGGTGGAGCGGCGACCTCCACGTGCACATGAACTACGGCGGGCACTACCACGCCGATCCGGCGACGCTGCGCGCGCAGGCCGAGGCCGAGGACCTGCACGTCGTCGAGGATCTGATCGTCAACAAGGAGCAGCGGATCCCCGACGTCGCCCGGTTCGCCGCGGCGCTCGACCCGGTCTCGACCGCGACGACCCTGATCAAGCACGACGAGGAGTACCACACCAGCTACTGGGGTCACACGGCGCACCTGGGGCTCGCCGACCACCTCATCCTGCCGATCTACGCGGCCTACGCGAACACGCCGGCGGCGAGCCTCTTTCCCGACAACTCCACGATCTTCGACCTCGCCCACGCGCAGCGCGGCGTGTCGGGGTACGTGCACCCCTACGATCCGCCGCTGCCGGACCCCGCCGCGGCCGACCCCCTGACCCACGCGCTGCCCGTCGACGTGGCGCTCGGCAAGGCGGACTACATGGAGGTCGTGGGCTTCAGCGATCACCGCACGACGGCGGAGGTCTGGTCGCGGCTCTTGAACTGCGGCTTCCGGCTCCCCGCCGGGGCGGGCACGGACGCCATGACGAATTACGCCTCGCTGCGCGGCCCGGTCGGCATGAACCGCGTCTTCGTGAGCCTCGGCCCGAAGCGCCCGCTCGCCCATCGCGCGTTCCTCGACGCGCTCAAGGCCGGTCGGACATTCGCCACGAACGGGCCGATCCTCTCCTTCACCCTCGAGGGCCGCGAGGTCGGGGACGAGATCGCGCTGCCCGCCGGCGAGCACACGCTGCGCGCGAAGGTGAGCCTCCGCTCGATCGCTCCGGTCGAGAAGCTCGAGATCGTCTCGAACGGCGCCGTCGTGGCGACGGTGCCCCTCGATGCCTCCCGGACCCGCGCGGACGCGACGGTGCCCCTCACCGTGTCCGGGAGCGCGTGGTTCACCCTTCGCGCGTCGGCGGCGAGCGCCGTCGAGCCGATCCTCGACATCTACCCGTTCGCGACCACGAGCCCGGTCTACGTGACGGTGGCCGGCCGTCCCGTCCGCAGCGCGGACGACGCGCGCTACTTCGTCGCGTGGATCGCGCGACTCGAGGCGGCCGCGGCCGCTCATCCCGGCTGGAACGACGAGCGTGAGAAGGCCGAGGTGCTCGGGCGCCTCGCGGCGGCGAAGGCGGAATTCCAGAAGCGAGCGGACGAAGCGACGCGCTGAAATTCGCCGTCGAACGCCGTCTCACCGAATCCGACGGCCCGATTATTGCAGGACGCCCTTCGTGTCAGGAAGGAAAGGCGTCCGACGAGAGCTTACCCACTAGCGCCTACCGTTTACCTCTTCCATCGCGTGCACGCGCGTTGAGCCACCGGAGGGATCCATGATCGGAGCGAAGGGTTTCGCATCCCAGGAGAGTCGTGTCTGGACGAGGGGACTGCGGATCGCCGCCGCGTGCTCTCTTCTCTTTGCGGCGGTCGGTTTGTGTACAGCCCTCGCACAAACTCCCACGACCACTCCGACGACGACGGTGACGGGCACGCTGACGCCGACCACGACCCAGACGCTGGCGGCCACCACCACGTCCACTCCCCCCGCGACGCCGACCCTGACGGTCACGTCGTTGATCACGCTGACCCCGAACGCGTCGGCGAGCCCGACGGCCACGAAGACCGTCACGCGGACCCCGACGATCACCCGAACCCGCGCCTCGACCCGGACCGCGACTCCGGCCGGCGCGCTCACGGCGACCGCGACGCCCCAGGCGCCGTCGGAGATCGTGGTGGGCTACATCCCCGTGGTCGGATCCCTTCCCGGAAACTTCGGATCGTTCTTCCGGACCTCCATCCAGCTGCTCAATCCGGGGACCTCGACCAGCAACGGCCGCCTCGTCTTCCACCCGGCGGGAGCGTCCGCACAGCCGTCGGACCCGTCGGCCGCCTTTACGCTGGCCCCGAACCAGGTCGTCACGTATTCGGACTTCGTCGCGGGCCTCGGACAGTCCGGGTTGGGCAGCGTCGACGTCGTGGTGGACCAGGGACAGCCGATCCCCATCGTGATCACGCGCATCTTCGACGACGGGGGTGCGGCCGGAACCAGCGGGTTCACCGAGCCGTTCGTCCTCGCCTCCGACGTCCCGGATCAGGGAGACGGCTTCCTCGTGGGACCGTCCGACGTGTCGGCGTTCCGGTTCAACGTGGGGCTCCGGACGCTGGACCAGCCCGTCACGGTGACCATCACCGTCCGCGACTCCAACGGAAACGTCCTCCACGCGGTCACGCGCCACTACGACGCGAACGTCTTCGTTCAGCTCTCGGCGGCGGACTTCCTCGGGTTCAGCCTGGGCAACGACCAGTCGATCGAGATCTCCTTCACCGGCGGAGGCGTGATCGCATACGGCGCCACGATCGACAACGTGACCAACGACCCGAGCGCGCAGTTCCTGCCGTACGTCAACGCGACTCGGGTCGCGCAGGCGGCGCATCGCCGGAGCGGACCGTCGGCACCGATCCAGCTCGCCCTCGTCCTGGCCGCGCTGGGCGTCGGAGCGGGGATCGTCATCGCGAAGCGCTAGGGTCCGAAGAGGAGGACGAGGAGGGCGGCCGGACCTGACCGGCCGCCCTGCCGGAGAGCTGGGATTGCCGACGATCTGACCGTACGCGTGGTTCTCCATCATGATGACCCAGACGTGGTCGAGGTGCGGAACGCCGGCGGGAACGGCCCCCTCCCCGGCGAAGACGCTCGACGCCGAGAGAGCGGCCATCCCCATCAGGGCCGCGAACACACGAAACGGAGAAGACCACCGAGAATTCATGCCGACCTCCTTCGTTGCGCGCCCGAGAAACGGGCACGGAACGGGAAGCGACGTTAGGGCGCGGGCGCTAACGCCGCGCCAAGGAGGCGACAAAGTGCTGTGAAGAGACGCACCGGGGTCTTCAGCTCCGGCTAACGCAAAAAAAGCGGGCGGCCGTTTCGGGCCGCCCGCATCGTCCGAGTCGAGAGTCTTCGGGGCTAGGCCGCTAGCCGCTAGGCCGCGGCGCGCTTGCGCTGGCTTCGGGCCTTCACGAGAAGGTCGTACCGGTCGAGGTTCATGACCTTGTTCCAGGCCGCGACGAAGTCGCGCACGAACTTCTCCCTTCCGTCGTCGCTCGCGTAGACCTCGGCGAGGGCGCGGAGCTGGGAGTGCGCGCCGAACACGAGGTCGGCGGCCGTGGCGGTCCACCTGGCCTTCCCCGATACCCGATCGCTTCCTTCGTAGACGTTCTTCGCCGACGCCGACGGCCTCCAGGCCGTGCCCGCGTCGAGCAGATTGACGAAGAAGTCGTTGGTCAGCGTCCCCGGCTTGTCCGTGAAGACGCCGTGCTTCGATCCCCCATGATTGGCGCCCAGCGCGCGCAGCCCTCCGACGAGGACCGTCATCTCGGGGGCGGTCAGCCTCAGGAGGTTCGCCCGGTCGAGCAGCCGCGTCTCGGGCGACAGCGGGTCGCTGGCCCCGATGTAGTTGCGGAACCCATCGCCGGGCGGCTCGAGCACGTCGAAGGTGGTCGGGTCGGTCTGCTGCTGGGAGGCATCCGTGCGGCCCGGCGAGAACGGCACGGTGACGTTGTGCCCCGCCTTCTTCGCCGCTTCCTCCACGGCGGCGCAGCCGCCGAGGACGATCAGGTCGGCCAGGGAAACCCTCCGGCCGCCGGACTGCGCGTAGTCCTTCTGGATCTTCTCCAGTTTCTCGAGGACCTTCGCGAGGCGGGCCGGCTCGTTGCACTCCCAGTCCTTCTGCGGGGAGAGGCGGATCCGTCCTCCGTTGGCGCCCCCGCGCTTGTCCGTGCCGCGGAAGCTGGCGGCCGCATTCCAGGCCGTGGAGACGAGCTCCGCGATCGAGAGGCCCGAGTCGAGGATCTGGCGCTTGAGCGCCACGACGTCCTTCTCGCCGACGACGTCGTGATCGGCGGCGGGGACCGGGTCCTGCCACAGCTGCGGCTCGGGCACCCAGGGGCCGAGATAGCGCGCCCGCGGACCCATGTCGCGGTGGAGCAGCTTGAACCACGCGCGGGCGAAGGCGTCGGCGAGCTGGTCGGGATGCTCGTGGAAGCGCTTGGCGATCGGCCCGTAGACGGGATCCATCTTCAGGGAGAGATCTGTGGTCAGCATCATCGGCGCGTGCCGCTTCTTCGCGTCGTGCGCGTCCGGCACCGTGCCCTGCGCCTCGGGGTTCTTCGGCTTCCACTGCTTGGCGCCGGCCGGACTCTCCGTCAGCTCCCACTCGTACTTGAAGAGGTTCTCGAGGAAGCCGTTGTCCCATTTCGTCGGGTTGTTGGTCCAGGCGCCCTCGAGCCCGCTCGTGATCGTGTCGCCGCCCTTGCCGCTGCCGTGCTTGTTCTTCCACCCGAGGCCCTGCTCCTCGATCGCCGCGGCCTCCGGCTCCGGCCCGACGTTCCCGGCGGACGGCGCCGCCCCGTGCGTCTTGCCGAACGAGTGGCCGCCGACGATGAGCGCCACGGTCTCCTCGTCGTTCATCGCCATGCGGGCGAAGGTCTCCCGGATGTCCCGCGCGGCCGCGAGCGGGTCGGGCTTCCCGCCCGGACCCTCGGGGTTCACGTAGATGAGTCCCATCTGCACGGCGCCGAACGGCCTGGCGAGCTGGCGGTCGCCGCTGTAGCGCGCGTCGCCCAGCCAGGTGTCCTCCGGGCCCCAGAAGATGTCCTCGGGCTCCCAGACGTCGGGCCGGCCGAAGCCGAAGCCGAACGTCTTGAATCCCATCGACTCCATCGCGACGTTGCCCGCCAGGACCAGGAGGTCCGCCCAGGAGATCGCCTGGCCGTACTTCTTCTTGAGCGGCCAGAGCAGCCGCCGGGCCTTGTCGAGGTTCGCGTTGTCCGGCCAGCTGTTGAGCGGTGCGAACCGCTGCTGGCCCTCGCCGCCGCCGCCGCGGCCGTCGGAGATTCGGTACGTGCCGGCGGCGTGCCAGGTCATGCGGATGAACAGCGGTCCGTAGTGGCCGTAGTCCGCCGGCCACCAGTCCTGCGACTTCGTCATCAGCGCGGCGAGGTCCCGCTTCAGCGCCTCGACGTCGAGGGACGCGAACTTCTCGGCGTAGTCGAAGTCCTCCTCCAGCGGATTGGACAGCCGCGAGTGACGGTGGAGGACCGAGAGGTCGAGCTGATTCGGCCACCAGTCCTTGTTCGTCCTCGGGCGCCCCGTCTTGGGAGTGGGGCTGGGGATTGCGGGATTCTCGCTCTCGCTGACACTGCGGGTGTTTTCCTTGTCGGGCATGGGAACTTTCTCCTCTCTCACGTGGGCCTCTCGCCTACCGGGCCATTCTGTGCGGAGAGGCGATGACCGGTCCAACAACTTATATCGATTACAATGATCGAGCCTCTCGATCACGGAGGACCCAACCCGATGCCCGCGCTCCCGACTCTCCGCCAGCTCGGCTACCTGGTCGAGCTCTCCGAGCGGCTCAACTTCCGGGCCGCGGCCGATCGCCAGTTCGTGACGCAGTCTACGCTCTCCGCCGGAATCAAGGAGCTCGAGACCCAGCTGGGCGTCCAGCTCGTCGAGCGCGACAAGCACCACGTGCGCCTGACGACGGTGGGCGAGGACGTCGCCGCCCGCGCGCGGGAGCTCCTGGCGTCGGCGACGGATCTCGCGGAGGCGGCCCGCTCCGCGGCGCGCCCGCTGTGCGGTCCGCTCCGTCTCGGCGCCATCCCCACGATCGCGCCCTACCTGCTGCCGGGGGTCCTGCCGGCGCTCCGACGGGCCTACCCGGAGCTGAAGCTCTACCTTCGCGAGGACCTGACCGCGCGCCTGCTCGAGCGCCTGCGCGCCAGCCGGCTCGACGTCGCGCTGATCGCGCTCCCCTTCGAGACCGGCGACCTCCACGTGCGCGAGCTGTTCAAGGACGACTTCGCCTTCGTGGCGCGGGAGGGAGACCCCGCGGTGCGGGCGAAGGCCGTTCCGCTCCGGAAGATCGACACGAAGGACATGGTGTTGCTCGAGGAGGGGCACTGCCTGCGCGACCATGCCATCGCCGCCTGCGGCCCGCGACGCGCGGCCTGGGGGCCCCGCGTCGAGGCCACGAGTCTGACGACGCTGATCCAGATGGTCGAGGGCGGGCTCGGCGTGACGCTGCTCCCGAGGATCACGCTGGACGCGGGCATCCTCAAGAGCACCCGGCTCGTCGCTCGTCCGTTCGCGTCCGCGGCGCCGTCTCGCACCCTCGCGCTCGTGGCGCGGCGCACCTCGCCGCGCCGCCGCGACGCGGACCTCCTCTCCGAGTTCCTGATCGCGCAGCACCGGCTCGCGACGCGCTCCGGCCTCTCCGGCCGGAACCCACCCCGTCCTTGACCCTCCGGCCCCCGGCGGATAGCGTGGCCGCGGGGGTCTGACATGGCCGACGAAGACTCGCGCCGCGATGACGGGCCGGTCCCTGCGGCTCGGAAGGAAGAGCCCGGGGATCCGGAATGGCCGGGGACCCACAGCCACAGCCTGGCCTCGCGCTTCCAGCAGATGTTTCCGGTCCTCTCTTCGCCGGAGGTCGACCGCATCCGCCGCTTCGGAGACATTCGGCGGTTCCCGGACGGAACACCGGTCCTGCGCAAGGGAGAGCGCTCCTCCGGAATGCTCGTCATCCTCTCCGGCCGCGTCGCGATCGATCCGCGCGACGCACTCGGTCGCGAGGTGCCGGTGGAGAAGTTCGCCGAGCTGATCGGCGCCCCGCTCGAGGAGATGAAGGAGGTCGTTCCCGGCGAGGTCATGGCGGAGATCGGGGACCTGACGGGACGGCCGAGCCCCAGCGTGCTCGACGCCCGCGCGGTCGGCGACGTGGACGCGATCGTCGTCTCGTCGGACGCCCTCCGAGCGCTTCTCGTGGAGGAGGCCGAGATCGGCGAGCGCATCCTCCGCGCGCTCATCCTGCGCCGCGTGGCGCTGATCGATCTCGGATTCGGCGGCCCCGTCCTGATCGGCGCGCCGCGGTCTCCGGACGTGACCCGGCTCTCCGGCTTCCTCGAGCGCAACGGGATTCCGTTTCGCGTGGTCGACCCGGAGCACGACCCCGAGGCCGCGTCGCTGCTCGCGCGCTTCGCGTCCGCCCCGCAGGAGCTCCCGGTCGCGGTCCTGTCGGACGGCACGATGCTTCGCAACCCGTCGAAGCAGGAGTTCGCCCGGGCGCTCGGCCTCGTGGCGGCGAGCTTTCGCGCCGGGCCCTACGACGTGGCGGTCGTCGGGGCGGGGCCGGCCGGGCTCGCGACCGCGGTCTACGGCGCGTCCGAGGGCCTCTCCGTCGTCGTGCTGGAGGCGCTCGCGTTCGGAGGACAGGCCGGCGCCAGCGCGCGGATCGAGAACTACCTGGGATTCCCCACCGGCGTGTCGGGACAGTCGCTGATGGGACGCGCGTACACGCAGGCGCTCAAGTTCGGCGCCGAGTTCAGCCTGTCGACCGAGGTCACGCGGCTGGACTGCGCCACGGGAATTCCGGATCCCGACCCCGCCCACGTCCTCGAGCTCGCGGACGGCCGGCGCCTGCGGGCGCGGACGATCGTCGTCGCCACCGGGGCTCGCTATCGCCGTCCGGAGATTCCGAGGCTCGCGGAGTTCGAGGGCCGCGGCGTCTCGTACTGGGCCTCCCCCGTCGAGGGCCGGCTCTGCCGACACGAAGACGTGGCCCTCGTCGGCGGCGGAAACTCCGCGGGTCAGGCGGCGGTCTTTCTCGCGAGCCACGCGCGCCACGTGCGTATCCTGGTGCGCGGACCGCGGCTCGCGAGCACGATGTCGCGCTACCTCATCGACCGCATCTCGGCTTCGCCCAACATCGCGGTCCTCTGCGACACCGAGGTCACGGCGCTCCTCGGGAGCTCCGATCTGGGACTCCAGGGCGTGCGCTGGCGCAACCGGCGCACCGGCGCCGAGGAGGAGCACGCCCTGTCCCACCTCTTCCTCTTCACGGGGGCCGACCCCGCGGCGGGCTGGCTCACCGGCTGCGGAGTTCCGCTCGACGAGAAGGGCTTCATCCGAACCGGTCTCGACGTGGGCTCGACCGAGCGGGTGCCCCTGCCTCTCGAGACCGGGATCGAGGGGATCTTCGCCGTCGGCGACGTCCGCTGCGGCTCGGTGAAGCGGGTCGGAGCGGCGATCGGGGAGGGCGCCGCCGTCGTCGCGCAGCTGCACGCGTACCTCGCCCGGCGCACCGCCGCGTCGGCCGCGGCGGGCGCGAACGCGATCGGTTGAAGGAGACGGAAGGGATTGGAGCGGGCAACCGGGATCGAACCGGCGACATCCAGCTTGGGAAGCTGGCGTTCTACCGCTGAACTATGCCCGCAAAGAGCCGCGCCCGGAGCCCGGAAGAGCATCCGCGGGAGCCCCGGATCTTAACGAAGAGGATCGGCCCCCACAACCTCGCGGCGTGCTCCCTGTCACTCCGGCCAGCTTGACGGACGGTCGCCTGTCTGCGACCCTAAACCATCGCCGTCACGGAACTTGCGAGGTGCCCGATGTCCATTCCCAGGACTGCTCTGAGGATTTTCTCGGCCGGCGTTGGCCGAGCCGGACGCATTACGGGCGCCCTCGCGGTGTTCGTCCTCGCGACACCGGTCCTGGCGCAGACGGCGAATTTCTCGATCGCCCCCTTCGGCCCCACGGTCGGCAACCCCGTCAACTTCTTTCCGAACGGCAGCGGGACTCCCACCCGCTGCGACTGGGACTTCGGAGACCCGACGATCCCGCCCGTGCAGGACGCCACGTGCAGCGTCCAGACTCCGACCTACGCCAACGTCGGCGTCTTCACGGTGACCCTCACGGTCCAGCCCAGCGGGAGCTCGAAGCAGAAGGACGTCGGGATCCTGCCGGCCGGCAACACGGACAACACCCTGACGCCGGAGTTCACGTGGAGCCCGCCGAACCCGATCGTCGGCCAGCCCGTGACGTTCACCGACGCCACCACGCCGGCGGACTCGGTCGGTCAGTGGACGTGGGCCTTCGGCGACGGCAGCACCTCGAACCTCCAGTCGCCGCCGCCGCACACCTACAACACGACCGGCATGATTACGGTCGCGCTCACCGTGGTGAACAACCACACCGGCGGCGGAGGCGTCTTCGTCACGCACGTCCTGACGATCGGCGTCCCGGTCACCAGCACGCCCACGCCGACCGCCACCCCGACCCAGACCCTGACCCCGAGCATCACCCCGACCGCGACGGAGACGCCGTTCGGGCAGCCCACTTTCACCGCCACCGTCTCGCCCACCCAGACGGTCACGCCACCTCCGGGCTCCACGAGCACGCCGACGGCCACCGTCACCGCCACGCCGGGGGGCCCGACCGGCACGCCGACAGTGACGGGGACGCCGCCCACCACGACTCCGACGCCGAACATCAGCTCGACCCGCACGAAGACCCGAACGCCGACGCCGGTCCAGGGACCGCAGGTGCTGGCGGGCTACCTGGCGGTCGCCGGCTCGACGCCCGGCAACTTCGGCTCTTTCTTCCGGACCGCGGTTCAGCTGACGAACCCGGGCCCCGGCGCCACGTCGGGCCGGCTCTTCTACCACGAGGCGGGGCTGACTCCCGCGAACGGCACGCTCAACTTTTCGCTCGCACCGGGACAGACCATCGGGTACGACGACGTCGTGGCCGCGATGGGCCAGAGCGGCCTCGGAACGATCGACATCTACGTCGCGCAGGGCTCGCCGGTCCCGGTCATCCTGACGCGCATCTACGACGACGCCGGCGCCGCCGGAACGAGCGGCTTCACCGAGCCCTCCTTCCGGGTCACCGACGTCCCGCAGAGCGGCGGCGGCTACCTCATCGGCCCCTCCGACGTCGCGCGCTACCGCTACAACCTGGGATTCCGGACGCTGACGAGCGACGTGCACGTCACCGCGACCGTCCGCAACTCGGCCGGCGCGATCGTGCACACGGTCAGCACGACATTCCCGCCGAACTTCTTCATCCAGGACTCGGCGACGGGCTTCCTGGGATTCAGCCTCGCCAACAACGAGTCGATCCAGATCGCGTACTCGGGCGGCGGGCTGATCGTCTACGGCGCGACCGTCGACAACGTCACCAACGATCCGAGCGCGCAGTTCCTGAGCACGGCGGCGGCGACGCAGACGGCGGACGCCGCTCCGCGCACCCGGGGCGCGGCCGTCGCGGCCACGCTGTTCGCCGCGGTCCTCGCCGCGCTCGGCCTCGGAGTCGGGGCGGTCGTCGCCAAACGCTGAGCGCCGATCGTCGAGAGTCCGTCTCGCGGACTCAAGTGAGGAGTCCGTCCCGCGGACTCAGGGTGAGGCCGCGGCGGGTTGTCCGGGCGGAGGCTCGGCAGCCCGGAGCGCCTCGATCTCTTTCAAGATGCCGGCCACCAGCGCCTCGGTGAGCCGCCGGCCCTTCTCACGCGTCGCGAGGGTGGCGTCGCCGTAGACGCCGCTGGCGGAATAGGCGTATCCGTCCTTCTTCGGATCGCGGGTCAGGCCGTGCTCTCCGGGATGGTAGTCCTTGACCGCCTTGCGCATGTCGACGTCGGCCGGGCTCATGTAGAGCATCATCGAGGTCTCGCCCTCGTCCGCGTGCGTTCCGCCCTCCTGCTTGCAGACCTCCTTCTCGACGGTCTCGGTGCATTGCAGGATGTCCGTGAAGCGCAGGAGGATCCCCTCCGCCGCGAGGATCTCGGCCGCCGGCCGGAGCGCGCGCAGCGTCGAGACGCCGGTGTTCAGGACGTAGAAGCGCCGCGGACCGAAGCGCGAGAGGCCGCGGGCGATGTCCACGATGACGTCGCGCGCCGTTTCGAGCCGCAGGCTCGTGGAGCCCGGATACTCCAGGAACGCCGGGTAGTAGCCGTAGTTGACGGTCGGCGCGATCACGACGTCCGCCTTCTCGAGCACGCGCCTCTCGAGATACTCGGCCATGACGAAGTCGTTCTTCAGCTTCAGGTGCGGTCCGTGCTCCTTCGAGCCGGCGCCGAGGGGGATCACGACGACCGCGTCGGGCGTGAGCCGCTTCTCGGCCTCGACCCACGTGAGGTTCTCGAGCAGGACGCCCCGCTTCGCCGCGGCGGCCGGCGCGGACGCGGTCACCGGAGGAACCGCGAGCCACGTGACCAGGGTCCAGAGCCCGGCGATCATCCGGGCGTCTCCTCCCCCTCGGCCGCCGCCCGCAGGAGCCTCAGGGCGGGTGCGAGCCGCGGCATGCGCACCTTCGCGAACAGCCGGCCGTTGACGAACAGCACCGGGATCGTGTCGGACCACCGCCGCGCGAGCTCGTCGTCCGAGTCCACGTCGACGATCTCCCACTGGTGCTCCCGGCCGACTCCTTCGAGGAGCCGGTCGACGTCCGCGCGCATCTCCTCGCAGAGGTGGCAGCCGGGACGCGAAAGGAGGCGCAGCCGGATCATCCCCGGCCCCTCACCCCGCCGCCGCCGCCGGCTCCTCGGGATGGCGCGCCACGTTGTACACGTAGTCGAAGCCGGAGAGCACCGTCATCGCGGCCGTGGCGCCGAACGCGATCCAGACGAACGGGTCCGGCCAGGCCCAGAGGTTCGCGCACAGGACGAAGAGGACCGTCAGGATCTGCGTCACGGTCGTCACCTTGCCGACCCAGCTCGGCGGGAATCGCTTGCGCCCGGAGGCGAGGATGAGCAGGAGGGCGACCAGCAGGAGCAGGAAGTCCCGGGAGATGACCATCACGGCCAGCCAGATCGGCACCTTGAGGCGGCCCGGGTACGCCGGGATCGCCAGGAACACGTAGGACGACATCAGGAGGAGCTTGTCGGCGATCGGATCGAGGTAGGCGCCGAGCGCCGAACGCATGTGGAAGCGCCGCGCGAGAAACCCGTCGATGCCGTCCGAGACTCCCGCCGCCACGAAGAGGGTGAGGGCGATGCCGAAACGGCCCTCCGCGATCGACAGGAGGAAGAACGGCAACGCGGCGAGGCGGAGGAGGGTGATGAAGTTGGGAAGGGTCCAGGGACCCTTCACTTACGTCTCCACTCGTTCTCCCGCGCCCCCGGTGGTACCTCCGAGGGCACCCAGACGGTCGATCCCTGAACGCGGATGAGCTTGCGGTCCTCGAACTGCTTGAGCATTCGCGTGACCGTCTCCCGCGTGGCGCCGATCGAATTCGCGATCTCCTGGTGCGTCGGCCGGCTGACGACGAAGTAGCCGTCGACCGGCGGCTTCCCCGACTCGTCCGCGAGCCGCAGCAGGTAGCGCGCCAGCCGTCCCCCGACGTCGAGCAGCGCGAGCGACTCGATCACGTCGTTGGCCCGGCGCAGTCGCGCCGACAGGGTCTTCAGGATCTTGCGCGTCAGCGTGAAGTCGTGCTCCAGCAGATTCAGGAAATCCTGGCGCGTGAGCACGACGATCTCGGATTCCGTCAGCGCCGACACCGACGCGCTGCGCGACTCTCCCTCGAAGAGCGCCATCTCGCCGAAGAAGCTGCCGGACTGCAGGTGCGTCAACACGACCTCGCGCCCATCCGACGAGTCGACGTAGACCTTGACCTCGCCCCGGACCAGCACGAAGAAGAGATCGCCCGGCTCGGCGGCGCGCACGATGGACGCACCGGAGGCGTACTGCTTGACGGTCGCCACCCGCGCGAGGGCCTGGAACTCGGCTTCCTCCAGCTCCGCAAAGAGGGCGACACGCCGAAAGACCGTGGTGTCAATCACGCCGCGCACCCTCCCCGACGGCGTAGGCCGTCCGCAAACGATCCATTCCCCGAGTCATCTCCGGCCCCGACACGGACATTCCACCCGATTCTGCCAGCAGTCCACACCGCGCCGCCAGACGGATTGCGTCGGCGCCGGTCCGGGCGGCCTCCGCCGACCCGGCGAGACACCCCTTCGGGCTCCCCGGCCGGCCGAGGACGACCGCCAGGCGCAGCAGGAACTGCCCGGCGGCTCCCCGCGAGAGGGGCGCGTCGGGCCGGGCCCGGTGCGTCTCGGGGTCGACATCGAGGAGCCCGAGGCCGACGGCGCGGATCATGACCGCCCGGTCCTTGCGCTCGAGGACATCGGCGGCCACGACGCTCGACTGGATTCGCCCCTCGCGCAGCTCGGGGTACATCCAGGAGAAGAGGAGCGCGGCGCCGGAGCGCGTGAGGCGTCGCGACCGCGCGGCCTGACGCTCCGCGTCCGGCCAGTTGTCGATCCGGAACGCCAGCCGGGCCTCCGCGGCCCGGTCCTTGAGCTGCGGGTCGCGAGCGGCGAGGGAGTCGAACACCCTGACCGCCATCGCGAAATCGCCGGTCTCGAGCGCGAGCTCGCCGGCGCGCAGCTCCGCGTCCTCTTCGACGCCCCCGAGTGCGAGCGCCTCGCGGTAGTAGCGGAGCGCGCTGTCCTTCTCGCCGCCGGCGCACTCGACCTCGGCCGCGCGCACGAGCACGCTCGCCGAGCCCGGGTTCCACGCCAGCGCCCGGGCGACGCCCGCCGACGCCTCGATCCGCCGCCCCTCCTCCGAGTCGCGCCGGGCCGCTTCGAGCACGGCGTCGGTGGCCTGCGCCCGCAGCTCGTCCGTGCGCTTGGCGATGCCCCGCCGCTGCGGCGTTCTCTCCGAGGCGCGCTGGTAGAGCTCGAAGGCGGCGGCCGGATCGCCGGCGCGCGCCGCGCGCTCGCCGCACGCGGTCCACAGAGGGACGGTCGCCGGCGCCTCGCCGAGCTCGCGCGCGCACCCGAGCTGTGCCGCGTCGAGCTTGTCGAGGAGAACCAGCGCCTCGATCGTCCCGATGGCCCCGGCCCGGCGGGAGCTCCCCGTCGAGGCGGAGTCGAACTCCCGCCGCGCCCCCGCGGGGTCGCCGCCGGCGAGGGCGAGCCAGCCCCTCTCGACGGAGGCGTCGAACGGGCCGGTCAGCCCCTCTCGTGGGTCCAGCGGGAAGCGGTCGGCGGCGGACCCGGCCGGGGGCGCGCTGGCGCAGCGCGTCGAGAACGGCAGGACCGCCCCGCAGAGGAGCCCGAGCGCGGCGAGAGCGAGACGCGCTCCGCGCCACGGATGCGCGCGAGCAGAGGATCGGACCGGTTTGGAACGAGAAACGCGGGAAGGGCGAAAGCGCGTCAAGGCCCCCCTCGGATCAGGTGCTCGAGGGCAGCGACTCCGGTCGGATCGACGCGATGGCGTGCTTGTAGATCATCTCTTCGCGGCCCTCGACCTCGAGCACGAGGGCGAACTTGTCGAAGCGCCGAAGCCGGCCCATCCGCTCCTCGCCCGAGGTCAGGCGCACGGTGACGGGGACGTTGTCCTTGCGCAGGTTGTAGAAGAAGGAGTCCTGTACGTTGATCGGCGCCTTGTTCATCGCGTCTCCCTGTCCTCCTCGCCCAGAAGGGCGAGCGCCCTCGCGACGGCCTCCTCCGGGTCCACCCACCGGATGTCGGTCTCCCGGGCGAGCCAGGTTCGCTGGCGTTTGACCAGCTTCCGCGTGGCCGCCACGATCCGGGCCTCCGCCACGTCTCTCGGAATCCGACCGAGGATCCACTCTGCCACCTCCCGGTACCCGATCGCTTGAAAGGAGTTGGAGTCCGCCGAGATTCCGCGATCGAGGAGGCGCCGGACTTCCTCTCCCCACCCGGAATCCAGCATCCGGCGCGCCCTGTTTTCGATCCTAACATGGAGTGAAGCCGGCGACGGCGCGAGGCCCAGTCGGAGGACGCGAAAGCGACGGGCCCACGGGTCGCGGCCCGGGATGCGGGCCGACGGACGAGCCCCGGTCAGGAGCAGGATCTCGAGGGCCCGCAGGGTGTACTTCAGGTTGCCGACCGGGATCCGCGCGGCCGAGGCCGGATCGTTGACGGCGAGCAGCCGGTGCGCGGCGGAGGGACTCCTCCCCTTCGCCCACGCGGCGAGCGCCGCGCGCAGCGGATCGTTGCGGGCCGGTCCCGGCGGAAGGCCCTTCAGGAGCGCCTCGACGTAGAAGCCGCTTCCGCCGCAGACGATCGGCAGGCCGCCCCGGCTCGCGATGTCCTCGATCGCGCGCCGGGCCTCGGCCGCGTAGCGTCCGGCGGAGAACGTTTCTTCCGGATCGGCGACGTCGAGCAGGTGATACCGGACCTCGCGCCGAAGCTCCGCCGTCGGCTTCGCCGTGCCCACGTCCATCCCGCGGTAGACCGCGAACGCATCCGCCGACACGACCTCGCCGCCGGCCGCGAGCGCGAGCGCGTGCGCGGCCTCGGTCTTGCCGGACGCCGTCGGTCCGACGAAGACGACCAACGCGGGCCTCGTCACGGCCCCTCGCTCCCCCGCCACCGCAGCCGCGTCGCTCGCGGCGTCAGCTCGATGCGGCAGTCCGAGCGCCGATCGGTGCGCAGCACCGGGACGCAGAAGCGCGCGAGCGTCGCGAGAGTATCCGGCGCGGGATGGCCGAACCGGTTCCCGCGCCCGCACGAGAGCAGCGCGACGCGCGGGCGGATTCCCTCGAGGAGGCTTGCGGAGGTCGACGTGCGGCTGCCGTGATGCCCGACCTTCAGCACGTCGACGGGAGTCAGCGCGCCTCCCGCCGCCAGGTCCGCCTCGGTCGGCGCTCCGGCGTCCCCGGTCAGCAGAGCGGAGCGTCCGTCGCGCTCGAAGAGCGCCACGACCGACTGGTTGTTGACGGCGTCCGTCTTGCGGCGCCGGCCGCCCGAGTGGAGCACGGTGAGGCGCGCACCCTCGGGCCACGCGAGCGTGTCTCCGTCCTCGAGGATCCGCACGGGAACGCGGCGGCTCCGGGCCACCGCCTGGAGCCGCGCGGAGAGGTCTCCCTCGTCGTCGCCGCTCGAGCGCAGGAACCGCGCGACCGGAAGTTCCTCGAGGACCGCGAAGAGACCGAGCGCGTGGTCCGGATGCGGGTGGGTCAGCAGCACGGCATCGAGCCGCGTGACCCCGCGGTCCAGAAGCTTCGGGACCACCCGCGTGCGGCCGAAATCCGTCGAGACGGCATCGAAGGGCCCACCTCCATCGACCAGGACCGCCCGGTCCTTCCAGCGCAGGAGTATCGCGTCTCCCTGGCCCACGTCGAGCGCCTCGATCGAGAATCCCTCGGCCGGACCCCGAGGGCCCGACCGCAGGACGAGGCAGAGGAAGGCGGTGCCCGCGCCCGCCGCCGCCCACCCACGAAGCCGCCCCCGCATCCTCGCCGCCCCGACGAGAAGGGCGCCGACCGCGAGGACGCCCACGATCGGGGGCGTCGGACGGAGGAAGGCCGCCCCGGCCGCACGATCAGCCGCCCACTCCAGGACCGAGACGCCTCCGGCGAACAGGGCCGCGGGCGGCGCGGCGGCCCGGGGGAGGCCCGCGGCGTCCAGCAGCAGGACGAGCCCGCCGAGCGCGATCAGCGCCGCCGACAGCGGTATCGCGAGAGGAGCGGTCAGCCACGCGGCCGCCGCCACGAGGTTGAACCGCCACAGGAGGACCGGCGCCGTCGCGCATTGCGCGGCGAGCGAGGCCGCGAGACCCCCGAAGAGCCAGCGCGGCCGCTTGGGCAGGACCGCGGCGATCGGCTCGACGAAGCTCGCGATGCCGAGGACCGCGGCGAACGTGAGCACGGTTCCGACCGAGAACACCTGCCGCGGCGAGGCGAGGAAGAGCGCGCACGCCGACAATCCGACCGCCTGCGCGCCGGTCACGGGACGCTCGAGCAGCCGCGTCAGCAGGAAGACTCCGACGACGATTCCCGCTCGGACGGCCGGCGGGTTGGCCCCGCCGACGAGAACGAACAGCGCCACCGCCAGGAGGAGGACGCCGTCCCGGCGCTTGCCCTCGACGCGAAGGCGCTCGAGCAGGAACCCGGCGAGCCCCACGGCGAGCAGGACGTGCAGGCCCGAGACCACGAGCAGGTGATAGAGGCCGCCCCGGCGAAACCGCGCGACGAGGCCGCGGTCGAGCTCCGACGTTCGTCCCAGAAGGAGGGCCGCGAGGGGGCCGCGGACGCCGGCCGCATCGGCACCGGCCTCCGGAGAGTCCCCGCCGTTCGCCCGCGTCACGGCGTCGACGCCGTGCACTCGGGTCGCCGCGCGGAACAGGAAGCGGTTCGGAAGCGTCAGGGCCGACAGCAAGGTCGCGCCTTCGCGCTCGACCAGGCGCGCGCTCTTGACCGACAGCCGATACCGCGGCCACGGCAGCGGCAGCTCCCGCTCCGACGCCGGCAGGTCCTCGCGCTCGAGACGCCCGGTCAGGCGGACGCGATCGCCCCGCTCGGGGAGCGCCTCGAGCTCCGACGCGGGGGGCTCCCCCGACAGGTACACGACGACCTCGGCGGGAAACGGGATCCAGCCTTCGGCGGCCCGGACCCGCCGGGCGCGAAGCGTCGTGCGCGCCCGCGGCGGCGCGCCGCTCCAGAAGTCGTCGAGGACGCCCTCGACCGAGTCCGAGAAGGCGCCGCCCGCGGCCGCGGTCCGGAACGCGTCCTCCGCCTGCGTCGCGGGGATCGCCAGGCGCAGACGACCCGCCAGGAAGCCCGCCGCCAGCCAGAACGCGGCGAACGCGAGTCTCCGCGCGGCCCGATCCGCGCCGGGAATCGCCGCGAGCACCGCCGCCGCGAGCAGGAGGAGCCCGAGCGCCTCGGCCTCCCCGCGGACCGACCACGCGCCGGCGAAGATGCCGGCGACCACACACAGCGCCGCCCGGGCGGCCGGGGCCGCCCCTTCCTCCAGAACCGGGCGGATCAAGACCGGCGCTCGAGAACGACGAGGGTCTCGACGCGATGCGTGAACGCGAAGAGGTCGTAGAGCCGGGCTCGGGCGATCGCGAGGCCGCTTCGGCCCGTCCGGAGCGCGCCCAGGTCTCGCGCCAGCGTGGCCGGATCGCAGGAGACGTAGAGGAAGAGCCGTCGCGCCCGCCGGCCGAGCTCCTCCGCGAGGCCCGCGCCGAGCCCGGCGCGCGGCGGGTCCACGACGACGACGTCGAACTCGCGGTCGTCGGCGTGGAGGAACTCGGCGATCGTCGCCGCCTTCGCGGTCCAGCGGCCGCCGTCGGGCCACTCCGCGCGGGTGGCGCGCGCGTCCTCGCTCGCCTCGAGGTCCCGCTCGACGGAGGTGACCTCGTGGCCGGCGTCGAGCAGCGCGCCCGCGAAGAGCCCGGCGCCCCCGAACGCGTCGAGCGCGGTTCCCGCCGGGACGCGCCCCGCCTCGTCGCGCACGTCGGCCATGAGACTCCCGACGAGGTGGCGGTTGCCCTGGAAGAACGCGTCGACCGAGACCAGGAAGCGGCGCCCCCCGACCTCGAGGGCCAGGCGGCGGCGGCCGCGGTCGAGTCGGACCGTACCCTCTGCGGAACGGAGCAGGACGCCGTCGAATCCGGAGAGCAGGCGCTCGGCGAGCCTGGCCTCGCCCGAAGCGCCGCCGGCCGGGCCGCTCTCCGTCAGGCGGAACAGGCGCCGCGTGCCGGGAAGGTCCTCGAGGATCGCGAGCTCGGACGCCGCGATGCCGCTCTCCGCGATCGCGTCGCGGATCTCGGAGAACCCCGCGCGCGTTGACGGCGCGACGGCCTCGCACGAAGCGGCGTCGACGACGCGGTGTGTACCGGGCGCGAAGTATCCGACGCGCGCCGCGTCCCCGGCGCCCGAGACGTGCAGCCGCAGGCGGAGGCGATAGCCGGGGCCCGACGCCGCCGGCGGCTCGACGACGCCGAGATCCGCGGTCCCGAGATGTCCGATCCGCTGCATGGTCTCCAGAAAGAGCTCCCTCTTCGCCGCCCGCGACGCGGCCTGTGCGTAGTGCGCCCAGTCGCAGCCGCCGCAGCCGGCGTGCGCGGACTCGATCCGATCCGGCGAAGGCTCGAGAATCCTTCGCGGGCTCCCCCGCCAGAATCGACTCCGCCTCTCATACAGAATTGTCTCGACGAGCTCGCCCGGGAGCACGCGGTCGACGAAGCCGACGCCGTCCTCGGTGCGCGCGACTCCCTCGCCGGTGGGGGCGAGCTTCTCGATCCGGGTGATCACCGTGCGGCCCGCGTTCTCGCGCGGGCCGCCATTCGCGCGCGGATCATCCCGGCTTGGGCTCATAGGAGCGAAAGGCGCGGGAGGTTCAGGCGCTCGCGCACGGTCCGCCGCGCCAGGGCCTTGCGGGTCTTCTCGGCGGTCGCCGGGTCCATGCGATCGCCCGCACCCGCGAGAAGGCCGTCGATCTGCCGGTCGAGCGCCGCGCGCTCCGGCTCCGGGAACGCCGCGTACAGCTCGCCGGCCAGGCGGCGGTCGAGCCGGGCGAGGGACGCCTCGATCTCCTCCGGACGCTTGCCGGAGCCCGAGAGCCGGCCCAGCGAACGGACCGCCGAGGCGATCGGCGCCTCGAGGTCGGGCCGGGCGGACGCCGCCTCCTCCAGCCGCCGCGTCAGCGCGTCGAGGCTCTCCCGCGTCGCGGCGGCCTCCGCCTCGATGCCTCCCGCGCCGGGGCCGGCTCCGCGGCCTCTCGCGGCCTCGGCGTGCCGCTCCCACGCCTCCAGCACGGCGTCGCGGCAGTACGAGAGGGAGTTGACCTTGCCGGCCGCGGAGCGCTCCTCGCGCCGGGTGAAGGCGTCGTCGATGCCGGCCTCGACCGCCGCGAGCGGCACGCCGAGCGCGCGCCACTGCTTGAGCAGCGCGAAGTCCGTGGGGGAAAGCAGAAACGGCGTGCCGCGCCGCCGGATGAAGGCGGCCTCCGCGGCCGCGTAGAACTCCCTATCCTCCGCGGTTTCGCTCATCGATCAGGCGCAGGCCCTGAAGCGTCAGGAGGGGATCGACCTCGTCGATGCGCTCGGATCCGCCCCCGAAGAGCTCGGCGAGGCCTCCGGTGGCGATCACGCGCGGCTTTCCGCCGATCTCCGCCGAGATCCGGTCGATCATCCCGTCGACGAGCGACAGGTACCCGAAGTAGAGGCCGGACTGGATGGAGCCGGCCGTCGTCTTCCCGATGACGCGCTCGGGCCTCCGGATCTCGACGCGCCAGAGCCGCGCGGCCTTCTCGAACAGCGCCTCCGCCGAGATCGCGATGCCGGGCACGATCACGCCTCCCGCGTACTCGCCCTTCGCGGTCACGACGTCGAAGGTGGTGGCGGTTCCGAAGTCCACGACGATGCACGGCCCGCCCACCCGGGCATGCGCCGCGACGGCGTTGACGATGCGGTCGGCGCCGACCTCCTGCGGGACGTCGTAGAGAATGGGCATGCCGGTCTTGATCCCCGGCTCGACGAAGACCGGCTCGCGGTCCACGATCTGCCGGAACGCCTGCCGCATCGGGAAGCGCAGCGACGGGACGACGCTCGCGACGATGACGCGCATGGACGGGAGCGGTGCCCGCGTCGGGCCGGACTCCAGCAGGCCGCGCACCGACAGCACGATCTCGTCGGCCGTGGCGTCTCGCCGCGAGGTCAGGCGCCAGTGGCGCACGAGCTCCTCGCCCTCCCAGAGTCCCAGGACCGTGTTGGTGTTGCCGACGTCGACCGCGAGCAGCGCCTCGCCCACCGCGGCCGAGGCCCCGCTCACCACTCGGAGACCTCGCCGCTCGCGACGACCGCCTCTCCCTTCTCCGTTCGCAGCCGGAGGAACCCCGCCGGGTTGAGGCCGAGGTACTCGCCGGTGACCTCCTCGCCGTTGCGGCGCACGGTCATCCGGTCGCCCGGGTGGTGGAGCGAGACGAGCTCCCAGGCGGAGACCTCCTGGTCCCAACGGGGTGTCGCGAGCTCCCGGTCGAGCCGATCGAGGACCGCCTGGAGCAGCGTCGGCAGCGGATGGGCGCGGCCCGTCTCCGCTTCGACCGTGGTGGCGTTGGGGACTCCCAGCGAATCGGCGCTCCCGAGGACGTTGATGCCGATCCCGACGGCGACGTACGTCTCGTCTCCCTGCGTGCGCGACTCGGCGATGACGCCCGCGAGCTTGCGCCGGCGCGCGTAGAGGTCGTTGGGCCACTTCAACTCGACGGCGATCCCGGTCTTCTCGCGGAGCGCCTCGGCGGTCCAGCGCGCGACCGCGATCGGCACGATCGACAGCGGCTCCCCCTCCGCGGCCCGGCGCACGACCGTCAGGTAGAGCCCCTTGCCCTCCGGTGCGGCCCACGAGCGACCGTTGCGGCCGTACGCTCCGGGCTGCGACTCGGCGACGAGGACCGTGGTGCGCAGGTCCTGCCCCTCCTCGAAGTACATCTCGATCAGCGTCCGCGCGAGCGCGTTCGACGAGGGGATGCGGTGGAACGCGATGCAGTTGTCGATCGCGCGCCACCCCGCCGGGTCGAGCCATCCTCCGCCGAAGCCGATCACGGCGCTCCCGGGGCGCCCAGCTCCGCCCGCTTCGCTTCGAGCTCGCGCAGCCGCAGGCGCGTCTTCTCGACGACCGCGGGAGGAGCCTTCTCCAGGTACGCCGCGTTCTGGACCTTGGCCGACAGCTGGGCGATCTCGTCGTCGAGGGCGACGCGCGCTTTGTCGTCGCGTCCGGCCGCGCTGGCCGCGGCGCCTTCGGCCTGGGGAACCTGCATCCCGAGCCGGATCCCCGCGACGACGTCGCGGACCGAGCCCGCCTGGGGCGCCTCGAAGCGCAGCTCCGAGAGCCGCCCGAGGTGCGTCAGGAGCGGCGCGAGCGCCTCGAGCGCGGGCACCGTCCCGCGCGAAGGCGAGGCGGGGTCGATCCAGAGCGCGACCGGAGCGGTGGGCGACGCTCCCCGCTCCGTCCGCAGGTTGCGCACTCGCGTGACGATCGCCCGCAGCGCCTCGAGCGAGGCCTCCGCCTCCTCGTCGCGCCACGCGGCCACGGCCTGCGGGTAGGGCGTCACGATGAGAGTCCCGGCACGGCCCGTGAGCTTCTCCCAGATCTCCTCGGTCAGGAAGGGCATGAAGGGGTGAAGCAGGGCGAGGGAGTCCCGCAGGCAGCGCCGCAGCACGCTCCGGGCGGCGCGGGCCGCCGGAGTCTCCGGCGTCGCCAGAACCGGCTTGACGGCCTCGAGGTACCAGTCGCAGAGGTCGTGCCAGAAGAACTGGTAGATCGCGTCGGCCGCCTGGTCGAAGCGGAAGCCCTCGAGGTGGCGGTTGACGTCGGCGCAGGCGGCCGACAGGCGCGCCAGGATCCAGCGATCGGACGGCGAGAGCGGGCCGGCCTCGCGCGGGTCTTCGGTCCACTCTCCACGCTCCAGGTGGGAGAGGGTGAGCCGCGCGGCGTTCCACACCTTCGTGGCGAAGTTGCGCGACCCGGCCATGCGCCCGCGCTCCACCGAGACGGTCGGGCCGGACGAGGCGGCCGAGGCGAGGGTGAAGCGGACCGCGTCGGCGCCGAACTCCTCGATCGCCTCCAGCGGATCGATGACGTTGCCCTTCGTCTTGGACATCTTCTCGCCGCCGATCCGGACCAGGCCGTGCAGGTGGACCGTCGCAAACGGCGCCTTCCCGGTGAAGCGCAGGCCCGCCATGATCATCCGCGCCACCCAGAAGAAGAGGATGTCGTACCCGGTGACGAGGACGTCCGTCGGATAGAAATCGTCGAGATCCGCAGTCTGGTCGGGCCAGCCGAAGACCGAGAACGGCCACAGCTGCGACGAGAACCACGTGTCCAGCACGTCGGGGTCCTGGACGAGCTCGCGCGAGCCGCACGTCGGGCACGCCGTCGGATCGTCGTCCGCAACCGTCACGTGGCCGTTCGCGCACGTGAAGGCGGGGATGCGGTGACCCCACCACAGCTGCCGCGAGATGCACCAGTCCCGGATGTTCTCCATCCAGGCGAAGTAGGTCTTCGTCCAGCTCTCCGGAGCGAAGCGGATGACGCCTTCCCGGACAGCCCGGATCGCGGGTTGCGCCAGCGGAGCGACCTTCACGAACCACTGCTCCGAGAGGTAGGGCTCGACCACGTCGTCCGAGCGCTGACAGGTGCCGAGGTTGATCGTGTACGGCTCCGCCCCCACGAGGCGGCCCTCCTGCTCGAGTCGCGCGACGATCCGCTTGCGCGCCTCGAAGCGGTCGAGGCCCGCGAACTCCCCCGCCTCCGCCGTCATCTTGCCGTCCGGGCCGATGACCACGACCGCGGGCAGCCCGTGCCGCTGGCCGACCGCGAAGTCGTTGGCGTCGTGCGCGGGGGTGACCTTCACGATCCCGGTGCCGAACTCGCGGTCGACCAGGATCGCGTCCTCGACCACCGGCAGCTCGCGGCCGACGATCGGGAGGATCGCCTTCTTCCCACGGAGGCCCGCGGTGCGCGGGTCCTCCGGATGGATCGCGATCGCGGTGTCGCCGAGCATCGTCTCGGGCCTCGTCGTGGCGACGACCGCGCCCTCCGCCACGCCGGGCGCGTCGTAGCGGATCTTGTACAGCAGGCCCTTCGTCGGCTTCTCGACCACCTCGAGATCCGAGACGGCCGTGCCGCAGCCCGGACACCAGTTCACGACGTAGCGCCCCTTGTAGATGAGCCCGTCACGATAGAGGAGAACGAAGGCATGCCGCACCGCGCGCGAGAGCTCCGGGTCCATGGTGAACCGCAGCCGCGACCAGTCGAGCGAGCAGCCCAGGCGGCGCAGCTGCCCGAGGATCGCGTCGCCGGACTCGCGCCGCCACTCCCAGACGCGCTCGACGAACGCCTCGCGGCCGAGCGTCCTGCGGTCGGTGCCCTGCTTCGCGAGGTGACGCTCGACCACCATCTGCGTGGCGATCCCCGCGTGGTCCGTGCCGGGCACCCAGAGCACCCGGAGCTGGAGCATCCGCTTCCAGCGCGCCAGGATGTCCTCCACGGTGCGCCCGTACGCGTGGCCGATGTGGAGGCGTCCCGTGACGTTGGGCGGCGGGATCACCATCACGTACCGCGGCGAGCCCGGCGCGCCCACGGGCTGGAATCGGCCCTCCGCCTCCCAGAGCGAGTACCAGCGCGACTCGAACCCGGCGGGGTCGAAGGTCTTGGGCAGACTCTCCGACGGCTCCACCGGACGACGGCCGTGGTCGACGGGGTTTTCGCGCATCAAAAAAGGGCTCTCGGAGCCCTTTTCTATAACAGAACGGCCTGCGCGTTCTATTCGACGCCCGACTCCAACTCCTTGATGCGCTGCTTGATCACGAGCTCGGCGACGTCCGGGATCACTTCCCACGCGATCTCGCGCACGATTTTCTCCGAAAGCCGCTCGACGACGCGCGAGGCCAGGCGATCGATCTCGTCGTCGGAGAGCCCGCCCTCCGGCCGGCTCCCGGAGGCCGCGACCGAGACCGACGACAGCATCTCCTTCAGCTGGCCGATCGACGTCGTCTCGGCGAGGAGCTCGATCTCCCGGGAGACGGAGCCCGCGGCCGCCGGCTCGGACGGGGCCGCCTCCGCGGCCGGGGACGGCGCGGGCGGGGTCTCCCGGCGCGTCCGATCGGTCTCTCGCTCGGGGTCGGCATTCGGGAGGGGGGCTACGGACTCGCGCGAAAAGGTCGCGTAGTCCGCGGAGAGCGGAATCTGCTGAGTCGGCGCCTCGTCGGCTCGCATGGCCGGCGGAGGGACGGTCGAATGCCGGGAGGCGGAGTCGTCGGCCGCGAACGGGATCGGTTGAAGCTCGGGTTCGGGTTCGGAATGCCGCGGGACCCAGTACGGCGCCGGCGCGGGAGCCGGCTCGGCGGGCTCGGAATCGGAATAGGAGTCCATCCCGCTCGCCGACCCCTCGCCGTCCTGGCGGAGCCAGCCCGCGAGCGCGCCTCCACCCTCGGCGGCCTCGTGATGATCCGCCGGAGGCTCGACCGCGGTCGACTCGCCGACGTCCATCGCCGCGGCGGTCGGGCTCTCCTCCGCGTGGCTGAATTCGGGATGCGCCTTCTCGAAGGCCGCGATCGCCGACTCGACGTCCGCCTGGCCGTACTCCTCCTCGAAGAGGTCGGGGCCGCCGTCCACGGGCTGGGGCACCCGGATCGACGCGGTGAAGTCCCCCTCCGCGAAGCTCGACTCCGGCTTGGGCCGCTCGGCGATGACGGCGGTGGTCGCCGAGGCCGGCGGCTGGGGGTTCGGATTGATCGGAATGGCGACCGTCGCGCTCGACGGAACGTCCTCGGGCGCGCGGGAGAGCAGCGCCTCGACCTGACGCAGCAGTTGCTGGGAGTCGAAGGGCTTCGAGACGATGGCGTCGCAGCCCAGACGCTCGGCGCGGTCGCGGTCGAAGGGCTCGAAGGTCCCGGACAGCAGGATGACCGGGATCCGGGCGGTCGCCGGATTCCCCTTGATCGCCTCGCAGACCTCGTAGCCGTTCTTCTCCGGCATGACGACGTCCGCCAGGATCAGGTCGGGCGCCTCCTCGGCGACCTTCTCGAGCGCCCGCTGTCCGTTGGGTACGCAGAGCAGGTCGTACTCGCTGTCCGAAAACGTGAGCTCGACAACCTTCTGGATCGTGAGGCTGTCATCTGCCAGGAGGATCTTTTTGGCCACTCAGTTAACCTTCAGTAGGTCAGAAGGTTAACGCGATTCTTGGCTCAAGTCAACTCGTGCGCCCCGTCACGGCCGCCAGATAGCGGCTCGGAAGGCGCCGGCCCAGTTTTCCCGCCAGAAAACGGGACGCGTCCACCACCCGGGACAGCGTCACGCCGGTCTGGACCGCGAGACCGTCGAGCATGTAGAGCAAATCCTCGGTCGCGAGGTTGCCGGACGCGCCGGGAGCGTACGGGCATCCGCCGAGCCCTCCCGCCGAGGAGTCGAATGCCGTGATGCCGCACTGGAGCCCCGCGTAAACGTTGGCGAGCGCCGTGCCGCGCGTGTCGTGGAAGTGAAGCGCGAGCACGCCGCGCGTCACGCCCGACTCGTAGAGCGTCTCGACCACGTCGAAGACCTTGCCCGGCGTCGCCACGCCGATCGTGTCGCCGACGGAGATCTCGTCGACCGGCAGATCGAGGAGCTTGTGGATGACCTCGCGCACCGCCTCCGGCGCGATCTCCCCCTCGTAGGGACAGCCGAACGCGGTGGAGACGTAGCCGCGCACTCGGACCCGTTCCTCGCGCGCGCGGGCGACCACGGGGCGGAAGCGCTCGATCGACTCGTCGACGCCGGCGTTGATGTTCTTGCGGTTGAACGTCTCGCTCGCGGCGGTGAAGACCGCGATCTCCCGGACTCCGCTGGCGAACGCGCGCTCGAGCCCCTGGAGGTTGGGGACGAGGGCCGGGTAGCGCACGCCGCTCGCGGGATGGATGAGCCGGTAGACCTCCTCGGTGTCGGCGAGCTGCGGGACCGCCTTCGGCGAGACGAACGACCCGACCTCGATCGCGGGCAGGCCCGCATCCGTCAGGAGGTCGATGAACTCCGCGCGCACCGCCACCGGCAGCGTCTCGGCCTCGTTCTGCAAGCCGTCGCGCGGACCGACTTCGTAGACGGTGGCGCGATCCGGCAGGTGCGGGCGCCGCAGCGAATGCTCTTCCCAGTTGTCCACGGCCGCCATTATCCGCCCGGCCCGAGGGCGCGGGTTATCCCGAGGCTTCCTCGATGGCGGCGAGCTCCACGCCGGCCTCGACGAGGTCGCCCTCGGCGACGCGCAGGCGCACCGTTCCGTCCCTCGGGGAGCGGATCGCGTGCTCCATCTTCATCGCCTCGAGCACGAGCAGCAGATCCCCGCGCGCGACGCGCGCACCGTCTTCGACCAGCAGCCGGCGCACGCGCCCCGGCATCGGCGAGATCAGGCCGCCGCCGGGGTCCCTGTCCGAAGCGCTTCCAGCGCCCGATGCGGCTCGCCCCGCCGGCCCCCGCTCGAACGCGCTCGCGACACCGTCGCACCAGACCCAGACCCGGCCCCTCTCGACGGCCGTCACCACGGGATGCTCCCTCCCGTCGATGCGGAGGGCCGCGAGCTCCCCGTCGCGCTCCACGCGCTCGAACGCGACGCGGCGGCCGTCGAGAACCGCGGCGTCGGACTCGACGCGGACTTCCCGCAGCTCCCCTCCGCGGCGCAGCCGCGAACCGCTCATCCGATCCTCCAGCCCCGCAGCGGAGACGAGGACCAGGGATCCGGCGGCTCCGCCGCGCCGCCCCGCGCCGCGCCGCGCGGCGAGAGAACGGCGGAAGACGCCAGCGCCGCGGCGATCCAGGCCGCATCGCCGACGGGCGGATCCTGCCGCGGAAGACGGCCGACCAGATCGGTCGCGTAGCGTCCGGATTCGAAGGCCTCCGATCCGAGAACCTCGGACAGCAGGGGCAAGTTCGTCTCGACGCCGAGGACGACCCACTCCGAGAGCGCTCGGCGCGCGCGTCCGATCGCGGCGTCGCGGTCGGGTCCCCAGACGACGAGCTTCGCGAGCAGCGGGTCGAACTCGACGCCGACGACGCTTCCGCGGTCGACGCCCGAGTCGACGCGAATCCCGGGCCCCTGCGGCTCGCGCCAGGCGAGCAGGCGACCCGAGCGCGGCAGGAACTCGTGCGGATCCTCGGCGTAGAGGCGCATCTCGATCGCGTGTCCGCGCGGCGCGAGCGTCCCGTCGGACCAGACCGGCGGGAGCGGGCGGCCGCGCGCGACGTCGAGCTGGACCCGGACGAGGTCGCAGCCCAGCGTCTCCTCCGTGACCGGGTGCTCGACCTGGAGCCGCGTGTTCATCTCGAGAAAGTAGAAACGGCGGTCCTCGTCGAGCAGGAACTCGACGGTCCCCGCGCCGACGTAGCCGACCGCCTTCGCGGCGCGGACCGCGGCGCGGCCCATCGCGGCGCGCAGCGTGGCATCGAGCGCGGGGCTCGGCGCCTCCTCGACGATCTTCTGATGGCGGCGCTGGACGCTGCACTCCCGCTCGAAGAGGTGCGCGACCCGGCCGGCCGAGTCGCCGAAGACCTGGAACTCGACGTGGCGGCAGCCCTCGAGCAGCCGCTCGAGGTAGACCGTGCCGTCGCCGAAGGCGGCCTCCGAGACGCGGCGGCCCTCCGCGAGCGCGGCGGGCAAGTCCTCGGCGCGGTCGACGCGCGACATGCCCTTGCCTCCACCGCCGGCCGACGCCTTGATGAGGAGCGGGAAGCCGAGCCGCTTCGCCTCCGCGATCAGGCCCGCGTCGTCCACGACGCCCGCTCCCGAGCCGGGCGTCACGGGGACGCCGGCCGCCTCCATCCGCGCCCGGGCGCGCAGCTTGCCGCCCATCTCCTCGATCGCCTGCGGCGGAGGCCCGACCCACGTCAGGCCCGCCCCGATCACCGCGCGCGCGAACTCGGCGCTCTCCGACAGGAAGCCGTACCCGGGATGCACGGCGTCGCTGTGCGTCGCGCGGGCGGCGTCGAGGACCCGGGGGATCGACAGGTAGGTGTCGGCCGGAGCGCCGGCCCCGAGCGAGACCGTCCGGTCCGCCTGGCGCGTGTGGTACGCGCCGGCGTCCGACTCCGCGTAGACCGCCACGGTCTCGAGGCCCATCTCGCGGGCCGTGCGCGCGACCCGCACCGCGATCTCGCCGCGGTTGGCGATCAGGAGCCGCTTCAGCTCACTTCTCCCGGCCGCGCTTCCCGGATTCCCAGTCGCTCCACAGGTCGTACGTCTTCATCTGCGCGTCGAGCTTGTTCTGCTCCAGCACGCGCTCGACCTCGGCGCGGCTCTGCCGCGGACCCAGGCGCGAGGGGGCGTTGGCGATCCCGACGACGGCGACGGCGGCGATCGCCGCGTTGCGGCGCGCGAGCGCGAAGTCGACCTTGTCGTAGGTGTCGGACTCGGCATGGTAGTCGGCGAGGTACCGCTCGGTCTGCTGGTCCGCCACGAGGTTCGGCACGCCTTCGAGCAGAAAGTCGAAGTTGTCCGTGCCGAGGATCGCCTCGTCGTTGGCGCCGTCCGCCCCCGGGCCCGCCGAGGCGAGGATCGCCTTGAGCGGCGCGTCGAGCTCCGGGCGCCCGTTGGTGTAGTAGCCCGTGATCTTCCCGTCGCCGATGTCGTGGATGAGCACGGCCACGAACTGCGGCATCTCGGCGCGGTGGTTGTGCACGTAACCGCGCGAACCCAGGAGCCCGATCTCCTCCCCCGTGAAGAGCGCGAAGCGAATCGTGCGCTTCGGCCGCGGGCCCGCGGCGATCGCGCGGGCGACGTCCACGACGAGCGCGCAGTTGACGCCGTTGTCGAGAGCGCCCGTCCCGAGGTCCCACGAGTCGAGGTGCGCGCCGAGCAGGACGATTTCCTCGGGATGCTCGCTCCCCCGGATCTCCGCGACGACGTTCGCCGCCTGCCACGGGCCGCCGGTCTCGTTCCGAAGATCGAGGCGCATGCGCAGCGCCTTCCCGGCGTCGAGCAGCCGCGCGAGCCGCAGCCCGTCCTCGCGGCGGACCTGGCCCATCGCGATGGGCGCGATCGCGCCCCAGGTGATGGAGTGCCGGTACAGGAGGTCGCGCGGCCTCGTCGAGCAGACCAGGAGCGCGGCTGCTCCGTGCGCCACCGCGGCGTTCATCATGGCTGGTCCGGCGAGGTACTCCGCGAAGAGATCCTCGAAGGAATTCATCGGCGGCGTGCGCACGAGGACGATCGCGCCCTTCGCCCGGGCGCCGAGCTTCTCGAAGTCCTCGGGGCGGCCCGCGCCCCCGTTCACGAGCGGCGCCGTGAGCCCCGGGGTCGTGGACGGCGCGAGCGCGAACGAGACGACGGTCACCGGGAAACGCGAGGGCTCCACGACCTCGGCCGACGCGGAGATCGCCTGCCACTTCGCCGACGCCGTGTAGGGCTCGATCCGCACGTCGTCCACGCCGGCGCGGCGAAACGCGTCCACGCCCCAGCGCAGCGCCGCCTCGTACGCGGGACTCCCCGTCGGGCGCCCTCCGATCTCGTCGGTCAGCACGCGCAGATCCGGCTCCAGGCGCGACGAGGCCCCCGTCAGCCGCTCCATCAGGGCGGCGGCGTCCTGGCCGCGCGCGCCGGCCGCGAGCGCGGCCGCGAGGAAGAGCGGAATCGTGCGTCGTATCGCGATCGCCATCGGCCGGATCCCTCCTAAGACGGTTTCGCCGGCTCCGCGGCCGGCGGCCCCTCGGCGGCCGGAGTGGTCGCCGCGGCGACGGCCGCCACGGCCCCTTGTGCGGCCGGCGCGGGCGCCGGCTTTCGCTTCGCGGCCTCGTCCTCGAACTGCGTCCCGCAGAAGTAGCACTTCACGGGCGCGCCCGGAAGATCCTCCGGCCGCCACGAGAAGAACGCCTTGCCGCACTTCGGACACTGGAGCCGTCGCTGGGTTCCCTTCATTTCTCGATCTCCCCTGCCCACGAGGCCTTGCGCTTCTCGAGAAACGCGGTCAGCCCCTCCTTCGCCTCCGCCGAGGCGCGCCGCTCCGCGATCGTCCGCACCGTCAGCTCCCGCGCTTCCTCCGGGCTCTTCCCGGCGACCTGCGCGATGAGGCGCTTGGCGACCGCGATCGCCTCCGGGCCCGACGCGAGCAGCGACGCGACCCTCTTGTCCCCCTCGGCCTCGAGCGCGGCGCCGGGCACCACGCGGTGCACCAGCCCCATGCGCAGCGCCTCGGACGCGTCGAATCGGTCGCCCGTCAGGAACACGTCGCGCGCGAACCGCGGGCCGATCGCCCGAAGAACGAACGGCGAGATGACCGCCGGCAGGATCCCCAGCCGGACCTCGGCGAGCGAGAAGACCGTGCCCTCGGCGGCGATCGCGATGTCGGCCGCCGCCACGAGCCCCACCCCTCCTCCGATCGCCGCCCCGTGCGCCAGCGCGATCACGGGATGGGGACAGGAGTCGATCGTGCGGAGCATGCGGGCCATGCGCTCCGCGTCGGCCTCGTTCTCCTCCCGCGAATAGCCGCCGGCCTTCCGCATCCACGCGATGTCGGCGCCCGCACAGAAGGCCGGGCCGTCGCCCGAGAGGACCACGACGCGAACCCCCCGGTCCGCCGCCGCCTCCTCGAAGGCGCGTGTCAGCTCGTCGATCAGGACGTCGTTGAACGCGTTGCGCACGTCCGTCCGCGCGAGCGCGATCCGGCGGACCGGACCCGCGGGCTCGATCCGCAGATGGTCGAAGGAAGAGGCGCTCATGACGCGTTGGTCAGGTGGCCGGACAGATCCAGCGGCACCGTCAGGTCGCCCCCCTTCAGGCGGACGACGAGCCGGCCGTGGATCCGGGCCGCGATCTCGCCTCCGGAGAGCAGCGCCTTGCCCGCCGCCGAGAGAAGCGCGCCGTGCTCGACCTCGATCGGCAGCGAGAGGACGTTGGTCTGCGCGGCGTGCAGCAGCATGCCCTGGGTCCCTCCCTGGCCGACCTCCTGGCCGTTGACGATCAGCGTGTATTCCGTCTGCGCGATCTTCAGCGGAAAGGCGAGCGGGTTGCGGATCTCGATCTGCGCCTCGGCCTCGCTCGAGAGGAGCGACATCTCGGTGAGACGGACGTCCTGGAGCTTCAGGAACTCGGCGCCGGTCTGCTTGTCGGACTCGACCTCGACCTCCTTCCACGGGCGCGTGCCGGTCCACTCGCGCGGCGCCGCGCCTCCGACGTTGCCGCGCAGCCGGTACGAGAACGTTTCGGTCCGGAAGCGATCGGCCCAGTCGGCCGGGACGTCGGCGTAGCGCACGGTCACCGGGAGCGTCCACCGGCCCCCCGCGTGGGCGACCGTGCCGGACACCGGCATCTCCGCGGGCGAGTCGTTGAGGGCGATCGTCCCACGGAACGCGCCCTCTCCGAGGTCGGCCTCGGGGCCCGAGAGCGTGGCGTGCATCTCCTTCTCGCCCTGGATGCGCAGGGAGAACGAGAGCGGCGCCGTCGCCTGTGCGGCCACGAGAAGCACGGCGGCGAGGACGCGCATCGCGCTCACATCCGGAACACGCCGAACTCCGTCTCCGGGATCGGCGCGTTGTAGGCGGCCGAGAGGGCCAGCGCGAGCGCCGGCCGCGTCTGCGCGGGGTCGAGCACCCCGTCGTCCCACAGGCGCGCAGTGGCGTAGTAGGGATGGCCCTCGACCTCGTACTTCTCGCGGGTCGGCCGCTCGAACTCGGCGACTTCGCCTTCGCTCATCGCCGGCTTGCCGGCGCGCGCGAGCTGGTCCTGCTTGACGGTCGAGAGGACCGAGGCCGCCTGCGGCCCTCCCATGACCGAGATCCGCGAGTTCGGCCAGCTGAACAGGAAGCGCGGCCCGTAGGCGCGACCGCACATCCCGTAGTTTCCCGCGCCGAAGGAACCGCCGATGATCACGGTCAGTTTCGGGACCGCCGCGTTCGCCACGGCGTGAACCATCTTGGCGCCGTCCTTGGCGATCCCGCCGCGCTCGTACTCCTTGCCGACCATGAACCCCGTGATGTTCTGGAGGAAGAGCAGCGGGATCTTCCGGCGGGCGCACATCTCGATGAAGTGCGTGGCCTTGAGCGCCGACTCCGAGAAGAGGATGCCGTTGTTCGCGACGACGCCCACCAGGAAGCCGGACAGCCGCGCGAAGCCGCACACGAGGGTCGTGCCGTAGCGGGCCTTGAACTCCTGGAATCGCGAGCCGTCGACCAGCCGCGCGATGACCTCGCGCACGTCGTAGGGCTTTCGCAGGTCGCGAGGCAGGACTCCGTAGATCTCCTTCGGGTCGTAGGCGGGCTCCTCCGGCTCCGTCACGTCTCCGGGCGGCGTCTTCACCGTACCCAGATCGCCGACGAGCTCGCGCGCGATCTCGAGCGCCTCCGCGTCGTCGCCCGCGAGGTGATCCGCCACGCCCGAGATGCGCGTGTGGACGTCTCCGCCGCCGAGGTCCTCGGCCGTCACCTCCTCGCCCGTGGCGGCCTTCACGAGCGGCGGCCCGGCCAGGAAGATCGTGCCCGTGTCCTTCACGATGATGGCCTCGTCGGACATCGCCGGCACGTATGCGCCGCCCGCGGTGCACGAGCCCATCACCGCCGCGATCTGCGGGATGCGGAGAGCCGACATGCGCGCCTGGTTGTAGAAGATCCGGCCGAAGTGCTCGCGGTCCGGGAAGACGTCGGCCTGGAGCGGCAGGTAGGCGCCGCCCGAGTCCACCAGGTAGACGCACGGGAGGCGGTTCTGCTCCGCGATCTCCTGGGCGCGCAGGTGTTTCTTGACCGTGATCGGGAAGTACGTGCCGCCCTTCACGGTCGCGTCGTTGGCGACGACCATGACCTCGCGGCCGCGCACGCGGCCGATCCCGGTGACCAGACCGGCACCCGGCGCCTCGCCGTCGTACATCCCGTGAGCGGCGAGCGGCGAGAGCTCGAGGAACGGAGACCCCGGGTCGAGCAGCGCGTCCACGCGGTCCCGCACGAACATCTTCTTCTGCTCGGCGTGCCGCTTCCGTCCGGACCCGCCCTCCCGAGCCTTCGCGAGCTCGCCGCGGAGGTCGGCGACCAGGCCCTCCAGGGATTCCGCGCGCTCGCGGAACTCCGGGGAGCGCGTGTCGACGTGGGTGGGTAGCGGATCCATCGGTACGGCGCCGGTCAGCCGCGCGCGATCTTCTCTCCCGCCTCTTTGCGGATGTAGTCGACCAGAATCTGCGTGGGCGTGCCCGGCAGGAAGACCTCCCGGATGCCCAGTGCCTTGAGGGGACCGACATCCTTGTCGGGGATGATCCCGCCCGCAACGACGAGGATGTCCTCGCCGCCGCGCTCCTTGAGCAGCTTCAGGATCTCCGGGAAGAGGACGTTGTGCGCGCCGGAGAGGATCGAGAGGCCGATGACGTCCGCGTCCTCCTGGATGGCCGCCGCGACGATCTGCTCGGGCGACTGCCGTAGGCCCGAGTAGATGACCTCCATTCCGGCGTCCCGCAGCGCGCGGGCGATGATCTTGGCGCCCCGGTCGTGGCCGTCCAGCCCCGGCTTGGCGATGAGGACGCGGATCGGTCGAGACGCCATCGGGGCCCGAGTCTATCAGCCGACGATCGAGACCGGATCTCCCACGCGCATGCGGTTGCCGGTGAGCGCCCGCCCGTAGACGCCCGTCATGCCGCCGCGCCCCCGGGCGATCGCGGAGAGCACGCCCGGAGAGCGCTCCGTGGTCTCGGCGTCGAGGCTCGCCACGATGCAGGCGTCGCACTGCTTGACGAGCTCGAGGAGCACGTCGCCGATCCAGAGCTGGCGGCCGATCCAGCGATCCTCCTCGAACGGCCGCGCCTCGGGCAGGTCGAGCAGGAGGTTCGAGCGGAAGCGCGCCGGCTCGAGGGGGCCGCCGTACTGTTTCTCCAGGAAGCGCACCGTCTGGACGGAGAGGACGTGGAGCGGGGCGACGTCGGCGGCGGAGTTCTGCCGCGCGCGGAGGCGAACCGGGCGTCCGCAGCGCCGCGACACGTCCTCGATCCAGCGCCGGTCGGAGAGCAGAGTCTCCTGTCCGTCGGGCGTCTTGACGCGGATCCACGGCTCGAGGTCCCCGCCGCGGACCGCGTGATCGAGGAAGCGCACCTTGTAGCGCAGCAGGAAGGGCGCGTTCTTCGCCGTCAGGGCGACCCCGTGCTCCTCGTCGAAGAGATCGTAGATGCGGTCGCCGACCAGTCCGGATCCGAACACGTGCGCCTCGTCGGGGGACTCTCCCCCGAGCGAGCGCACGGCAAAACGCCGCAGGCCGGCCAACGATCCAACGACCTCCGCGAGCTCCATGGGGTGAAGGAGGAATCTAATGCAGGGGGGCGTTTTCGACAACCCGGAGGATGCGGTCGTCGCCCGGTCGGGGGCCGCCGCGGCCGTCGCGGTTGCTCGTCGCGACGTACAGGGCCCCATCCGGGCCCGAAACGACGTCGCGGAGCCTCCCGTAGACGCCCGAAAAGAGCTCCTCGGTCTCCGCCACCTTCCGGCGGTCCTTCGCGTCCAGCCGGACCCGGATGAGCCGCTCGCCCCGCAGCGTCGCGAAGAAGAAGTCGCCCTGGAACGACGGCAGGAGCGGGCACCGGCAGAAGGACGCGCCGGAGGGCGCCACGGCCGGCGTGTACTCGAGCAGCGGAGACACCATCCCGGGGCGCGAGTCCCGATGATGGACGAGCGGCCAGCCGTAGTTCTTCCCGGCCTCGACGATGTTGACCTCGTCGCCTCCGCCGGGGCCGTCGAAGCCGGAGGGGCCGTGCTCCGTCTGGAACTGCAGCCCGGAGACCGGATCCCAGTCGAGCCCCTGGGAGTTGCGGTGACCGAACGAGTAGACCGGCGATCCCGGGAAGGGATTGTCCGCGGGGATCGTCCCGTCGGGATTCAGCCGGAGGGTCTTGCCGCCGAGGCTGCTCATCTCCTGCGCGACCTTCCCGTTCGTCGCGTCGCCCGTCGTGGCGTAGAGCTTCCCGTCGGGACCGAACCGCAGCCGGCAGCCCGCGTGGTACTGCGCGGCGGGAATGCCCTCGAGGATGACGGTGCGCTCGGAGAGCCCGCCCGAAGAGGAGTCGTCGCGGAAGCGCGCGATGCGCACGCGGGGCCCCTCGCGCGCGTCGTAGGCGTAGCAGAGGTAGAGCCGCTTCGAGCTTCCGTAGTCCGGCGCGAGCGCGATCCCCATCAGTCCGCTCTCGCCCTTCGCCTCGATGTCGGGCAGCGTCGCGAGCGGCTTCGCGGCGAGCCGGCCGTTCTCGACGACGCGGACCCGGCCGGGACGCTCCGTCACGAGGAGACGCGTGGGCGACGCGAACGCGAGAGACCAGGGAACCTCGAGGCCGTCCACGAACGTCTCGACGCGCAGCTCCCGTCCCGACCGGGTCCGGAACGTCTTCGGCACACTCGCGTCCGCCGCACGGCACGCGGCGGGGACGAGCGCGGCGACCAGCAGCACGGCCGCGGGACGCATCCGACGACGCGGTGCGCTCATCCGCTCCGGAGCGGCAGCGCCATCTTCTGCGCCAGCGCCTCCCAGGCGCGGCGGCGGTGCGACAGGGAGTCCTTCTCGGCCGACGACATCTCCGCGAACGTGCGCTCGCTCCCCTTCGGGATGAAGAGAACGTCCCAGCCGAACCCGTTGCCGCCCCGCGGCGCGGCCGCGATCGACCCCTCGGTCTCCCCGCGCGCCGTCACGACCTCGGCGCCGTCGCAGTATGCGATCGCGCAGATCGCCGTCGCGCCGCGGTCCGGGAATCCGTCGAGCATGCGCGCGAGCGCGGGGACGCCCGCGCTCTTCTCCACCCACTTGACGAGCGCGCCCGGGAACCCGCCCCACGCCCGGAAGGCGAGGCCGCTGTCCTCGACGAGGACCGGACGCGAGAGCGCCCGGTAGGCCGAGAGCGCCTTGGCCTCCACGATCTCGGAAGGATCCAGGGCCTGCGGCTCGGGAAGTTCCAGGTCCAGCCGCTCGACCGGGAAGCCCATCCGCTCCGCCTCGCGCGCCTTCTCGGCGCGGCTCGTGACGAAAACGAGCGGCAGCGCTCCCATCCGCCGATTCTGTCACGGGGCCGGAAGACGAGGAGAGAGCCGGGCTCAGCCGAGCTTGCCGAGGACCTTGTAGAGAGGGACCTGGGCGGAGAGGCCCTTCAGCGCGAAGCGGCCGAGCTGGCAGGTGTCGTACCGATCCTTGACCGCGTCGAACGTCGCCGGGCCGATCACGACGTCGCCGGGCTGCGCCACGAACTCCTCCATGCGGGCGGCGACGTTCACGGCGTTGCCGAGGACCGTGTAGTCCACGCGCCGCTGGGAGCCGATGTCGCCCACGATGGCGTCGCCGGTGTTGAGCGCGATGCGGACCTCGAGGCGGGGCTCTCCCCGCTCGACCCGGGCCTTGTTCCAGGCCGCGACGGCCTCCTGGATCCGCAGCGCGGCGTCGACCGCCCGCTCCGCGTGGTCCGGCTGGTCGAGGGGGGCCCCGAAGAACGCCATCACCGCGTCCCCGATGAACTTGTCGATGGTGCCGCCGCACGCGAAGATCGCGTCCGAAGCCAGCGTGAAGTACTCGTTGAGCATGCGCGCGAGCGGCTCGGCCGCGATCTTCTCCGACCACGTGGTGAAGCCGACCAGGTCGGCGAAGAGGACGGTGACGACGCGCGTGCGCACGCCCTTCCACTCGCCCGTCGCCTCGACGTCCCGGATGATCTCCTCGACGACCTGGGGCGAGTGGTAGCGCTCGAGGCGGCCGCGGATCCGCTTCTCCTCGATCACGTGGTCGTGCAGCCGCGCCCGCTCGATCGCGACGGCCGCGAAGTTGGCGAGCGCGGTCAGCAGGTCGAGGTCCTGCTCCGAGCAGCTCCCCGCATGCAGCGGTGAGTCGAGGTAGATCACGCCGATCACCGAGTCCCCGTTCCACAGCGGGGCACACATCGCGGTGCGGATCTGCTGCATCCGGATCGACTCGCCGCTCTCGAAGCGCTGGTCGGTCTGGGCGTCGGACGTCAGGATCGCCACCTTCTGCTTCACGACCATGTCCACGATCGACCGCGACCACTGCGCGGTGCCGTCCGAGGTGTGGCGCCTCGCGCTCTTGTAGCGGGAGATCCGCAGCTGCAGGGCGCCCTTCTCCTCGAGGAGGAGGAAGCCTCTGTCGACCGCGAGGAATTCGAAGATGAGGTCCATGACCTTGTCGAGGACCGTCTCGAGGTCGTCGGCGGAGATGAGCGCCTTGGCGACCTGAACCAGGATCTCGAAGACCTTGTTCTTGTAGGCGACGTCGAGCACGACGCGCTTGCGGTCGGCGGTCGAATCGGGCGCGATCGCGGGGGCCCGGTCCAGGCCGAAGTCCTGGTTGAACTCCGCGATGGGCCGGATGCACGTCGAGGTGGAGTCGATCAGCCGGTCGCGATGCTTCCCGACGGTCGGCTCGTCCTTGAAGCGCAGGACGAACGTGCCGATCACGACCTCGTCTCCGTCCTTGACGACCGCGCGCGGCACGGTCTCGTCGTTGACGCGGACGCCGTTGGTCGAGCCGTTGTCGTAGAGGACCCAGTCCCCATCCTCCTTCTTCAGGTACGCGTGGCGGCGCGACACCGAGAAGTCGTTCAACACGATGTCGTTGTCGGTGGCGCGGCCGATCGACGCCACCTCTTCCTTCGCGCTGAACGTTCGAGGCTGGCCGTCGACCTCGTAGAGAACCTGAAACATGGGGTGTCGGAATTATAAACCGCCGGCCGCGCGGAATCGGACCCTCGTGCGGCGCGGCGCGGCGCGCGAGCGAATCCTCAGGGCGCCAGGGCAGGACCGAGCGCGAAGCGGATCCGCACGGTCTTGCGCGAGGCGACCGGTCCCGCGGGCCCGCGCGCGGGCCGATACGTCCACTTCCGCACCGCGTCCGCCGCCGCGTCGGAGAGTCCGAGCGGAAGCCCGCGCACGACCTCGACGTCGGTCACCCTGCCCTTCGCGTCGATCGAGACCTCGAGCTCGACGGTGCCCTCGATGCCCGCGCGGCGCGGCAGATCGGGATACTGCGGCTCGACGCGCGTGAGGACCGTCGCCGGCTCGACGAGCCCGGGCAGGCTCTCCTTGGCCGCGGGCGCGGGCACGCTCGGCGCATTACCGGAGTCCTCCGCCGGCTCTCCCTCCATCGCCGGCTCCTCCTCGGGCGGCGGCTCCTCGTTCAGGTTCACGAGCGTGAGGTCCTTCAGCGGACGGACCTTCTCCGGCGTGACGCCGGGCTGGCGGGGATCGCGCGGCACGAGGTCCACCTGCGCGGAGCTCGCGTAGGCGAGTCCCCATTTCTCGTCCTGAAACGCGAAGTAGGAGTGGTCGACCGAATGGATCGCGATCACCGTGCCGCGTGCCAGCCGTCCGCCGCGCGGCGCCAGCGGATAGGGCGCGAGAGAGATGTCGGTCTCCTCGCCCACGACCCCGTAGACCGGCGGGAAGGCGAGGACCGTCTTCGCCCGCCGCGTGCGCGCGTCGCGGTCCGCATCCCGCTCGACGGCCTCGGCGGGGAGGAAGCCCTTCGCGCCGTCCGCCTCGACCTCGACCCACGGGCCGCGGTCCCCGGTGATCGTGACGCGCGCGCCCTGCGGGAGGGTCGTCCCCGCCGGGCCGTCCCGCGTGGGCTCGCGCCGCAGCGCGACCGAGTCCACGGTCACCGTCGCCGGCGAGCTCTCGGGCTCCCCCGGCGCGGAGGCGAACGCGCGCGGCCGCAGCAGCGAGTACACGACCGCGAGCGCGACGAGCACGAGCACGGCAGCGGCGGCCAGCGGCCAGAGCCCGCGCAGGCGGCGGACCAGCGGGCTCTCGGGGCGACGCGCGGGCTTTCCTTCCGGCGGCTCCGGAGGCAGGAACGCGACGGGCAGCTCCGCTACCGGGTCCGCCGCAGGCGCCGAGGCCTCGTTCTCCGGCGGGGGGAATTCCTCGTTCATCGCGCGGCGCGGATGTAGGTGCCGCTCTTGCCCTCGAGGGCCTCCGACAGCGATTCCGCGCGCGTGATCAGGACCTCGTGGCCGCCCGCCTCGACGAAGCGGATGGCGGCGTCGATCTTGGGACCCATGCTCCCGGCGGGGAACTGGCCCTCGGCGAGGAGCCGCTTCGCGGTGGCGACGTCGATCACGGGCAGCTCGGCCTGCGTCGGCTTGCCGAAGTCGCGCGAGACGCGGTCGACGCCGGTCAGGATGATGAAGAGGTTCGCGGACAGCGACGCCGCCAGCATCGAGGCGGCGTAGTCCTTGTCGATGACGGCCTCGACGCCGCGCACCTCTCCGTCGTCGGAGATCACGACCGGGATGCCGCCGCCGCCCGCCGCCACGACGATGTGGCCGCGGTTGATGAGCGCGGCCGCGATCTCGACCCCGCGCACGGCGCGCGGCTTGGGCGACGCGACGACCTTGCGCCAGCCGCGGCCGGCGTCCTCGACCATCGTCCACCCCGCCTCCCTCTGGAGCCGCTCGGCGCGATCCTTCGCGAAGAACGGTCCGACGGGTTTGGACGGCTTCTGGAACGCCGGGTCGGCGGCGTCGACCTCGACCTGCGTCATGATGGTCACGACCTGCTTGCGGAACCCGGCGCGGGGCAGCTCGTTGTCGAACGCGAGCTCGAGCAAGAAGCCCATGGAGCCCTCGGTCTGCGCGACGCAGAAGTCGAGCGGCTGGGGCGGAACCCGATCCGCCGCCTGCTCCGCCTGGATGAGGATGTTTCCGACCTGCGGGCCGTTGCCGTGGACAACGATCAGCTCGTAGCCCTTCCCCAGGATCGGGACCAGCATCCGGACGGCCTCGCGCGCGCGCTCGAGCTGCTGGGCGACCGTGCCGGAGTCCTCCGGGCGCAGGAGCGCGTTGCCGCCGAAGGCCACGACGGCCAGCGGGCGGACGAAGGAGAAGAACGGAGTCGGATTCATGCCGCGCCGCGAGCCCTAGGGCTTCACGTCTTCGCGCACCAGGGGCATCGTCATGCACCGCGGGCCGCCGCGAGCGCGAGAGAGCTCGTGGGCCGCGAGCAGGACCACGTACTTCTTGTCGGGCTTCCAGAGCTCGAGCTCCTCCTTGCCCAGCAGGAGATCGGCCTCGTCGACGACGGTGTAGCCGGCCCGCCCGAGCTCGGCGGCGGTCGCCTCGTTGCGGTCGTAGATCAGGATCACCCCCGGGGCCAGCGCGAACGCGTTGGCGCCGTCGGTCCACTGCTCGCGCCGCTCGGCGATGGGATCCTCGCCGCCGCAGCGCACCGGCTTCAGGTCGAGCTTCTGCGCCTTGAGCGCCGAGAGGAGATCCTTCTCCGTCGTCCAGGTGATCTCGCGCTTGGTCAGGTCGCACTCGTAGACGTCCGCCTCCTCGGCGCCGTCCGGCAGGATCATCGGTCCGTAGACCAGGCACTCGTTGGGAGAGATCATCGTGAAGACCGTGTCGAGGTGCATGTACGAGCGCTCCGGCGGGATCGCGACCACGATGATGCGCTTGATCGGCGACTTGCGGTGCTTGAGCGACTCGGTGAGCCGCTCGATCGTCGTCTTCTCCGTGCGCTCGGAGTAGCCGATCGCGAGCAGGTCCTCGCGCAGGACGAGGATGTCCCCGCCCTCCAGCGTCGGGCGCATGCGCGCGTAGGAGGACGGTCGACCGTAGTCCGCCGAGAACTCCTGGAACCAGAACTTCCCGCCGTCGGGGCTCGGGAACTTGGGGTGGAGCGACAGCACGTAGCCCGAGAGCAGGGGCTCGCGCAGGCGCGCCGGCGTCGCCATCGAGCAGCGGATCGCGCGCTCCCCCACGATCACGAGCGGGTCGCGCTGGAAGAAGTAGTTGGGGATGGGCGGCAGCGCGTACAGCTCGGAGGCCGCGCTCGCCATCTCGGGCCCCGGCTTCTCGATGCCCGTGATGAGGGCGGACGCCAGCTGCTCCGGCGAGAGGTCGCGCAGGCGGTAGTCCATGTCCGGGCCCCAGCCCAGGGTCTTGCCGAGGTCGTCGAGGATCGCGCTGCGCTGCTCGGGGACCGTCAGGACATCCTCGAGAAGATCCTGGATCTCGAGGACCTCGTCGGCGACGTAGCCCAGGACCTGCTGGAAGCGGCGGTGCTCCTCGCGGGCGCGGTTGCCGTAGAGGATGTCGTCGAAGAGCAGCTCCTCCATCATGGAGGGGACCATCCGGTCGATCTCGGGCCCCGGCAGGTGCACGAGGACCGACTTCAATTTCCCGATCTCGGAGGTGACGCGGAGGCTCATGCAGGTCCCCGTAGCGGGGAGCGCGGGATTCTACAGGAGTCCCCGGCGAACAAGTCGCGCGGGCTCGTCGTCCCGCCGTAACTGATTGGGAAGACTGGGGCTGCTCGGGCCTTGGACGAAAGCGGGGACGCGTGAGGGCCGCCGGATACGATCTGGACAAACTCAAAGGAGAACGTCATCACGATCGAGCGCTGCGTCTTCGAGTCGAACAACTCGGGCGTTCTCGCCCAGGACGGCACGCGGACGGCGATCCGCGCGAGCGTCGCCTCGGGAAACATCTCCGGCCTCCTCGCGCAGTCCGCCTTCGGCGGCTCGGTGGAGCTGACGGTGTCGGATTGCCTGGTCTCGCACAACACCTCCGCCGGCATCACGAGCGAGGGAGACTCGCCGGGAGGATCCGCGACCGTGCGCGTCTCCGGCTCCACGGTGACGGGCAACCAACGCGGCCTGGTTCAGGCCGACTTTGGCGGATCGAGCGCCTTGTTCTCCCGGGGAGACAACACCGTGGAGGGGAACCCGGGAGGGGACCTCTCGGGCACGATCCAGGGCTACTCGGGCAAGTAGCGCCGCCGGTGCGGCGGCCGCGTCAGGACGGCGGGAGGAGCGGCAGCAGCTCCGCGCTCTTCCCGCCCTCGACGCTGCGGTCGGCCTTCTCCGAGATGGTCTCGAGCCGGGTGGTGAACCGGTCGAACGCCTTTGCTGTCTCGTCGTACTGCTTCTGCGCGTTGCCGAGGTGCGCCCCGAGTTTCTCGAGCGGTCCTCCCACGCGGTCCCAGAGTCGCGCGAGATCCGCCAGGTTCTGGTGCACCTCCCGGGCGTTCTCCTGAAGCTCGACGCCGCGCAGTCCGAGCGTGATCGTCGCGAGGTACGCGTAGATCAGCCGCGGCGAGACCGGAATCACGCGCTTGCCCGCGGCGTAGTCGGCGAGCGCCGTCTCCTCCCCGTCCGCGGCGATCTCGGCGTAGACGGCCTCCGCCGGCACGTACATGAGCGCGAAGTCGCAGGTCCCGCTCGCCGGACGGATGTACTTCTCGGCGATCGCGTCGACGTGGCGACGCACGTCGCGGCCGAACTGCGCCCTCGCGCGCTTCTTCTCCGCCTCGTCCTCCACCTCCCGCGCCCGGCGGTAGTTCTCGAGCGGGAACTTGCTGTCGATCGGGACCACGCGGTCCTGGACGAACACGGCCGCGTCGACGATCACGCCGTCGCCCAGGGGATGCTGCGTGGCGTACGACCCCGGTGGGAGGGCCTGCGCGAGCGCCTGCTCGAGAAACATCTCGCCGAGCGTGCCGCGCAGCTTGGGCGGCTTCAGGAGGTCCTCGAGCCGCGTGACCTCTCCCGCGATCTTCTCGATCTTGAGCGAGGTCTCGTGCAGCCGGCCGAGCTTCTCTCCGACCTCGCGCAGCAGGTGCCCGGATTTTCCGAGGTGGTCGACTAGGCTCTGCTGTCCGGCGTCCAGCCGCTTCTCCACTCCTTCGACGCGCGTCTCCATGGAACGCCGCAGCTCGTCGAAGCGCCGATCGACCGACTGCGACGCCTCGCGTGTCCGCGCGGCCTCGCCGAGCAGCAGATCCATGCGGGCCGCGGAATCGCGGCTCCGCGCCAGAAACAGCGGCACGGCCCAGCCGATCACCGCCAGGACCGCGGCCGTCAAAGCGAGAAGGACGAGCAGAGCCCCAGTACCCATGCTTTCAGGATAGCCGGGAAGCAGGACAAATGATGTCCGACAGGCGCCTTTGCTAGCGAAACTCGGATCCGCCTCGAGAGAGCGATTTCCGAGGCGCTGGTCCGATCGTCCGCGGCACGAGGAATCTCCGCGAGCGTAGCGGAGGACGCCTCGCGCCGCGGGAGCCGAAGCGCAGTGAGGGGTCAGGCGGTCGGTCGAGCCCCTCTGGGCGAGCCGACCGCCGGTGCGCCCGCGGGGCGCAGACCCCCGAACGAAGCGGAGGCGACGGCTAGTCCCGCCGCCCCGAGAGCGCGACGACCACGGCCACGAAGAGCGCCGCGCCGATGACCGACCAGAGGAACGGAAACGGCGGGCCGTCTCCCAGGCGGATCAGGAAGAGCTCGGGCAGCTTCGCCTTGCGCGCGATCCAGGAGCCGAGCAGCGCGCCGATGAATCCGAGCACGATCGACACCACGCAGCCGCCGCGCGTGCCGCCCGCGATGGCACGCCCGATGCCGCCCGCCAGCGCCGCGATCAGGAGGTAGAGGAGGACCTCGAGAAGCGTCATTTGACGAAGGATGACACACAGGAGCCTCCGTGGTCAGCGGTCATCCCCTGTGGGACAATGCCCCCTCAGGGGAGGGCCGATGGCGAACACCGAACCCCCCAAGAAGGGCGACTCCAAGGAAGACCGGGAAGTCGACTACCTCATGTGTACCCAGTGCGGTACGCCGTGCTACGTCTTCGAGATGGAGGGGCCGCGGATCCTCGAGGCGACCTGCCTCGTGTGCGGCAACGACGAGATCGGCCTCTTCAATCTCGGCGAGGAAGCCGGCATGGAAGACGAGTGAAGACGACCGACCGATTCGGCTACGTCAATCCGCTCACCGAGCGGTACGCCTCGGAGGAGATGTCGAGGATCTTCTCCCCCCAAACGAAGTTTGAGATCTGGCGAAGGCTTTGGCTCTGGCTGGCCGAGGAGGAGCGCCGCCTGGGCCTGCCCGTCTCCGAGGAAGCGCTCACCCAGATGCGGGCGCACCTGACCGACATCGACTTCGAGGCCGCCGCCGCCGAGGAGGCGAAGACCCGCCACGACGTCATGGCGCACGTGCGGGTGTTCGGCGAGGCCGCCCCGGCGGCCCGGGGCATCATCCACTGGGGAGCGACGTCGGCCTACGTCACCGACAACACCGACCTGATCCAGATGCGTGAGGCGCTCGACCTGGTGGACCGCCGCCTGGTCGCCGTTCTGCGCAAGCTGCGCGACTTCGCCCTCGCCCACCGCGACCTGCCCGCCCTCGCGTACACGCACTTCCAGCCCGCGCAGCCCACCACGGTCGGGAAGCGCGCCGCGCTCTGGGCGTCCGACCTCCTCGCCGACTTCGAGGAGCTCCGGTCCGTCCGCGACGGCCTTCGCTTCCTGGGCGCCAAGGGTGCGACCGGGACCCAGGCGTCCTTCCTCCGGCTCTTCGACGGCGACTCCTCGAGGGTCGAGGAGCTCGACGCGGCTCTCGCGCGGCGCGCGGGCTTCGGGCGGCGCCAGATGGTCTCCGGCCAGACGTACTCCCGCAAGCAGGACGACCGCGTCGTCCACGCGCTCTCCTCCCTCGCGCAGAGCTCCCACAAGATCGCGACGGACTTGCGCCTCCTGCAGCACGAGGGCGAGCTCGAGGAGCCCTTCGAGAAGTCGCAGGTCGGCTCGTCCGCGATGCCGTACAAGCGCAACCCCATGCGCGCCGAGCGGATCTGCTCGCTCGCGCGGCACGTCATCGCGCTCTCGCTCGACACGGCGATGACCGCCGCGACGCAGTGGCTCGAGCGCACCCTCGACGACTCCGCCAACAAGCGGATCGCGGTGCCGGAGGCGTTCCTCGCGGCGGACGCGATCCTGACCCTGCTCGAGAACGTCGTGGGCGGGCTCGTCGTCCACCCGGAGGTCTGCGCCCGCCGGCTCGCCGACGAGGCTCCGTTCCTCGCCAGCGAGAACGTGCTCATGGAGGCCGTCCGGCGGGGTGGCGACCGCCAGGAGCTCCACGAGAAGCTGCGCGTCCACGCCCGCGCGTCCGCGGAGAGGCGGACCGAGGCGGGCGGCCCCGCGGACCTCCTCGACCGGATCGCGGGCGATCCCGCCTTCGGCCTTTCGGCGGCCGACGTGCGCGACGCCGTGCTTCCCGAGAAGCTGATCGGCCGCGCCGCCGAGCAGGTGGAGGCGTTCGTGCACGGGGAGCTGGACCCGGCGCTCGCCGGCGCCGCCGCCGCGCAGAGCGCTCCCGTGCGCGTGTGAGGGCTTGAGACTCCGACGCGCGGGCCTCGCGGCGTTCGCCGTCGTGCTGCTCACGGCCGACTGCGCCACGTCCCATCCCCCTCCCCCGGCCATGCATCCGATCCCCGTCGAGGCGCTCACCCCGTCGTGGAGCGAGGAGGGGCTCGCGTCCTGGTACGGCGGCGACGACGGATTCGAGGGCAAGCCCACCGCCTCCGGCGAGATCTTCGACTCCGCCAAGCTCACCGCGGCGCACCGCGACCTGCCGATCGGAACGGTCGTCGACGTGACCAGCGTCGACACGGGGCGCACCGTGCGCGTGCGCGTCAACGACCGCGGCCCCTTCGTGCAGGGCCGCGTCATCGACCTCTCGCGCGAGGCCGCGCGCCGGATCGGCCTGATCGGGCCGGGCGTCGGAGCCGTGCGGCTCGCCCTCGTCTCTCCCGGCCTCGCGCCCACGCCCGTTCCCGCGACGGTGGCGGAGGGGCCGTGGGCGGTCCAGGTCGGCTCCTTCGGCGAGCGAGACCGCGCGGATCACCACGCGGAGCGCGTCCGCTCGGCCGGCTTCGCGGTCTACTTCGAGCCGTTCGAGGGCCTCACTCGCGTGAAGGTCGGCCCGTTCCCCTCGCGAGGCGATGCCGAGAACCAGCTCGCTGCTCTCGAGAGCGCGGGGTTCGAGGGGATCGTCGTCCCGGCGCACTGAGAGACGTGAGAGTTGAGAGTTAAGAGTTAAGAACCCGGGACGAACTTCCCCCACTCTCAACTCTCAACTCTCAACTCTCAACTCTCAACTCTCAACGGCCCTCGCATTAGAATCCCCGCTCCATGACTCCGGCGATCTCCTGCCGCGGCCTCCAGAAGCACTTCGACGACGTGAAGGCGGTCGACGGCCTGGACCTCGAGGTCTCCCCCGGCGAATGTTTCGGCTTGCTGGGGCCCAACGGCGCCGGCAAGACCACGACGATCGAGATCCTCGAGGGCCTGACGAAGCCGGACGCGGGCGAGGTCACCATCCTCGGCCGGCGCTGGGGCGGTCAGGAGCGCGAGCTGCGCGAGCGGCTGGGCATCTCGCTCCAGGAGAGCCGGCTGACCGAGAAGCTCACGGTCTACGAGACGCTCGAGCTGTTCCGCTCCTTCTACGAGCGCGGGCGCGATCCGGAGCGGCTCCTCGAGGACCTCGCGCTCGAGGAGAAGCGCGACGCGCGCGTCGGCAAGCTCTCGGGCGGGCAGCGCCAGCGGCTCGCGGTCGCCTGCGCGCTGGCGGGAGATCCGGAGATCCTGTTTCTCGACGAGCCGACCACCGGCCTCGACCCGCAGAGCCGTCTCCAGCTCTGGGAGCGGATCGCCGTCTTCAAGGCCGCCGGACGCACGGTCCTCCTCACCACGCACTACATGGAGGAGGCCGAGCGGCTCTGCGACCGCGTCGCGATCGTGGACCACGGCCGGATCATCGCGCTGGGCACTCCGGCGGAGCTGATCGCCGGGCTCCACGCGCCGCACATCATCGAGTTCTCGAGCGAGCCGGCCGTCGACGACGAGCTGCTCTCCTCCGTCCCGGGCACGGGCGAGCGGAGACAGCGCGACGGCCGCTGGCAGCTGGCCGCGGCCAACCTCGCGCAGGCGGTGCCGGCGCTGCTCTCGACGCTCGACGACGCCGGCGCGCGCCTGGTCTCCCTCTCGACGCACCGCGCGACGCTCGAGGACGTCTTCCTTTCTCTGACGGGCCGGGAGCTTCGCGATGAATAGACGCGCCCAGGTCGAGACGACCGAGCGCAGGCGGGGTGCGCCGAGTGAGCGCCGTAATCCCCTCTTCGCGCTGACCCGGGCGCGGCTCCTCGAGTTCGTGCGGGAGCCGGAGGCGATCTTCTGGGTCTTCGCCTTCCCGATCATCATGGCGATGATCCTGGGCTTCGCGTTCCGGGACCGCCCCGCCGACAAGGTCGCGGTCGGAGTCGCCGGAGAGGCCGGGCTGCGCGCGGTCTCCGGCCGGCCGCTCGCGTCGCCGGCGCTCACCGTCACGGTCTTCCCCACCGTGCGCGCCGGCCTCGACGCCCTGCGCGTCGGGAAGATCGCGCTGCTCGTCGAGAACGCGGACCCGCCCGTGTACCACTTCGACCCGACGCGGCCCGAGGCGCGAATCGCGCGGCTCGAGGTCGACGACGCGATCCAGCGCGCCGCCGGGCGCAGGGACCCGGTCGCCTTCCGCGAGACCGAGGTCCACGAGAAGGGCTCGCGCTACATCGACTTCCTCCTGCCCGGCATCCTGGGCCTGAACCTCATGGGCACGGGGATCTGGGGCATCGGCTACTCGATCGTGACCTCGCGGCTCAAGAAGACGCTCAAGGTGATGGTCGCGACACCCATGCGCAAGTCCGACTTCCTCCTCGCGCAGATCGGCTCGCGGTTCTTCTTCCTCGTCGCGGAGCTGGTCGTGATCCTCGCGTTCGGCGTTCTGGCGTTCCACGTCCCGATCCGCGGCTCGCTCGCCCTGCTCTGCCTGACCGCGCTGGTGGGGATGCTGGCGTTCGCGGGCCTGGGCCTGCTCGTGGCCTCGCGGGCGAGGACGCTCGAGGCCGCGAACGGGCTCATGAACCTCGTCATGGTGCCGATGTGGCTGCTCTCCGGAGTCTTCTTCTCCTCGGAGCGTTTCCCCCAGGCGGCGCAGCCCTTCATCAAGGCGCTCCCGCTCACGGCGCTGAACGATGCGCTGCGGGCCGTGATGCTCGAGGGCAAGGGCCTCCCCGCGATCGCGGGCGCGCTCGCCGTCCTCGCGGCGTGGGGGCTCGTGAGCTTCGGCGTCGCGCTGCGGATCTTCCGGTGGCAGTAGGGTCGAGTCGGTGATCCACCGCGTCCTGATCGTCAACCAGCGCGAGGT
>Ga0068860_100000475_pt1 | contig 49893 bp, 38 predicted proteins | sample KBSSwiS32_FD_66597 | JGI IMG/M metagenome (GOLD analysis project Ga0068860, IMG submission 66597) | Switchgrass rhizosphere microbial communities from Kellogg Biological Station, Michigan, USA - KBS Switchgrass S3-2 | ecosystem: Host-associated > Plants > Roots > Rhizosphere > Soil ... | reverse complement strand
ATTGCCCAACTCGACCGCGCTCTGGCGGGGTTCTTTCACCCTGCCCTTGCGCAGCCCATTGTCTGGGACGTGCGGCGTGCCGCGGCGTTGATGCCCATGTTGGCGGAAATCCAACCGCCGGAACTGCGGGACGCGCTCAGCAGCGCACTCGAGCCGCTGGAGCCACTGGTGCAGCGGTTGCGGGGTTTGCGGTCGCAAGCGATCCACGGTGATTGCCATGGTCGCAATCTGCTGGTCAACGACGCTGGTGATGCATGTGTTGGGATTATCGACCTCGGTGACATGATCCATGCGCCGCTGGCGCTGGAAATCGCGGTCACCATGGCCGAGTTGCTGACCGACGGCGTGGCGTCGCTGGACGAAATGCCCGAGCTGCTGGCCGGCTACACCAGTCTGCAGCCGCTGGAGCGGGCCGATGTTGAGGTGCTGTACGACTTGATCACAGCTCGCATCGCTATCGGAGTGTTGATTCAGGCGTGGCGCGACCGAAACGGGATGCGCGCTGGTGTGGCGAGGCCGACTTCCGGGGCGTCCCCAATGGGGGGCGAACGCGCTGCCACATCGCAACGTGACCCGCTGGCGCCAGCGAGCGGCGGCGCGCAGGCGGGTCAATCGAAGCATGACGCTCTGGCGGCAGCGAGCGGCAGTGCTCAGGCGGGTCAATCGAAGCATGACGTTCCGGCGCCAGCAAGCGGCGGCGGGGTAACTAACACTGATCTGGCTACGGCATCGGCGGCGGCGCTGGAGGCGTTGGCAGCGCGCGGCAGGGAGCAACTGACGCAGCAGTGGCTGGAAGCCGCCGGTGTGGCGTCCGTAAAGTTGGGTCGCGGGCGCGTCGTGTCGGCCGACCTGGTCCGTCGGCGCCACAAGGCGCTGGGGGCAAACGCCGAGCTGTCATACGACCAACCGCTGCACCTGGTGCGCGGCGAAGGCGTTTGGGTGTACACCTCCGACGCTGAGCGCTTCCTCGACGTCTACAACAACGTCCCGCATGTCGGTCATGCGCACCCAGCCGTCGTGGCAGCGATCGCTAACCAGGCGAAACGCATCGCCAGCAATACGCGATACCTGGATACCCGGATCATCGAGTATGTGGAGCGTCTGACAGATACACTGCCGCCCGACCTCGACGCGTGTTTGTTCGTCAACTCAGGAAGCGAAGCAAACGACATCGCCTGGCGGATGGCCAAGTCCCACACCGGGCACGAAGGCGCGCTGGTGATGAATTTCGCCTATCACGGCATCACTGACGCCGTAACGGCGCTGTCGCCAGCGATATGCCCGAAGGTACCCGCCCACGTAGAGCAGCTCGCCGCGCCATCGGCCAGCGACATCGCCGCCGCGGCGGAGGTGGACGTGGCAGCCGCAATCGCTCGGCTCCGAGGCCGTGGCTACAAACCTGCGGCGCTAGTGATCGACAGCGCTCTGACGAGCACGGGCATTTACGACCCGCCTCCAACCTGGATCACCCCCATCGCAGCCGCGGTGCGAAAAGCCGGGGGGCTCATCATCGGCGACGAAGTGCAGTTTGGCCTCGGCAGGTCAGGCTCGCATTTCTGGGGCTTCACGAGGCGTGGCTACCACCCCGACATCGTGACCCTCGGCAAGCCAGTTGGTAATGGCTACCCGCTTGGCGTGGTCATCACCCGCCGGGCGCTGCTGGAGAAATTCCAACGCGACACAGGCTTCTTTTCCACCTTCGGCGGCAACCCAGTCGCAGCAGCAGCGGGATTGGCCGTGTTGGATGTGCTGGATAAGGAGCGACTGGTGGAAAACGCCCGGGTAACGGGCGACTACTTCATCCGAAGGTTGAAAGAGTTGGCCCAGACCCACGCAGCCATCCGCGACGTCCGCGGTGCCGGCCTGATGGTGGGCGCGGAGCTCACCGATAAAGCCACAACCAAACGTGTCGTCAACGGGTTGCGCGAGCGCGGTGTGTTAACAGGATCGGAGGGCCCAAACGGCAACGTGCTGAAGCTGCGGCCGCCCATGCCATTTCACATGGAACACGTGGAAATTGTGATCGAGGCGCTCAACGCGACGTTGTTGGCCGACCGGCCGTAAACGCCCGGCGCGGTCAACCGGCTCGCCGGCCATCCATGATGGTGACCAGCGCCGCGCGTATGCCCGGCTCGAACGCCGAATGCCCGGCATCCTCAATAATCTGCAGCGTCGATTCCGGCCACGCCGCATGCAGCGCCACCGCCGTAATCGGCGGGCATAGCAGATCGTACTTTCCCTGCACAATCGCACACGGAATATGCCGTATGCGCGAAACGCCACGCATCAGCGCATCATCCGGCACAAATTGCTGAGACCGCATGTAATGCACTTCCAGCCGCGCCAACCCGACGGCGGACGGCGAAGCGACTGGCCCGGACGCCACGGTCGTGCCGCTCGTCCGCAGGCTGACACTCTTAGCCTCATAGCCGGCCCACGCATTCGCCGCAGCCGCGCGAATCTCAGGCAGTTCGTGATTCAACTGAGTCCAGTAGCCGTCGCACAAGTCACCCCGCAGTGACTCGGGCAGGAACTCGACAAACTGCTCCCACGCCTGCGGTGCGAAATTCCGCATCCCATGCAGGAACCAATCAACCTCATACGCCTGCAGCAGGAAGATCCCGCGCAGCGTCAGGCTCAAACAAGGTTGGGGGTGCGTCTGCGCATACGCCAGCGCAAGCGTGGATCCCCACGACCCACCGAACACATGCCACTGAGAAATCTTCAAAAGACCGCGCAGCGCCTCAATGTCCCTCACGAGATGCGCCGTGGTGTTGTTTCGAGTTTCGCCGTGCGGAGTCGAACGACCCGCCCCACGCTGGTCGAACAACACGATCCGGTAGTACTGCGGATCAAAGAAGCGTCGGTGTTCTGGAGAGCAGCCTGCTCCGGGACCACCGTGGAGGAACAGGACGGGCACCCCGGACGGGTTGCCGCACTCTTCCCAATAGATCGTATGAAGGTCGTCTACCGGTAGACGACCCGTGCGATAGGGCTCAATGGATGGATAGAGATCACCCTTCACCGGTCAGATTTTCAGTCCTATGCGCATCCGCTCATCATACCAGCGGTGGAAGGCATCGACCATGAACTCAGTGGAGCTCAAGGGTCCGGGGACATATTCAGGGCTCGCAGTGCCACGCTGAGTCTCTTCAACGAACTGCGCATCCTGATGGTTCGTCGCGTTCCAGACCTCGGTCAGCTTGTTGAGGTCGTAGTCCTTCCCTTCTTCCGCATCAGCGTGGACCAGCCACGTTGTCCGCACCAAGGTGCGGACGGGGTCGATGGGGAATACGGCGAAGGTTAAAACGTGATCGCTGAGGAAGTGAAACCACGCGTTCGGCTGCGTATGCAGATGCAACGTCCCGAGACGCTTCTCGGTCAACGATCCCAGCAATTTGGTGCATGCCACCTGGGTGTTCGCCGTCATGGACTCACCAGCGCCAGCGAGTACGAGACGCTCAGTCCGAAAGCCCGTCGGTCGACCGTACAGCTCCTCGATGCGCGCGAAAGGGACACCGGCCCGGTTCCAACTCTCATGCACCAGCCGTTGCGCCTCCTGATAGAGGACGTAGATCTTGCGCTCCTCATCGGACAGCGACGCCTCGTCGATATCGCCGAGGAAGTGAAACAGCGAATTCAACAGTTCAGGGTGACCACCGCAATGGAAGCACTCACGGTTGTTCTCCATCGTGAGCTTCCAGTTGCCGTGCTCAATCAGGTCAACCTGCTTGGCGACCTTGGTGCGTGACAGCTCATGCTTGCTCAGATACGGGGTGACCCGTGCTGTCAGCTCCTCGAAGTCGGCGGGAGGGTTTTCGCCCACACACACAAACAGCAACCCCGACAGGTTACGCAGGTGAACCGGCTTCAGCTTCAGGCCGCGCGCCAGCTCGACATCATTTCCCGGGCCACAGTCCACGACCTTGCCCGATTGGTCATAACCCCATCGGTGGTACGGGCAGACGATTTTCGAACCTACGACACCGGATTCCTGCTGCAGGATGCGCGAGCCACGATGGCGGCACGTGTTGTGGAAGGCGGCAATCGCGCCGTCGTCCTGGCGCAGGATGAAAATCGGGTACGGCCCGATCTGGTAGGCCTTGTAATCACCCGGCTCGGGGATCTCCGCCTCACTGGCTACAAACAACCAGTGGCGCGCGAAAATGTGCTCCAGGTCGGCGGCATACACCCGCTCGTCACTGAAGAACGCGCTCGGCAGCGCAAAACCCGGCGTGCGGGAGTTGAGAAGAGAGCCGATGTAGTTACGCAGATTGAAGTCGTCCATGCTCATGAGACTACACGCACGACCAAGGCAGCCAAATTAAATTTCGTCATGCCCCTATCGAAAAAACTTACGCGACGGCGACGGCGTTGCTCTCCAATAGGTCATTCAACGGCGCGGGACGGTGCAACAGGAACCCTTGAGCATAATCGATGCCCAGGGAGCGCAGTTTGGCCAGCACTTCCGGCCGGTCCACGAACTCGGCAACCGTTTTGACTCCCACCACCCGGGCGACTTCGGCGAAGCAGCGGACCGCCGCCTCGTCCAGGGGATCGTCGACCACGTCCCGGACGAACTGGCCATCGATTTTCAGGTAATCCACCGGCAGGTTCTTCAGGTAACCGAATGACGACGCGCCCGAGCCAAAGTCATCCAGGGCGACCTGGACTCCCAGTGCGCGGATCTGAGCGATGAAGGCAGCGGCGTCAGCCAGGTTCGTGACGGCGGCGGTTTCAGTGATTTCCACACACACCTGTTGGCAGATGCGGGGGCCAGCTTCCCGGAAGGAACTGATCGCGTGGCGGTGAAATGCCCGGTCTCCGATCGAATGGCCTGAAAGGTTGATGGAAAGCGTCCGAATGATCCGGGGATCGGGCAGGGACTGCAGCCAGGCCAGGGCGTTCTGCATCACCCACTTGTCGATACGCGATGCCAGGTGGAAACGCTCGGCCGCCGGGAGGAACGCGCCCGGGGGTACGAGATCGCCATCATCCTGCACCATGCGCAGCAGGGCTTCGGCCCGGATCCCATGGGACTTTCTGCCCAACTCCTCGATACGCTGGGCAAACAATACAAACTGGTTCTGATCGAGTGCCTGCTCGATACGCATCGCCCACTGCATCTCGCCGGCGCGGACCCGGATCGCGGTATCCGTATCGAACCACAGGTGAACGCGGTTGCGGCCAGCCTCTTTCGCTGCATAGCAGGACGCATCAGCCGCCTGCATGATGGCCGCGGCCGTCGTCCACCGATCATCCACGGGAACGAGCCCGATGCTCGCGCCGATACGAAAACTGCGATCGTCGTGCATGAACCGGAACACAGCCATCGCATCGCAGATCTGCTGCGCCACCCGCTGCGCCTGTTCCGCCGAGCAATGCTCCAGGATGATCGCAAACTCATCCCCACCCAACCGCGCCAGCGTATCGCGCGTGCGGATGGCATCGGCAAACAACTTGCTGACCTGTTGCAGCAACTGATCGCCGATGGCATGACCGCAGGAGTCATTCACCAACTTGAACTGATCGATGTCGATGTACAGCAGCGCATGCTCGCTGCGATCCTCACCGGCTTTCTGCAACACCCGGCGCAGCCGCGCCTCGAATTCACTGCGGTTCACCAGACCCGTCAATGCATCGTGCGTGGCGTTGTAGCGGATCTCGCCGGAAGCCTCGCGCAACTGCTGGACCGCCCGCCGCCCTTCCAATGCGGAAGCCGCCGCCTGGGCCAACTGCCTGAGGGTGTCGAGTTGTGCCGGGTTCAGCTTGCGAGGCGCTCGATCGATAACACATAACGAACCGACGCAGGAGCCGTCTGCCAGACGGACCGGCGCGCCGGCATAAAATCGGATTCCGAGTCCCCCGCATACCCACGGATTGTCGGCGAAGCGCTCATCGCGTAAGGCGTCCGGCACCTCCATGACATCGTCCTGGAGGATGGTTTGGGCACAAAACGAAGCGTCGCGCGTTGTCTCCGTGAGGCCAGGCAGCCCGATGTTGGCCTTGAACCATTGGCGGTTCGCGTCCACCAGACTCAGCAAGGATATCGGTGTCCCCGCAACGTGGGCGGCAGCACGCGCCAGCGCATTGAATTGCGCCTCGGGCGCACTGTCGAGTACGTCGAGCGCACGCAGCGAAGCCAGTCTGGATTGTTCGTTGTCGGGCTTCTTTGCCGTCAGCATGTCCGAGGGTTCCTATCCCCAGCCGCGATTTTCGACTTCAGTCGGAAGACCCGCACTCGATTACGTCACATTGGTAGCGATACGCAGCGGCCAACGGGCCGGGCAACGGCACGGTCGAGCCCACGCTATGGCCTGTTTTGCCTGGTAAAAATCGTCCTGTCGAAGCCGTAAGATGTGCCCTATGTACAACAAAGGTGGGAATGCATGAGCGAGGTGTCTTCCGCGGTTGAAGCGGAATTTCGAGGGGGGCCGCGCGCTGGAGCCCCATTGCCACCCGGGCCGCTGCTGGGCTTTGTGGTTGCGGTCGCGGCCGTTGCCTTCATCGCACTCCTGACCTATCACTCACTCCAGACGCGATCGGTGGCCGCAAAGCGGGTCACGCACACCCTGCAGGTGATGGATCAGCTCGAGACGATTCTGTCCCTCACAAAGGATGCCGAAACGGGTCAGCGCGGTTACCTGCTGACCGGCGAAGAACCGTATCTGGAGCCGTTTTCGGATGCCAAGGTCCAGCTTCCGGATGAGCTCCACAAGGCCTACGACCTGGTGGAAGGCGACCCGGTGCAGCTGCAGCGGCTCAAGAACCTCGAACAGGCGGTCAAGGACAAACTCCTCGAGCTGGATCAGACAATCGCACTGCGCCAGAAAGGAGAGACTTCCGCGGCGCTGACGGTGGTGCGCAGCGACCGGGGTAAGACGCACATGGACCGGATCCGCCAGTTGGCGACCACCATGGCCGCGAGCGAGCGCGGCGCGCTGACGGAACGGCAGGACGACTGGCAACACGCCGAATACATTTCCTCCGCCGTAACGTTCGGCGGTTCATCTTTGCTGCTGCTGCTGATTGGCACCGCGGCCATCCTGACTTCACGAGACTACCGGGCACGGCGGACACAGGTTTGGCTGAGAACGGGCCAGATGGTGTTTGGCCAGCGGATTCAGGGCGAACAACGCCTCGAGCGGCTGGGCGAGCATGTATTGACCTTCCTCGGTTCGTACCTGGGCGCAAAAGTCGGCGCTCTCTACATCGCCGAAGGAGCCGGCGTCTTCCGTAGGTTTGCCGGTTATGCGATGGCGGCCGGCAGCGACGTCCTGCGGGCCGGCGATGGGCTGCTCGGTCAGGCCGCGCGGGACAGCCGCCCTCTCAGGGTCCAGAACGTGCCCGACAACTACCTGCCCATTACATCGGCACTGGGCCACGGTGCCCCTCGCGAGATCCTGATAGCACCCGCCACCGCGGATGGAACGGTCCATGCCATGGTGGAGCTCGGATTCCTGCGCACCCTTCACTCAGAAGACCTGGAGTTGCTCAACCGGATTTCGGAGAGCCTCGGGGTCGCCATCCGCGCCTCGAAGGACCGGACGCGGCTGGAGGAACTGCTGGAGGAAACCCAGCGCCAGGGCGAAGAGCTGCAGACCCAGCAGGAGGAACTGCGCGTCAGCAACGAGGAGCTCGAAGTGCAGTCCCGCTCCCTCAAGGAGTCGCAGGCCCAGCTCGAATCCCAACAGGCGGAGCTCGAGCAGACCAACTCGCAGCTCGAGGAACAGGCACAACTGCTGGAACACCAGAAGGACGAGCTGTCCAGGTCCCAGGCAGTCCTCACCGAGCGCGCCGCGGAGCTGGAGCGCGCCAACCAGTACAAGAGCGAGTTCCTGGCCAACATGAGCCACGAGCTGCGCACGCCGCTCAACTCATCCCTGATTCTCGCGAAGATCCTCGCGGACAACCGCGCCGGCAACCTCACCGCCGAGCAGGTCAAATTCGCGCAGACCATAACCGCCGCGGGCAACGACCTGTTGGCCATCATCAACGACATTCTCGACCTGTCGAAAATCGAAGCCGGCAAAGTCGAGCTGGCGCCCGAAACGGTCACGGTCGCCCGCATCCTCGATGACCTGTCGCGTACCTTCCAACCGGTCGCGCAGAACAAGAGCCTGGGATTCAGGGTTGAGCTGGCAACGGGCGCGCCCACGCAGATCGAGACAGATCCGCAGCGCGTCGGCCAGATTCTGAAAAATCTCGTTTCCAACGCCCTCAAGTTCACCGAAGCCGGCGAAGTCACCGTGCGGGTATTCCCCGGCACCCACCAGACACTGTGCTTTGATGTGAAAGACACCGGCATCGGAATCTCAGAGCACCAGCGCGAAATCATTTTCGCCGCCTTCAGACAGGCCGACGGCAGCACCCATCGCAAGTACGGGGGCACGGGCCTCGGGCTGACCATCTCGCGCGATCTGGCTCGACTGTTGGGAGGCGATATCAGTGTTATGAGCACACCCGGCGAAGGCAGCACCTTCACACTGACCTTGCCACTCGTGTACCGGGCCAACACCAACGCCGCCGCCGTGAGCCCGCTCGCGCCGGCACCCGCAATTGCTTCGCCGCCCGCCACGCCGCGGCCCGCGCCCGGGCAGACGCCGCGGAGCATGGTCGAGGATGACGCGGATCGAATCCAGGCGGATTCGCGTTTGATCCTGATCGTGGAAGATGACCCCTCATTCGCCACCATCCTCAGGGACCTGGCGCATGAGCTCGGGTTTCAATGCATCATCGCCCATACGGCCAATGATGCGTTGGCCGCGGTCGCGACCTACAGACCGAAGGCGATCCTGCTCGATATGAACCTGCCCGACTACTCGGGGCTGGGCGTGTTGGATCAACTCAAGCGCAATCCACAGATGCGCCACATCCCCGTCCATGTTGTCTCAGTCGCGGACTACTCGCAGGAAGCTCTCGCCATGGGCGCCGTGGGTTATGCCATGAAGCCGGTCAATCGCGATCAACTGGCTGAAGCGCTGCAACGTCTCGAAGCCAAGTTCTCGCCAGGCGTTCGGAACGTTCTGGTGGTTGAAGATGACGAGCGGCAGCGCGAAAGTATTCGCCAGCTACTGCAGAACGATGACGTAAAAATCACTGCCGTGCGCACGGCAGCTGATGCCCTTGCGCGGCTTCGCGAAACGACTTTCGATTGCATGGTCATGGATCTCAACTTACCCGATTTCAGTGGCTATGAGCTGCTGCAGAAAATGGCGGAAACGGACGAAGTCTCATTCCCGCCGGTCATCGTCTACACCGGCCGCTCGCTGACCGGTGACGAAGAGCAGCGCCTGCGGCGTTTCTCGAAATCCATCATCATCAAGGACGCCCGTTCACCCGAGCGGCTGCTGGATGAAGTCACACTCTTCCTCCACCAAGTTGAGTCGAAGCTGCCGGTGGAACGTCAGCGGATGTTGCAGGTTGCCCGCGACCGCGATGCAGCGTTGGAAGGCCGTCGCATCCTGGTAGTTGAAGACGACGTCCGCAACATCTTTGCGCTGTCGAGCCTGTTGGAACCCAAGGGCGCCGCAATCGAAATCGCACGCAACGGCCGCGAAGCCCTGGAGTCGCTCACCCGCAACCCCAACGTCGATCTCGTGTTGATGGATATCATGATGCCGGAGATGGACGGCCTCACCGCCATGCGCGAAATCCGCAAACGGCCCGACTGGAAGAAGCTGCCCATCATTGCCCTGACCGCGAAAGCGATGCGCGATGACCAGGAAAAGTGCCTGGCCGCCGGCGCCAACGACTACATTGCGAAACCGCTGGATGTGGAGAAGCTGATGTCACTGGTGCGTGTCTGGATGCCGAAGTAACTGCGACGTGGCCACCGAAGACGCCGACATTGAGCTGCATCTGCTGATTGATGCGATCTACCTGAAGTATCACTACGACTTCAGGCGGTACGCGACTGCTTCCATCAAACGGCGGCTGACAACGGCGATGTCCCGTTTCAAGGTCGGGACTTTCTCCGAGCTGCAGAGCAAGGTCCTGCACGATCCGGCCATGTTCCCGGCGCTGCTGGATTTCCTTACGGTTCCCGTGAGTGAGATGTTCCGGGACCCCAGCTACTATCGCTCGCTGCGCGAGATGGTCGTACCCGTCCTGAGAACCTACCCGTCACTCAAGATCTGGGTGGCCGGCTGCAGTACCGGCGAAGAGGTCTACTCGCTTGCTATCTTGTTGCGCGAGACAGGACTGTTGGATCGCAGCCTCATCTACGCGACCGACATCAACCCGGGCGTGCTGCAGAAAGCCTCCGCCGGCGTGTACGAAGTTGATCGGATCGCGGGTTTCACCGAGGCCCATCGCAAGTCAGGCGGCACTACCTCGCTGTCCGATTACTACACGGCCGCCTACGGGCGCGCCGTCTTCGACAAGTCCCTGCGCGAGCACATCGTGTTCTCGGATCACAGCCTCGCCACCGACAGTGTGTTTGCCGAAGTGCAATTCGTCTCGTGCCGCAACGTGCTCATCTATTTCAACCGTGACCTGCAGGATCGGGCCATTGGCCTGTTCCGCGATGCATTGTGCCGCAAGGGATTCCTCGGCATCGGCTCGAAGGAGTCGCTGCGCTTCTCGGCACACCGCGATTCCTTCATCGACCTGGTTCCCAACGACCGCATCTTCCAGAAACAGGACGCCCTGTGATTGCAGTCGAGTCACTCAAAGGCCGCATCGAGGCCATTGTCATCGGCGCTTCCGCGGGTGGAGTGGAAGCATTGGGCCTGATCCTTCCCCGCCTGCCGGCGAAGTTCCGTCCCTCCCTGCTGATCGTTCTGCACCTGCCCCGTGAACGGCCCAGCCTGCTCGTGGAGATCTACGAAAAGCGCTGTGCGCTGCCGATCCGGGAAGCGGATGACAAGGAGCCGATCGAGCCCGGGACGGTCTATTTCGCGCCACCGGACTATCACATGCTGGTGGAACGGAACCGGCAGATTGCCCTCTCAACAGAGGAGCCCGTGCATTTCTCGCGCCCCTCCGTGGATGTGCTGTTCGAATCCGCGGCCGACGTGTTCGGCAGCCGGCTGCTGGGCGTGATTCTGACCGGCGCCAACGAGGACGGGGCAGCCGGCCTGCACGCGATCCATCGCGCCGGCGGTGTCACGGTCGTTCAACAACCGGACAGCGCCAAGGTACCTCTCATGGTAGTGTCCGCGCTGCAACGCAATCCGGCGGATTTTGTGCTATCGCTCCCCGAGATTGCGGAGCTGCTCAAAGGACTGGGTTAGGCAGCTCCCGACCACAATGGAGAACTCAGTGAAGTGTCTGCTCGTCGATGATCTGGAGGAAAACCTGCTGGCGCTCGAGGCGTTGCTGCGGCGGCCGGACCTGGAAATCCTCACCGCCCGCTCCGGCCGGGAGGCCCTCGAGCTGTTGCTGATTCATGACGTCGCCCTCGCCTTTCTCGACGTGCAGATGCCCGAGATGGATGGTTTCGAGCTGGCCGAGCTCATGCGCGGCAGCGAACGCACCCGCCAGGTCCCGATCATTTTTGTCACCGCCGGCGCCCGCGATCAGCATCGCCTCTTCAAGGGCTACGAAAGCGGTGCCGTGGACTTTCTCTTCAAGCCCATCGAGCCGCACATCCTGCAGAACAAGGCCGATGTGTTCTTCCAACTGCACCGGCACAAACAGCAGCTCGCCCAGGAGCTGCGGGAAAAGACCGAAACGCTGCGCCTCAACGAGATGCTCACGGCCGTGTTGAGTCACGACCTGCGCAGTCCGCTGAATGCCGTGCTCACTTCAGCCGTGCTCATTCAGCGCCGCTCGACCGAGCAGCCCGTGAAGGATACGGCCGCGCGAATTCTCTCGAGCGGCCAACGCATGAGCCGCATGATCGAGGACATGCTCGACATGGCGCGCGCCCGCCTGGCCGGCGGCATCCCTCTCAAGCGCGAAGCAGCGGAGCTGGGCGCGTTGGTGGATCGTGTAGTTGGCGAGATCCAGACCGCCTGGCCGGAACGGCGGATCGAAATCCAGAAGACGGGCGATCTCAACGGCAACTGGGACGGCGAGCGCCTGGCCCAGGTTGTATCCAACCTGTTGGGCAACGCACTTCAGCACGGTGCGGATGCCAGCGCCGTGCATGTGAAAGTCGATGGCACACGAACCGGGGCAGTGGTGGTGACCGTGTCGAATGCCGGCACCATACCCTCCGACCTGCTACCTCAACTGTTTGATCCATTCAGAGGGGCTCAACGCCAGACCGGACGTGCGGAAGGTCTCGGCTTGGGGCTCTACATCGTGCAACAGATTATCAAAGCGCACGGCGGTCGCGTGGAAGTGCAGTCCGGCGGCGGCGACAACCGGACTACCTTCACTGTCTCGATCCCGCGCTAGCCCGCTTTATTCACGAACGGGAAACGCCGGTGCCGGCGGCGCCTCACTCGGGGAGGGTGTTTTCGGCACCGCCCGTAAACCCATCCATGGGGGGCTGCGGGAAAAACTCCTGTTTTTCACGCTGCCGAAAACACCCTCCCCGAGTGAGTCACCGCTTTCAGGCCGTGCCGCTCGCGAATAAAGCGGGCTAGAGGGTTTTCAGCACAGCGGCGAAGCGGTTGATTTCGGTCAACGTGTTGTAATGCACCAGTGACACGCGGACCATGCCGGTTTCCTTTGCCAGTCCCATGCGCTGCATCAGTCGCGGCGCATACATGTGACCGTCGCGGATGCCGATACCGGCGCGCGCCATGGTTTCCGTCACTGTCTGCGGCAACACGTTCGGGATGTTGAAACAGATCGTCGGCACACGCTCATGGATGCGCGCCTCGGAATCGATGCCATAGATGGTGGCCTTGCGGTCCTTCAACACGCGCAGAAGCTCTATGGACAGCGTCTGCTCATAGGCTTTGATGGCGTTCATGGCAAACTGCGTATCCTGACCCAATGTGCCTGATTTCCCCGAAAGGGTGCGTCCCAGCTGCGCGAGATAGCTGACGGCCGCATCCATGCCCGCGACGTTTTCATAGATGAACGTGCCGGCTTCGATCTTTCCCGGCGGCTCATCGGGAATGAAGTCCTCGCGGAATGTCGGCAATGCCATCAACAGGTCATAACGGCCGTACATGAACCCCATGTGCGGCGCGAAGATCTTGTAGCCGGAGCAAACCAGGTAGTCGCAATCGAGCGCCTGAACGTCTATCTGGCCGTGCGGACCGTAGTGCACGCTGTCGAGGAAAATCTCGGCGCCGACGGCATGCGCGGCATCAGCGGCGGCACGAACATCAACAATGGTGCCGAGCGCGTTTGATGTCAGGGTGCACGCAACCAAACGGGTGCGCGAGCTCAGCAGAGGTTTCAGGTCATCGACGTGCAGACAGCCGTCATCACGCATCTTCCACCAGACAAACTTCGCCCCCATGCGCCCGAGAACGAGCCAGGTGGCAATGTTGGCCTCGTGGTCGAGGTCGGTGATGATGATCTCGTTGCGCTTCTCCAGCGTCATCCCGATAGCGAGACTGATGATCCGGATGAACGAAGTTGCATTCATGCCGAAGGCAATTTCTTCGGAACGCCGCGCGTTGACGAACGCAGCCACGCTGGCGCGCGCACGCGCGATCGTTTCATCCACCGCCATGCTCTGCGGATAGCGACCACCGCGCTGCACGTTGTGATCGATCAGATGGAAATTGACAGCATCCAGCACCATCTGCGGCACTTGGGCGCCGGCCGCATTGTCAAAGAAGACGGAATTGCCGGCATGCTTCAATGCAGGGAATTGCTCGCGCAGGGTTTCTGCGGGAAAAGCTGCCGATGGAGGGGCCATCCGTGCGTTCATCATAGTCTTCCGCTTCGGGGTCGGGTTGCGCGGGATGATACTGGACCCTCCGGTGTCAACCGGGACGAAATTCGGCCCGGTGGCCTAGAAGCGCCTGTACGATGGTCTCGACATCCTTTTCATTGTTGTAGAAATGAAAAGTGGCCCGCAGGTTGTCATCCCGGAACGAGGTGACAATATCCTGTTCCGTCAACCTGCCAAACAACTGCGCAACCTGGTTCGCCTGCACACAGATCATGGGCCCATGCCGCGCATCCTCGCGCGGCGTGATGCTCGGCCACTCGATTTCCTCGAGCCGGTCCATATACAACCGGGTCAGGTATTTGACCCGCTCCTCGATCACATCCGTCCCCACTTCCAGAATGATCTTCAGCCCCGCCTCCACCGCGTAGCAATTCACCACGGCAGGCGTACCGGCCTCGAAGCGCCGGGCCGTCGGCGACGGCCGGTTGGCCGTGATATCCATGGCCGTGATGTTGGCCTGGGCGAACCACCCGGTGTTGGTGGGAGTCAGCTCGGGAATCAGTTCCTTGCGGACATACAGAAATCCCAGGCCGGCAGTGCCGAGCAGGTACTTGAGCATGCCCCCCACGGCGAAGTCGACGTCGAGCTTCTTCACGTCAACCGTCATCGAGCCCACGGCCTGGTAACAATCCAGCATCACTTTCGCGCCCCTGGCGTGCGCGAGCTTCACGATCCCGGGAATATCCAGCCTGGCGCCGTTGCGGAAACAAACCTGAGTCACCGCGACGATCTGCGTCTCATCGTCAATGGCCTTCTCGAAGTGCTCCAACGGGATGTACCCGTCAGCATCACGATGAACGTGGACTACACGGGCGCCGCGCAACTCCTGCGCATGCCAGATCTGGGCGTTGGTGGGAAACTCAAAGTCGCTGATCACCACCTTGTTGCGCTTCCCCGCGTGGCGACGCCCGGTGAAATTGAAAGCACTGGCGAGCGCGTTGATGCCGGCTGAGGCGGATGCGGTGACCGCAATCTCGTCGGCTTCCGCGCGCAGCACCTGTGCCATCAGCGAGCGTACTGACTCGTTTTTCATCACCCACACGTCCCAGTTGGCTCCCACGAGCAACCGGTCATCCATGTAGTTGTTGATCGCCTGCTTCACCGTATCGGCCAGGGCGCAATAGGAGCCGCTGTTCAGGTATGTCTTGCGTTCCAGCACGGGGAAGCGGCTGCGTAGCTCTTTGAAGTCGGTAATCATTTTTTATGTGCTCTCGCCCAGATGAAATACGCTCCCGAGATCAGGAGCATCCACGGCACGCCGAACTCCCAGGAGACGTTGTAATCCTTGCTCAGTCCCATGGTGATGAGCACGGACGCCAGCGTCACCAAGCCAAAAATCTGCATCCAGGGGAACAGTGGCATCCGCACCGGCAGGCTGCTGGCATCGTGGAACCGCCGAAAGCTCAGGTGGCTGATGAGAATCATCATCCAGACAATGATGGCCGCGAACAAAGCGACCCCGAGCAGATAGTTGTAGGCCTGCGGCGTGTAGATCGACACGCCGGCGGCAACGAGAATGCACGCTCCCGAGGTCAGAATGGCCGCAACCGGCGTGCCGTTCCTGCTCAGATTGCCGAGGAACCGCGGTGCATAACGGCCTCGCGACAGCGAGAACAACATTCTGGAGCACAGATACACGTTGGTGTTCATGCTCGACAGGGCGGCACTGATCACCACAAAGTTCATGATCCCGGCGGCGTGCCGGATGCCGGAATGCGCGAAGATGGTCACGAATGGACTCTGGGCGACCACCTTCACGCCAGTCGCGGTCCAGGGAACGGTTGTGACAATGATGGCAAGTGCCAGCACGTAGAACGAGAACAGGCGGAACACCATCGTCCGCAGCGCCGCGGGAATGGCCACCCGCGGGTTCTGAGCCTCGCCGGAAGTAACGGCTATCACCTCGATGCCATTAAACGAGAAAATGCCGACGATGACGGCCATCCAGACACCGCTGAAACCGTTGGGCGCAAAGCCGCCCGGCAGCCCCGTGAGGTTATGAAAGCCGGTGGCGGGCCGGCCGATGCCAAAGATCGTGGCCGCGCCCAGGATGATGAACAACACGATCGCGGTGATCTTGATGGTCGAGAACCAGAATTCGATCGTGCCGAAGTTGTTGACCGAGCGGGAGTTGAAATACAGCAGGATCAGGCTGAAGCCCAGCGACCACATCCACACCGGGACGTCCGGGAACCAGAACGTCATGTACAGACCCGCCGCGACCGCCTCCCCGCCGATCGCTATGACTTGGGAGATCCAGTAGGTGTAACGCACCACAAACCCCGCCCAGGGGTTCAGGTAGGTCTCTGCGTAGGTACCGAAGGAGCCGGCCGTGGGATGCACCACCGCCATCTCCGACAAACTGAAGACCATGACCAGCGCCACGGCGCCGGCCAACGCATAGCTCAGAATGACAGCGGGACCGGCCGAGCCGATGGCAATGCCGCTGCCCATGAACAGCCCGGTCCCAATGGCGCCCCCGAGGCCGATCATGACGATCTGCGCCTTCGTGAGCCCGCGGTGCAGGCCGCCTTCGCGTTCGCTGATGGAAGTTGCGTTCATAAGGTGTCCGGACCCGTACTCGGATCGGCCGTGTTCCGCGTCACGACCGAGTCCGAGTACAGGCCGGAGTCGACAAGGTACTAGCCACCCGTCGTGGCTCCTGCCACGATGGGATCATATTAAAATTTGCGAGTGACTTTGATGCCGACTGTGCGGGGCTGGACAGTCAGCAGCGCATTGGGATCCTGGGTGGAGTTGATCGCCGAGACCTCGGCGCGTTTGTCGGTGACGTTTTTGGCGAATGCCGTCACGTTCCATGGACCGTTGATTACGCCGAGACGCAGATTGACCAGCGTGTACGGTTTCAGCACCAGATTGAAGTCCTGGTTGGACGCAAAATACGCATTGATGGCGTCCCGGTAGGTGACATCAACCGCACCCATTCCTTCCCAGTCGCCGTAGATTGGACGCGTGTAGTTCAGTCCGATATTGAACTGCACCTTCGGCACGTTCGGAATGGTATCGCCGGTCCGGCCCAGCGTGGGATTCAACGCGTACTGCTCATCGGAGGCGCCCTGGACCAGCGTGGCATCCTGGTAGGAGCCGGCCAGTGTCGCTGTCAGATACTGAATCGGCCGTGCCGTCAGCTCGAATTCGACGCCCTTGACGTGCGTGGTGCCTGCGTTGCCCAGGTAGACGAAGGCCGCATCCGCCGTGGTTTCCTGGACCTGCATGTTGTCCCAACGGATGAAATAACCGTCCAACTGGTATTCGAGGGTATTGTTGAGCAACCGTCCTTTGATACCCACTTCGAAGTTGGTGAGCGTGTCCGGAGCGTAGGCCTTGGGGATGGGCTCGAACGGCTCGCTGACCGCATTCAGGCCGCCGCTGCGGAAACCGGTTGAGATGGTTTCGTAGGCCAGCAGCGCGTCACTGAACTTGTAGCTGACGTTCTCTTTCCAGGTGACCTTGCTGAAACTCTGTTCCGGATCGGGCACGGGCACGAGGTTCGGTGCATCAGCGGGGAAGCCGCCGAACGGGTGAGTCTGAGTCTGCACGCCGTTCAAGGTTTCCGTAAAGTACCGGATGCCGGCCACCGCGGTCAGAGCATCCGTCGCCTTCCACGTTACTTCGCCGAAAGCCGCCCATTGGGTTGTGGTGCGCGAGTCGGTGCGCCCGAAGAAGGTGTTGCCATTGGGGTTGCCCAAGGCATCGTCATCGTTGGAGGAGCTGAAAGGCCCATTCGGGAGACCGAAGGCGTTGGTCTTGATGACCTCGACGGCCAGGTCCTGGCTCTCGTGCTCGCGATAGCCACCGATGACGAAATTCACCGGGGAGTCGAGCTCGCTCGCATAGCGCAGCTCGCTGGAATTAACCTTGCGCGTGCGCGGCTCGAGGGTCTCTGCCGGAATCGGCACATCGAACGAAACCAGGATCGGGGTCGAGTCGAAGTTGAAGTCAACGGTGCGGTTGAACTGGTTGGTGGTCGCGGTCACCGTACCAAAGTGGGTGTTGTAGTTGACGGTTGCGCCGAATACCGAAAGCGTGTCGTTCCAGGGACTCTGCGTCACATCCGTGTTACATAGATCGCAACCCTGCACCGGGGCAATCGGTCCACCATTGAACGCCGTTATGCCCGGGGGCGTCCATCGGGACGATCCGCCCGATTTCTCGGTCTGCCGTGTGTAGTTGGCATCGATCGTCAGGTCTTCGAACGGTTGATAGCGAACGGCCACGCGCGCGCCGGCCACGTCGTCGTCATTGACGCCCTCCAGCAAGCCCACCGTGCCCACGCGTGTCTGATTGACATAGCCCGAGTCGTACTGTTTCCAACCGACCGCGCGCACGGCCAACACGCCGTCGATGATGGGCAGGTTGACGGCGCCGTTGAAATTGTAATTTTCCTTCGGCGTATGCACGGTGTTCGAATATTCGGCGGTGCCGTAACCTTCCACCGTGTTGAGATTCGGCAGTTTCGGTATGAAGCGGATCGTGCCGCTCATGGAGCTGGCGCCGTACAATGTGCCCTGGGGTCCGCGCAGGACCTCCACGCGATCGATGTCATACAGACGCACGTCGGGATTGAATCCGCCGCCGTCGTCGGCGTTCGAGCCACTGATCACGGCCTCACCGTAGTAAACACCGGTGGTGGAAGCGCCGGTCGAGTTGATACCGCGGATGACGTACTTCTTGTCGCCCGGACCCAGGTCCTGGATGGACAGGCCGGGAATGTCGCCTGCGATGTCCATGATGCCGGAAGCGCCTGCGTTCTGCAGCGCATCGCCCGACAGCGCCTGGATCGACGCCGGCGTATCCAACACCTTGGTGGCATTCAGCTTGTTGGCTGTCACTACGACTTCGGTGAGCTCGGCGCTGTCGGCCGCGGGCGCATCGGCGGCCGCCGCGGCCTTGGCAGACATCGCGGCGCTGGCGGACAGGATACTGGCAACAGAAATCGCAATGATCCGTGAGCCGTTGTTATTTGGCACGATTTTCAGACCCCTGATTATGTGACGCCTTCCGGCGTCTAGTCGTAGTAATTGATACTCGGATTGTCGCCGGGGCAGATCACCCCCACGACATCGATGCCGTCCGCCGAGGTTGCCTCCAGCGAATGAAGCTGCTTGCGCGGCAGGAAGATCACATCCCCCGCCCTGACGCGCGCCTTTTTGTCTTCCGTCCACATATAGCCTTCGCCGCTCAACACGATGATCGCCTCTTCGTACAGGTGGCGATGCGAGGCGGCCTTGGAAGGCGGTATGTGGCCGATGAATTGAGTGATGACATTGGAGCCGATGCGCTTGTCCACGAGAATCTGGAAATAACGCGGCCCCATGGCCGTGCGCTGCTCAGGATCAACCGAGACGACTCGTTCCGGGCACGTGGCATCGAAGTTGGCGGGCATGTCATCCAACCAACTGATCTCGCCCAGCGGACAGGCGAGCACAAACACTTTGAGAGTTTCGCCCACGGCGGCACTGAGTTGGACCGCCTCGGACGGACGGATGTACACGCCGTCGGTGGCTTTCACGGGAAAGATCTTCCCTGAGATGTTGACCGTCCCGGTACCGGCGCCGATGAAAAGAATAACGTCACGGGTACCCAGACTGAAGATCGGTGACGGCTCCGTGGAGGCTTCCATGAGAAGCTGCGTCTGATAAAGAGCGCCCATCTCAGCGGACACCATGTAGCAATACCGTAGAGAGCCACGGGTCTGCATGGTCGCGAGGTCAGAAGAGAACACGTAGCAGGTGCCGTTCAACAAGGCGCGCGCGCCATCCCGTTCGGTCACGACCGGGATATCGCGGTTCTGCGGGCTCAGCGGATCATCGAGCGGCGAACCACCGGGAAGGTTCGTGTGGGCGCCGTCGCAAAAGGGCCCGTTGCGTGTGTGTTTACAGCCACAAAAGAGGAGCTCATCGTCCTGGGTGGCTTTGAACTTCATGGGACTAAAGCCGGTGCCCTCATGCGAGCCGTCGCAAAATGGCTGTTTCGCGGAACGTCCGCAACTGCACCAGAAATAGGTCCGGCCGGCCTTGACGTTGATCAGGCAAGGTTTCGGGCGCGCAACAACTGGAGTAGCCATCGGGCTACTCTCCCCGAACAGCAAAGGCCTTGTACAGACCCGCTTTAGGCTAGATGGCCTAATTGATGGTGCGGCACAGGCTTTGCTCGAGGGCCGCTCTCAAGTCGCCACGACAGTCTGCCGATTCCTGTCCACCGTTCGGGGATAGTGCGCTGCGCCAGGCGATAAACCCATCGGGTCGAATCAGCGAGGCCCCTCGGGCACCCACTCCGTAGGACTGGGGAAACAGACCGTCCGGATCTTTGACGTCCTTGCCAATGCAGTAGGAATCGAGAGGCAGGCCGTTTAAATCGCTGACAGCGGCCGTAGCGATCCGGGTCCAGTCTTCACCGTCTGGACCGCTCAGCAGCGTGTAGTTTTTGACGAGGTCGAGCGTCGATACGCGCTCATCCGATCGGGTCAACCACAGGTGCGGCGCCCGTGAGCCGGGCATTCCGCAGGTTGCGCGCGGATCCGCATGAATGGCCTGTGATGAGTTGTACAGGTAACCGAGCTCGATATTCAGATCATCGATCATCGGCTGCGGGGGCGGGCTGGCAGCAAGCCAGGGCGCAGTGCGCGCCACGTATCGGGAAAAAGCCTGTTCAACGGTGAGTTGGGCAACGGGCTTTCGCTCGCCGGCGTAGGTGCTCAACAGGTGTTCGCTCGCGTGGCCCTTCAGCACCAGCGCGAGTTTCCAGGCAAGGTTGTGCGCGTCATGAATACCCGTATTGCCGCCGAATCCGCCGTTCGGCGGCATGAGATGGGCGGCATCGCCAATGATAAAGATTCGCTTGTCCTGGAAGCTCTGCGCAACACTGGCCGTGGCGCGCCACCGTGTGAACCCGTCGATTTTCACTTCGAGGTCGGGTACTCCAACCCCCGCGCGAACGAGCTCTATCAGGCGGGGCTCACTGACGTCCGCGGCCGCATTTGCCGCGGCCACGGGATCGAGCTTGGGGTCACCAACGGAGTTGACGCCGAGGAATCCTGCCTGCGCGCTGCGATTCGTCCGAAAGAATCCGCTCAGGCGCGCATTGTTGACGTAAATGACACTCCAGGCATGGTCTGCGATCCAGGGCGACAGATCGGCCGTGAAATAGATGGTGAGCGAGTTGGAAAAAGCACCCCGCCCCTCGTACTGGATTCCCAGGAGCTGACGCACCCTGGAATGGCCGCCGTCCGCTGCAATCAGGTACTGGCCTCTGAGCTCCCGCTGACTGCCATTCTCACTCGCAGACACAGTCACACCGTCGGCGTCCTGATCTACACCCGTCACCTCCGCCCCTTCAATGATCGTTGCCCCTGCCGATAACGCGCGCCTGCGCAGGATGGGCTCGAGACTCGGCTGGTTGAGGTACAGCCGGCGGCACGGGCTCAGGGCTGCCACGCCTTCATTCAGGCTCGGCATGATGTCCGCCAACTTGCGGCCGGACAGGGACTCCAGGGCAACAATCGCGCCTTCGGGAATGAAGTCCCTGGAGGATTTTTCGCGTACTTCGTCCTCGATGCCGAGGGAGCGAAACAGCTCCATGGTACGCATGTGGAAGAAGGCTGCGCGCGGCAGAGGCGAGCTGGCGCGGAGCCGCTCGATTACAGTGGAACGAATCCCCCGTTGTGCGAGGAATGCGGCGGCACACAATCCTGTGAGGCCCCCGCCCGCGATCAATACCGGAGCCTCGTCTTTCAGTATTCGACGCATATCTTCCCGAAGTGACTGCCTGACTCCTGAAACCGAAACGCCTCCGCCAGCTCTTCGAGCGCAAACGTGCGATCAATGACCGGACGGACAGCGGTAGCGGCCAGGGCTCTGATCATCTGCTGCTGTTGATGGCGACTCCCCACAATCAAACCCTGCAGGCGGACTTGTTTGATCATCAGGGCGGCGGTTGGAATCTGCCCGGCGTACCCGGTCACGGTCCCGATCAGGGAAATATGACCACCGACACGCACTGCCTGGATCGACTGCGCAACGGTTCCGGGTCCGCCCAACTCGATGACGTGATCCACGCCCCGCCCGCCGCTCCAGCCCAAAACGGCATCGCCCCACTCCGCAACGCTTTTATAGTTGATTGTGTGGTCAGCCCCGAGTTGACGCGCACGGGCGAGCTTTTCATCGGATGACGAAGTAACCACGACGTTCGCACCCATCGCTTTCGCAAACTGCAGTGCAAACATCGAGACGCCACCGGTTCCAAGAACGAGTACGGTGTCACCCGCCTTCAAGTGCCCGTCGCCAACCAGGGCGCGCCAGGCAGTCAGCCCGGCGGTAGTCAATGTCGCAGCCTCGGCGAAACTGAAGTCCTTTGGCGCGTGGGTGAACCAGGTGGCGGGCCTGACTACGATCTCACACGCGTAACCATCTACCCCGTCACCGGGCACTGTTGCGAAACTCCCTTCAGTAGGTTCACCGTCCAACCAGGTGGGAAAGAATGTTGAAACCACACGGTCTCCAACATTGAATTCCGTAACGCCGGGGCCCACTTTTTCCACCACACCGGCCCCATCAGACATCAGAATGCGGCCCACGTGTGCCGGGCCACCGCGTTTGGCGACCGAGTAATCGTGATAGTTCAATGAGCTCGCATGGATCCGAACGCGAACCTCCCCGGGCGCGGGCGCCTTCGGCTCCGGAAGCTCTGCGATTTCGAGGTGCTCGAGACCCGCTGTCGCACCGATTTTGACTGCTTTCACCTGTTTTCCCCGAATGTCAGTAAATCGCGAATTTGTGTGAGCACACGATGAGGTCGCCTTTTACCACTCTCGCGCTCCCAGTCCTCGTGTGTCATGACGCCGGTCGTCACTCCGAAGGCCGTTGCTCCTGCCCGGCGCGCCATAATGATCTCAACGGCCGGATCATCTCCAATTACGCCGAGACTGCGAACCGGGACACCCAACTTTCTGGCGACAAAGCGCAACGCATGCAACGAAGGCTTGCCGGTCAGGATCGCGGAAGCCCTGGTCACCCGTCGGATCGCTCCGACAATGGCATACGAGTAGCCCATTGTCCGCCCTTGTCTCGTCGCAAAAAACGGCACATCCGAAGCCACGTACAATTTTGCGCCGGCCCAGATGGCCTCGCACGCGGCCTCAATGTCCTTCATGGTACAGTCGGGATGCCACCCGACAAAAACGGCATCGGCCGCTCGCGCGCCCTCCTCGCCACTGAACGCAACTTCGATTCCCGCTTCCGTCAGCGCGTGCCCGACGCCCCGACTGCCAAGCACAAGTGCTCGTCTGACACGGTTTTGGGTCATGAGCTCCGCCGCAACGCTGGATGGCGTGAACATTCGGTCGTTCGCGATGGGCAGACCTAGCCCTCTTAGGCGAGCGGCTTGCTCGGCAGGCGGATAGGCGCTGCCGTTCGTGAGCACGGCGAATGGAATGGCGCGCTCCTGGAGAACGGACAGCACTTCTACGGCGCCCGGCAGTAGCTCGTAACCGCCGAGGGATCGATCGCTGAGCAACAGCGTGCCATCGAGATCGAACATGAATCCACGGATGGTAGGCAGTGCTTCGCAGGAAGGCGGCCGGGGTGCAGCATTCATGCCTGCGACCGCCGCCGCAGCTCGAGTTTGAACCCGGCTTTCTGCACTGAAACCTGTGTCAGGTCGCGACGCGCGGTCAGCTGTCGCATGAGACTGATCACGGGCCTCACAGCCGGATTGTAGTGTCGTGCTGCCGGGCCCGCGGCCTGCATCGCATCCACCTGCCCGGCAGGCATCGTGGCCCGAAGTAGAAACTCTTCATCGCTCAGGTGCTCCCCGAGTTGCCGGCGCAGCTCATTGAGAGAGGCCATCGGCGGCTCAGCGCGCAACTCCCTGGTGCGGGGCAGCGAGTCGATACGGTCCATTACGTTGGCATCAATCGGGATGTTGGGTTTGCCGAAGCGGCCGATTGCGTACCGGATCGCTTCGTCCGGGATCACTTCGTAGCGCTCGCGACTCGTGACGTTCATGACCGCCTGTGTCAATAGAATCTGTGCAAACGGAGTCATCACAATCGGCCAACCCAACTCTTCGCGGACCCGGCCCAGCTCCTCGATGACAGCCCCTTCCCTATGTGACAAGCGCGACTCAGCGAGATGACGGCGCATCGTGCCGACCATGCCGCCAGGTAACTGGTGCTGCAAATAGGCTGCGTCGAAGGCCTGCGGGCTGCCCTTTGGCAACCCTTCAGCTTCGGCAAGCCGCGTGAAGTAACTGCCGACCTCTTTCAGGGCCTCATCGTCAATACGCACGGTGTGGCCGAGCGCGCGCAGGTTTGAGACAACCCGCTCCGCGTGGGGATTCGAAGTTCCATCGGCCGCCGCACCCGAGGCGCATTGCAATACAGTCGCGCCGTAATTCGGCGCATCCATGTAGAGGTGTTCAGCGAGACCGATGGTGCAATGAGAATGCAACTCCAACGGCTTCGTGCCGATCACAGCCTTGATTGCGGGAATCAGCGTTCTTGCCCGGTTAGGCGAGAGCAACCCTCCAGGGTCCTTGATGTAGAGGGCGTCAATGTCAGCACAGGCCGCGAGCTTGCGCGCGGCGGTCACGTAATGCTCGTCGTCGTGAATCGGACTCAACGTGAAAACGAGTGCCGCAATAACCCACTCACCGCCGGCCTGCTTCACCATTCGTGCGCAAGCGATGTTCGAATCGGCGTCATTCATCGGGTCCGCAAGGCAGAAGCGGCGTATGCCGTTGCGCGCCAGCGCCCGAAACGCGAGTGCCATGAATTCGGGGTGGGCCGTCTCCCAGGAAATGAAGCGAAACCCGGTGGACATGAATTGCAGCGGTGTGTTGGGCATGGCCGCCGTCATCAACCGGATGCGCTCCCACGGATCTTCCTTTTTGTAACGCACCGCCACGCCCATGTGCGTGGAGGTTGTGAAGTCGATGGCCTCGAACCCCACCCGGTCCATCACTGGCGCGATGGTCAGGGTCCGCGCTGTGTCAACACCGAGCGCCGCCCACAAACACTGGTTCCCATCGCGAAGCGAAGTTTCCACGAGCCGAAGGTCAGCCATTGCGTGCGCGCTCCATCGTGAGGGGGCTGCGCTCGAGGAGTCGTGTTACGAAACCCGTATCGAATCCGCCGGCCTGAAATTCCGGGTCGGCCAACGCAACCGCATGAAAGGGCAAATTGGTGTGGATACCCGCCACTCGGGTTGAGGAGATAGCCTGCCGTAAGCGCGTCACGGCGGCCGCTCGATCAGGCGCGTGAGCAATGATTTTGGCCATGAGCGAATCATAGAAAGGGGGAACACGTGAACCGGATGCGATGTAGGTGTCCACGCGAATGCCTTCCTCGCAGGGCCAGGTCACCTCATGCACGCGACCGGGGCTCGGTCGAAAATCGCTGGTGGGATCCTCGGCATTGACACGGCATTCGATGGCACAGCCGCGCACCTGGATATCAGACTGCGACAGGCTCAGACCGGCTCCCGCGGCGATGGCAATCTGCTCGGCGATCAGATCCACTCCGGTCACGGCTTCGGTCACCGGATGCTCGACTTGAATGCGTGCATTCATTTCCAGGAAATGGAAGGACTCCCGCTCGCGGTCCACCAGGAACTCTACAGTGCCGGCACCGCGATATAACAGGCGCTCGCAGAAGCGGACAGCGGCGGAATGCAACGCGTCACGAAGCGATTTCGACAGGCCGGCAGCCGGAGTTTCCTCCACGAGCTTCTGGTACCGGCGCTGCACCGAGCAGTCTCGCTCGCCCAGGTGGATGACTCGCCCTTTTCCGTCGCCCAGAATTTGCACTTCGACGTGGCGACCGCTCGCGATAAATCGCTCCAGGTACACGCGCGCATCGCCGAACGCAGCACCGGCCTCAGCAGCGGCTAGCTCCATGATCGATGGAAGCTCTTCGAGTCGATCAACACGCTTCAATCCGCGCCCACCACCACCACCAACTGCCTTCACCAGGAGCGGTGCACCGATGTCGCGTGCCGCCGTCATTGCCTCGTCGATCGTCGACACCGCGCATCCCGGCACGACTGGCACTCCTGCCGCTTGCGCTTCCAAGCGGGCCCGCAACTTGTCGCCCACGGCTTCAATCTGTGCAGCCGTAGGTCCAATGAACACAACACCCTGCGCCTCGCACAGGCTCGCGAGAGCCGCCCGCTCTGACAAAAAGCCGTAACCGGGATGGATTGCATCGGATTGCGTGGCGAGTGCGGCGTGCACAATCGTGTCGACTTTGAGATAGCTGTCGCCCGGTCGCGCCGGGCCTATGCAGATAGTGCGGTCCGCCAGCTTCGCCGGCACGCTATCGAGATCGGCTGTGGAGGCGGCGAGAACAGTCTCGATGTTGAGCTTGCGACAGGTGCGGATGATGCGGACCGCGATTTCACCGCGATTGGCGATCAGGATGCGGCGCAGGGCCAACTGACTAACCTGCTTTGCGCACGCGCAAGAGTGTCTCGCCGTACTCGGCGAGCGCGCCGTCGGCGACCAATATTTCGGTCACCGTGCCGCGGACACCAGCACGCACCGTATTCATCAGCTTCATGACCTCGATGATGGCCACGACTGTTCCCTCTTCTACTTGCGACCCGACTTCCACGAACGGAGATGCGCCTGGCTTGGGAGCACGATAGAACGTGCCCAGCAGGGGTGAGGCGACTTCGTAGACATTGGGGTCAGCGGGGGCCGCGACGGTGTTGGCGGCGGGCTGCGGCAGTGAGCTCGCGGTCGCTGCGGCGGCAGTGTGTCCGGTGCCGGGCGCCGACACGCCGGACGCGCCAGGCGACGCTTCGCCAGGCAATCCAACTACCGCCGCGGGCGTACCACGCCGCAAACACAGCTTGATGCCATCCATCTCCAACGTTAGCTCATCGAAATTCGACTGCTCCACCAGGCGCATGATTTCCGCGACATCCGCGGCCGTTAGACTCACTGTTTACCTCCGAAAATCGACATGACGTGCAACAGCGGGTCCGCGGCGGGGCGTGCGACGGGCGCCGACTCCTTCGCCGACCACACTGTTTCCGGGCGACTCTGCAGCAGAAGTATCTCGTTGGTACGACGGTCCACGGCCCACTCGATGTCCTGCGGCCGGCCGTAATGGCGTTCGATCTTCCGTGCGATCGTCCTCAGTTCCTGCAGCTCTGCATCGCTCAGGCACGCAGTACGGCGCAGCTCGTCCGCAACGGCAACACTCTGCGTTCCACCCCCCGGCGCCGGCACATGTTGGATCAGTTTCTCCGAGAGGGTGCGGATCGAAATATCGCCGGTAATCTTGGCCAACACCCAGCGATCCGGAGTCACTTCGCCCCCCACAACCGCCGAGCCGAGACCCCAGGACCCCTCCACGGTTACCACCGAACGGTCCCCCGTAAGCGGACTTCGAGTGAACATCACACCGGCTGTGCGTGCATCCACCATCTTCTGCACGACAACCGCCATGGCGACCGCCTGTTCCGGCAAGCCACGCCGGCGGCGGTAGGTCACGGATTCCACCGAATACAAACTCGCCCAACAGCTTCGGACTCGCTGCACTGTTTGATTCAGGTCTGTCACCCACAAGTACGTATCCTGCAGCCCCGCAAAGCTGGCATCCGCGGCGTCCTCAGTTGTCGCAGATGATCGGACGGCGACAGGGCTTTGCCCACCGCCGCTGGGGCCGCAGAGGGCCGAGTACGCCGACGTGAGCTCATCGAGCACCTCGGCTGGCAATGGTTCTGCCTCTATTCGCGCGCGAGTTTCATCGCATCGGGCGGTAGTGGCTGACAGATCGTCGCTACCCAAAGCCTCGATGCGCGAGCGCAGCGGTGCCTTGCGCTCCAGCGCCGCAATGAACCGCTCGAACGCGCCCGTCTTGATCACAAACCCGGGCGGTACAGCAATTCCGGCGCGCTGCAGCTCACCGAGACTGCCGCCCTTGCCACCCACATGCGGTCGATCCTCTAATCCGATATCCGCGAACCAGGCTATGACTGGCGACGCTGCCATGGCTGACTTACCCGAGAATTGTCACGACACCGCGCCCGCCGTCGACGCGGATCCGCTGACCATCCTTGATGCGCGAGGTGGCGTTACCGGTTCCAACCACCGCCGGCAAGCCGTACTCGCGCGCCACAATCGCCGCGTGGCTCATGGAACCGCCGATGTCGGAAACCGCCGCGACAATGGTTTGAAAAATCGGTGCCCAGGTTGGATTGGTGATCTGGCAAACGAGAATGTCACCCGCTTGCAGGCGCGAGATCTCTTTCACCGACTTCACAATACGGGCCGGTCCTTCCACCACGCCACTGGAGGCGGCAAACCCACGCACCTCGTTGCTGTCGGCACCGGAGTCCGCTGCGAGCCATGCGTTCAGGTTCTCGCGGGTGATCCCCCAAAGCATCACAATAGCCGGATCATCGATGACATCCGGTACCGGCCCGAGCGCCGGCGGAGTGACGTGCGTCGCCCACTCCTTCAGTGCCGCACGCCGCTCGCTCACGATCCCTGGCCAATGCGCAGGCCCCCGCGGCGCGGAGCCATTCGACCACGCCGACATGAGATCAATGATCGCCATCTCCAACTCGTAGTGCGAGAGATGAAAGACCGCTTCCGTGTCGGGGAAAAAGCCCTGTGCCGCGAGCAGCGCGCCGAACTCGCGGATCTTGTTGAAAAACAGGTTCGTGTACCAGTGCTCGCAATAAAACTTGTGGCCTTCGACGTAGGGAAACACCCGATGTGCGAGCGTGATCATCTGGTCGTAAGCGGCGCGATCCTCGTCCGTGTTGAGCAGTTCCCGATAGCCCTCGATGAGCTCCTGGCGCTCGGCCCGGAGTCTTTCGATCGGCCGCTCCAACGACTCGCCGGACTTCACCCGCTTGATATATTCGGGCAGGCAGGCAAACGGCATCGACAGGTCGTCGTTCCACGCGCGGTGATAGTGATAGAAACCGTCTCCAACATTGATGTTGAACCACGGATTCCTCGAGGTTTCGAGCTCATCCAGCCATGCCTGCCCCGCAGTGCCCGACTGTTGGAGCGCTGCAATGATCTCGTCGGCGGACAACAATGTTTGAAACTTCGCATCCACGCCGAGCTCAACCGCGCGGCGCGCCAGACGCCGCAGCTCATCGTCGGGGCGAAAAATCTCCGCCTCGATACCGGCGACCATGCGGGCAATGGTCTGATCCGTGATCTCGGGGAAGGCTTTTTTGCAGAAAGCGAAGAACGTGAGATAGGCGCCGTAGCCGAGCAGCAGGAACTCGAAGTGGTGATGCCACATCCGAAAGTACCCTTCGAGGGTCTTCTGGTAGGTATCGAGCAGGTAGTGATTCGACGCGACACCCCTTCCTGCGTGCACATTGGCGAGCGGCTCGAATTCCGGCAACTCGGGCTTCGGCAGCGCCTGAGCATCCCGGATGAGTGTCATCATCTTCTCGTGCCACTGCGCCTGGAGCGTTTCCCAGTTGGCGTAGTAGTAGAAGGCACGCTGTTGGAACTCGGCGGTGCGGCGGGCGATCTCGGCGGGATCGGTAACCGCGTTGCCGCCGATGTACACGCGCCCATTGATGATGCGGTGATCGATTCCCAGTGTCGTCGGCAGGCTATGAACGCGGGTGTTCGCCGCACCCAACGCGCAATAGGCTGCTTCGGCCGTGACCATGTCGAAGGCGGACATGGGCTCGGGGAAGTGCATGGAGTTGTAGAACCAGAAGCGATTGTCGTCCGCTTCGGTGAATTGGGTCAGGTAGGAATACGCCGCCTGTGCACGCTCGGTTCCCGGAACCACCCGCAAGGAGCTGGGCAGTGGAAATCGCTGCGACGGGGCCGGGGTGTTCATGCTCTCCTCTCCTGTGGCGCGGGCATTTGCGCGCTCACGTCGGTCCGGAGCAGCGTACCCGGCGCAGGCTCAGATCGCGCGGATTACAGCGCAAACCCCTCAGGCCGCAACACAATATGGCCCACTGCCGTATTGGACGCCGGCACATGATAGAAGCGATGTAGCTCTTCAACCTGCTTGCCGAGCGCCCCGCGCATAATGAGCCACATGATCAGCTCGATGCCTTCGGAACCGCTTTCGCGCACATACTCCAGGTGGGAAATGCGGCGCAGCGCTCGTGGGTCGGCGCTCAGGTTTTCCAGGAACCGGCGGTCGAATTCCTGGTTGATCAGGCCGGCCCGGGCCCCCTGGAGCTGGTGGCTCATGCCGCCCGTTCCCCAGATCTGTACGTTGAGATCCCCGTCGTAGCGGCTGACCGCGCGTGCGAGTGACTCACCCAGACGCCAGCAGCGCTCGCCGCTCGGCGGCGGAAACTGGGTCACGTTGACACAGATTGGAATGACCTTGACGGGCCATTCACTGACCGGTCCAAACATCAGCGACAGCGGCACGGTGAGACCATGATCGACCTCCATTTCATTGAGGATCGTCATGTCGAAATCATCGAGAATGAGGCTCTGCGCCAGGTGGGCGGCGAACTGTGGATGGCCGGGAACGACCGGCACCGGACGGGGTCCCCACCCTTCATCCGCCGGCACAAAACTATCCGCGCATCCGATCGCGAACGTCGGCACCATATCCAACATGAAAGCCGAGGCATGATCGTTGTAGACCAGGATCACAACATCCGGCCGCTCCTGTGCCATCCAGCGGCGCGTCCAGTCATAGCCGGCAAACACGGGCCGCCAATAGGGATCGTCAACCTTACCCAGGTCCAGGGCTGCGCCGATGGCCGGAACATGGCTCGTGGCGATGCCGGAGCTGATTCGCGCCACCTCTAATCTCCCCGCTCAATGGACCGATTGCCGGCCGGCGATCTGCCCCCGGCCAACATCATCGCCGCATAGGCCTCGGCCGTCATCCCACTCATGGTGGCGACGGTCTGTTGCACACTCCAGCCGTCGGTGTTTGAAATCTTGAACAGGAAAAATACATTGCCACCCAGGGCAATGAGCCGATTGAAGTCGCGATCGCGCACCGCCTGCCGCTGCTCGGCTGACATGGGGAAGCGCTCGAGATACGCCGCTTCATCGGCTTTAAATTCCGCCCGGTTGCGGGCTTTCATCAGGGACTGACAGAACTTGTGCAGTTGATAGGCGCGGCGCGAACTCAGAGTCGTAAACAGAGTCGTTCCCGGGATATCACTGAACTGCGACGAGTCATTGTCCCCGCTCATAGACGTTTGGTACGCCATCCTTGCGCGTAGGAGTCACGAGCCACTTCCGAATAGGGCACCGGGCTCACCGTCGCGCTGATCTCGGTTTGGACGTGCGGCTCCACAGTGGGCTTGCGAGTACCCCCGCCTTCTTCTCCCCATACGAGTTGGACGGCAGTCCCCGGCTCAGCGTGCTCAGCATCCATCATCGCCAGAGTCAGCATCCTGCCTTCGTTCGAGCTGTAGCCGATCCAGGTGGACAAGCCAGCCAGTTTCCCATCAACCAACACCCGATCGTAGGGATGCATCGAGTACACGGCCGACGGAAACTCGAGCGCTTTCGCGCGGCTGTCCTGTTGAAACATCGAGCTCATCACGCGCAGAGTGTCCTCGACATCCAGCGCCAGTGTGACCTTGCGCCGGTGCGGTTGTTTCGCTTTGCGCTCCAACGCATCACGCCCGATGAATTCGTGGTCGAACTTGACGAAGCCCCCGTAGCCCAGATCCCACGGTGTCAGGTAGTAGCCCTCGATGTCGGCCGGCACGAAGCTGCCGCCGATCGAACAGGTGCCTTCGTAGCCGTTCGCCGGCAACCATTCGCGATACTTCTTCAACTCCGCGCCCGTGTAGATCGCAGGTAGCGGCGAAGGTATCCATCCGGACTCCAGCGTGTTGGAAGAGTAGGCGCGGCCGCCAACCTGGCGCAGTCCGAATGCGCTGCCCGCCGCGACCAGGGCGAGCCGCACCGCCTCGCCCTCATCCCAAGGGCCGAAAAGCTCAAAACCCGGCTGTCCCACCATCCCATGGCGCAAAGCCCGTACGGACTTGCCGGCAATCGTGAGGGTGGTCATGTTGAAGAATTTCAACTCGGGCGGTTTCGCGCCGGTGGCCGCTTCGATCACCTGCATGGCATTCGGACCCTGGATCTGGAACCGATAGGACTTCCGGCGCCCGTCCGAGCGGCGTGCCGTACGCTCATCGAGCTCCACCTCGACGTCGAACCCGCCTGTTGCCGCGTGAAACATAACCCAATTCAGAGCGGGCGCCCGGCCGACGAGATTGAACTGGTCCTTGCCGAGGTAAAAGAGAATGACATCGCCGATGACATACCCATCGGGCGTGCAGGGAACGAACTGCTTCGCCTTGCCGACTTCAAATCCCGCGAAACTGTTGACACCCAGGTATGACAGGAGTTTCAACGCATCACGTCCGGTCACCGCCAGATCAGCCATGTGATAGGACTGATTGAAGAGGACGCAGGTCTTCTGCCACGCCCGCTGCTCATCGCGCCAGTTGGTGAATTCCGCGGGTACGCCCGGGTAGGCATTGGGCCCGGTCTGCTGGTTTCTGAGCAGACCGACAATGTCGCCGCTCGAGCTGGCCGCCGCCCGGATCAGGCTCTCGAGCGAGTCCACCGACTTCATGGTTCCCCACCTTGGCTTGGCTTGCTTGACGCGCTCTAAGATATATTGGATCCTGATTGCGCGTCAACGAGCCTTTTTTATCGACTTTACGTCTCTTTTGGATCCATTTCGCGAGGTTCCGCCGTGGCCACGCCGTTCCGCGACCGGGAAAACATGCTGAGACGCTGGTGATGGGCATGCTCCCGGAACAGGGATTCGGCACGCGCCGCATCGCGCTCGCGAATGGCCTCCACAATCGCGTGATGGCAGCCATGAGCGCGGAACAAAAGATCGAATGCGCGTGCGATTCCAACTTGATCGAACAGCAACACCGAGGGTGCGACAAACGGCAGCAGGTTCAGCCGATCGACAATCTGTTTCAACAGCGGTGAGCCGCAGTTATCCACTACGAGCCGATGAAACTTCTCATTCATGATCCCGTATAGCTGCTCATCGGCCGGACGCAAGCGCCGCTCTGCAAACAACCGGTCGCCGCTTTGCAGGCACTCATCGAGCGCAGCCAGCACCTGGGGACTGGCGCCCTGCTGTGCCAGTAACCGCGCCGCCTGCCCTTCGAGCAACGCTCGTAACTCCAACGCCTCCCAACATTCCCTCTCGCTGAAGGATTTGACCGCGAAGCCCCGCTTGCCGACCGGCTCGAGCAGCCCCTGTGTGGCGAGGTTGGGCAGAATGTGTCTGATCGGGGTCCGGGAGATTCCCAGTCGTTCAGCCAGACCCTGTTCGGTCACACGCTCGCCCGGTGCCAACTCACCGGACAGGATCATCTCCTTGATGCGACGCATAATGGGCGCGTCAGCGAAATCGCTGGTGCGGCTCCGCTCGGCCGCGTGGGCTGCGGAGTTGACGGTTTTCTGTTTGGGCAATGGAAAAACCAACTTGACGGATACGGTGTCCCGCGCACGGGACTGGGCCGATATTCTAACGATAAAAGTTCACCTGCCGGAAGTGCTCGCATGTTGAGCAATACCTCCTCGAGACCCGTCCTGGCGTTGCTGTGTGGATTACTGTGCGACGAAGACATCTGGCGCGAGGTCATTGCCGCGCTGGCTGCCGAAGTCGACGTCAGAGTCTTCAGCTTCCCGGGCTTTTCTTCCATTGCCGACATGGCCGAGCACGTACTGGCATCTGTTCAGGGTCGTTTCGCAGTCGCTGGACATTCCATGGGTGGGCGCGTCGCGCTCGAGATCGTTCGTCGCAGCGAAGGGCGCGTTACCGGTATCGCGTTGCTGAACACTGGAGTGCACCCGCCCGCCGCGCACGAAACGGTGAGTCGCGGCCGACTCGTCAGCCTGGCCCGCAGCGCTGGGATGACCGCGCTTGCGGCCGAATGGTTACCGCCGATGCTCAATCAGACGGGCCCGGTGCGGGCCGACGTGCAAGCTCGCCTGGTTGCAATGGTCGAACGCTGCTCGCCGGACAGCTTTGCGGCGCAGATCCGCGCGCTGTTGACTCGACCGGACGCGGCTCCGGCATTGGCCGGGCTGCGGATTCCCACGCTGCTGCTGAGTGCGACTGGTGACACGTGGTCGCCACCGGCGCAACATGAAGCGATGCGTGAGCTATGTCCGCGAGCCGAGCTCATTGTCGTTCCCGAAGCGGGCCACATGCTACCCATGGAGCAGCCTGCCGCAGTGGCGGCTGCCCTGGACAGTTGGTTGGCTCGTGTTGCCGACGCTGACATCGTGCGAGACTGCACTCAGCAAATCCACCGCTACGCGCAACTCAACGACGCCGGCGCTATCGCCGATCTCTGTCAGATGTTTACCGAAAATGCGGTCTTCGCGCGGCCATCGGATCCTGATAACCCGATCCACGGCAGAGCCGCCATTCGCGCATCGTTCGAAGCGCGTCCGCCGCGCCGCACTCTGCACATTATTTTCAACGTGAAAGTTGTTGTAGAGTCGTCTACCCAGGCCCGCGCAACCAGTGATGTCATATTGGTCACTGCCGACACCGCGGCTGCCGCCGTGCCGATCCTGACCCGGTTCGACGGAAGTTTTTCGGATGTGCTGCACCGGGTTGGGAACGAATGGCTGTTCGCCTCGAGGCGCGGACAAATCAACTCCAAGTGTGTGCTATGACTCAACCAGGCGAACAACTGTGGACTCCAACCGCTGCACGCGTCGATGCGGCGAATGTAACGCTCTTTGCGCAGTGGCTGGAGCGCGAACGGGGCTTGCAGTTTGCTGACTATGCCGCCCTGTGGCGCTGGTCTGTCGAGGACCTGGATGGCTTCTGGGGCGCTCTGTTTGACTATTTTCGGATCGACTGTTCGGCACCGCCCACCTGTGTGTTGGCCCGGCGGAGCATGCCCGGTGCACAATGGTTTCCGGGCGCCCGACTCAACTACGCCCAGCACATTCTGCGGCGGGAGCGCGATGGCGGCGATGCCTTGCTGTTCGCGAGCGAAAGTCGCCCGCTCGCACCCGTGAGTTGGCACGACCTGGGAGATCGGGTCCGCAAGCTCGCTACCCGCCTGCGTGCGATGGGAGTGGCACCCGGCGACCGTGTTGCGGCCTGGATGCCCAACATCCCGGAGACCATGGTTGCCATGCTGGCGACGACGGCCATTGGAGCAATCTGGGCCTGTTGCTCTCCGGATTTCGGCGAACGCGGGACCCTCGATCGGCTGGCGCAACTGCAGCCAAAGGTGCTGGTGTGCGTTGACGGTTATCGCTACGGCGGCAAGGCGTTCGACCGTCGCGCGGAGTTGCGCCGCATTGTCGCGGGGCTCCCCGACCTGCAGCAAGTCATCTACCTGCCCTACCTCAACACCGACTCACCGGACCTGCCGGGCATTTCAACAATACTCTGGAGCTCGCTCATGGACGGCCCAGCGGTCAGCGAGGCCGAATTTCGCTACGAGCAGGTACCCTTCGAGCATCCGCTGTGGATATTGTTTTCATCCGGTACCACCGGCCTGCCCAAACCCATCGTGCACGGTCACGGCGGGATCCTGCTCGAGAACCTGAAAAACGCCACGTTTCATTTCGACCTGCACCCGGGGGACCGGCTGTTCTTTTTCACCACCACCGGTTGGATGCTGTGGAACTTCCTGACCGGCACGCCGCTGACGGGCGCCATTCCAGTCCTGTACGACGGGCACCCCGCTCACCCGCTACCGGACCGGTTGTGGCAAATCGCCGACGAGGCCGGCGTGACCGTCTTAGGCGCAAGCCCCACGTACATCGATCAAATGGCCCGCGCAGGCATTGCGCCGGGTGAGCGCTACGGGTTAGCCCATCTGCGCACCATCAGCCTGGCGGGCTCGCCGGCCACGCCGGATTGCATGAGCTGGTTTTACCGCAACGTCAAACCGGATCTGTGGGTTGCCAATGGCAGTGGTGGAACCGACTGTTGTACGGGGTTCGTGGGTGGAGTACCGACCCTTCCGGTGCACGCCGGCGAGATTCAGGCGCCTTCACTCGGTGTCAGTGTCAGGGCGTTCGACGACCAGGGCCGCAGCGTCATCGATCAGGTGGGAGAACTGGTCATCACGCAGCCGATGCCGTCCATGCCGTTGCGATTCTGGAACGATCCGGGCGACGAGCGTTACCGGGAAACCTATTTCCAGGACTATCCCGGTGTCTGGCGGCACGGGGATTTTTTCAGGATCGCCGCGGATGGCCGTTGTGTTGTGTTGGGACGCTCCGATGCGACTCTCAACCGCTACGGAGTTCGCATCGGCACAGCCGAGATCTACAGGACGCTGGCCTTGCTGAGCGAGGTACAGGATTGTCTGATCGTCAATCTCGACCTGCCCAACGGCGGATTCTTCATGCCGCTGTTTGTAAAGCTCGCACCGGGAGTGACACTGGACCCCGGCATCGAGTCGAAGATCCGGGACCTGTTACGGCGCGAGTACACCGCCCGCCACGTGCCCGACAAGATCTACGCAGTCCCGGCGATTCCCTACACCCTGACCGGCAAGAAAATGGAAGTGCCGGTGCGCCGGATACTGATGGGGGTCGCGCCGGACAAAGCCGCGAATCCCAGTGCCATGTCCGACCCGACGGCATTGGAGTTTTTCATTCAGTACCGCGCACGGCAGCAGGATTACGTCCTCTGAGCGGGCACTGCAATCAGTATGCTACACTAACGATTGTTACGAATGGGGGAATACGCAATGGCAACGGTTCAATCGCAAGTGGCCGCTGCACCGTCCTGGATGCAGCTCGACTATTCCGCGGCTTCGGTGCGCACTCTGGCACGCAAGCCTGCGTTGTTTATCAACAACCAATGGGTCAATTCGACGCATGGAGCAACACTTGCCGTCGAGGACCCCTCCTCCGGCAAGGAGATCTGCCGCATCGTCGATGCCTCCGATGCGGACGTGGATCGTGCGGTCGCTGCCGCGCGCGCGGCCTTCGACGACGGGCGTTGGTCGAATCTGCCGCCGAACAAACGTGAACGCATCATCAACAAGCTCGCCGATCTGATCGAGTCGCATGGGGCGGAGCTCGCCGAGCTCGAATCCATCGATAACGGCAAACCCGTTGGCATGGCGAGGGTTGTCGATATTCCCGCCGCCGTGGACCACCTTCGCTATATGGCCGGCTGGGCATCGAAGTTGGGCGGCGAAGTCATCGAGCCGCAATCGACGCCGCGCGGCGCTTTTTTCAGCTACGTATCGCGGGAACCTGTCGGAGTCGCCGCCCAGATCGTGCCGTGGAACTTCCCGCTTCTGATGGCGACTCTCAAAATCGCGCCGGCTCTCGCGGCCGGCTGCACGCTCATCCTCAAGCCCGCGGAACAGACATCGCTCACAGCGCTGCGCCTGGCGGATTTTGTGGCCGAAGCAGGCTTCCCGCCGGGTGTCATCAATGTCATCACCGGCAACGGCCATACCGCGGGAGATCGCCTGGTCAAACATCCGGACGTGGACAAGATTGCGTTCACCGGGTCGACCGAAGTCGGCAAGATCATCAACCGGAACGCGACCGACTCCATGAAGCGCGTAACGTTGGAGCTCGGCGGCAAGTCGCCGGTGGTGGTGATGCCGGATGTGAATGTCGATGAAGTCGCGGCAGGCGCCGCCGGCGCGATCTTCTTCAATTCAGGTCAGGTGTGCATCGCCGGTTCACGCCTGTTTGCGCATCGCTCGATTTTCGATCGTGTGGTGGAGGGCGTGGCAGCGGCAGCGTCGTTCTGGCAACCGCGTCCCTCCCTCGATCCCCAGGGTCACATGGGTCCGCTCGTATCGAAGGAACAATTCGACCGGGTCATGCGCTACATCGACGCGGGCAAGCGTGACGGTGCCTCTGTTGCGGTCGGCGGCGATGCTCCGGCCGCAAACGGCTACTACGTCAACCCGACGGTGCTCGTCGACGTGAAGCCCAACATGAGCGTCGTGCGCGAAGAGATCTTTGGACCGGTCGTGGTGGCGCAGCGCTTCGAGGACCTCGACGAAGTTGCGAAAGCGGCAAACGACACTTGTTATGGCCTCGGGGCGGGCATCTGGACCAAGGATGTCTCGGCCATGCACCGGCTCGCTGCCAAAATCAAAGCCGGCACGGTGTGGGGCAACTGCCACGCCGTCATCGATCCGGCGCTGCCGTTCGGCGGCTACAAACAGTCGGGATTCGGCCGTGAGCAGGCTCGCCAGGGCGTGGAAGCCTACACCGAGCTCAAGACCGTCATCATCAAACTCTGAGCACCGGGTGTCGAGCGGGGGGCCCCTTGCGGGGCCCCCGCCGATCAGAATTTCTTCTTCCCCTCCACCCAAAGGGTGCGCGGTGCCGAAGGCAGGCCGTAGACCTGACCCTGGGTCGCGGACAGATCGAACATCTGCGTATACCAGAGCTTGTCGGTCAGGTTTGAGCCGACGACCGCGAATTCCCACTTGCCGCCGTCCGTCCGATACGTGACACGGCCGTTCAACACGTGATAGCCGTTGAGATAACTGTTGGCATCGTTGCTCGCGTTGGTGAAGTAGCCGGCGTTATAGGAATAGTCGAGGCGCGGGGTGACGGAGGCACCATTGGCCAGCAGCAGCTCGTATTGCGCGCCCAAACTCCACTTTGAAGGCTGGAAGCCCGGGGAGGACGCGCTCAGTGGGATACCGGCGGCCGGATTGATGGACTTGTATGAGAAATGCTGGTGGCTGTAGGTGCCCTCGAGTGTCAGACCCTTGATCTGGTACGTGGTCTCGAGCTCCGCGCCGTAGATATCGGCCGCGCCACCATTGACAGGAGCGGCACAGGGGAAGGCCGCATTGCCACCCGAGTAGGAGGGGCAACTCAACAGAGTGACCTGAATGTCCCGGAACTTGTTGTAAAACGCCGCGACATTGACCCGCAATGAATGGCCGAACCAGTCGGATTTCGCACCGACCTCGTAGGCCGTGAGCGTTTCGGGTCCGAAGGGCTGAACCTGGGACGGAATGAACGGCCGGGGGTTGCTGCCACCGCCCTTGAAGCCGGTCGAGACACTCGCGTAGGTCATGAGCGCGGGGTTCCACCGGTAATCGACATTGGCGCGATAGTCCACCTTGGAGCCCGAAAACTCGCCGACGGTTCCGGAGAAGCCGGGCGGGAAAAACACGCTGTCTCCCCCGCCGATCGTCGGCGGGTTCTCGCGGACGTAGGTGTAGGATTTCCGCTGGTGGGTGTAGCGCACGCCACCGTTGAAATTGAGCGCATCGGTGATGTGCCAGGTTGCATTGGCAAAAGCGCCGACATCGCGCTCGGCGACCGGGTCGTTGCCGAGGAACTCAAAGGAGCCGGGGAACACATAGTCCAGGACCTGCTGGGTGGGATAGGTCGTAACCTGGTTCAGCAGGTAGCCGCCCACCGCATAGTCCAGCAGGGTGCTCACTGAACCGTTCAGGCGCAACTCCTGGGTCAGCGTGTGATTCAGCAATTGGGAAAAGCCGAGTGAGCTGCCGAGCGGCGAGGCATCGTCGTCGTTGATCCACCGGGTATCGAACTCCCGGAATCCCGTTATGGATTTCAACGCGAGAGAATTCGCAAGCTTCCAATCCAACGTGAGATTGAAACCATAGCTCTTCGAATGCGTATAAGGCGCCCAGCAATAGGTATTGCCTGCCAGCCCCCGCGCGCAGAAGTTGGCATAACTGACATAGGGGTCCTTCGCAATGAAACGGCTGTCGTACGCCATGCCGGGCGCGTTACCGAGCAACGGCCCTGAATTCGCCACTCCGAGCAGCGCTCCGCCGGCGGTGGGATTTGTTTTCAACAGCGTGACCCCGGCCGATTCCGAATTGTCGACGGTCACATCGCCCGCGAGGTTCGCTTCGAAGTTGTCGCTGGCAAGCCAGCGCAACGCGACACGGGCGGCGTGATAATCCTTTCCGCCTTCGTGACCTGCCACGCAGCCGCCACCCGCCCCGCCGCCGCTGGCCGGAATACCGGATGCAGGGAAAGCGCAGCCGTAATCGACCCGGGTCACATACCCATCCTGTTGATGCGAGACTCCGGATACGCGCACGAACAGGCTGTCCTTGATCAGCGCGAAATCGCCCATCGCCTGTACGTCGATGAGACTGCGCTCGCCGTAGCTCACCTTGACCGAACCGGAACCATCGCCCTGCGGCTTGACCGAATACAGCTTGATCGATCCGCCCTCGGAGTTGGCGCCCGACAAGGTGCCCTGAGGGCCGCGCAGAATCTCCACCCGGTCGAGATCCAGCAGCGCGAAATTCGAGCTGGTGAGGCTGGTGTAGTACACATCGTCGATGTAAAGACCCACGCCGGGCGCCAGTGCCGGATCGAAATCGCCTTGGCCGATACCACGGATGGAGGACGTCATACCCGGACCGAATGCGCCGCCTGTTTCAACCAGCGTCACGTTGGGCGCCTGCTGTCCCAGATCACGCAATGACGTTTGGCCTCGCTCTTCCATCATTGCCGCGTTCACAGCGGTAATCGCAACTGGCGTGTCTTGTAATTTTTGGGAGCGAAACTGCGCCGTCACGATGATTTCCGACAGGCCGCCTTCCGGTTGACTGCTGTCGGCCGCAGTCGAAGGTTGATCGGCTGCCATCGCTGGTCCAACGCACACGGCAGCAGCGAACGCTGCAGCAGCCCACGGCCGCAAGATGCCGCGAACGACGGCTTGGATTGACCTGCTCATGAGTTTCACTCCCCCTAAGAGTTACTGCGATGTTGGTGTCAGTACGCGGCTGTCAGCCCGCGATTCAAGTCATTTCCCAGTAGAACAGTCCCCCGCTGCGCGCTTCCAGCCGCAGCCGCTTGCCCTTTTGTTCCAGGGCCCCCCGTACCTGAATGTAGTCGCTCCAGCGGGTGAGCCCTGTGACCCGCCCCGCTGGCGCGCTGTTGCGCAGTTGGCTCCATCGATTGGCCTGCTCATGCGCGACGTCGATCGAATTCCCGGTATTGGAACCGAGCCACGCCCGGCTCAGCGGCAACCGGCTGTCAAACACGCGGAGCGCGCCGCCCGGCGCCCCTCGCCTGCCCGCGGCGGCGGCTCCTGTCGAGAGGGTAGAAGCCAACACCGCGCTCGCCAGGAGCGCTCGGCGAGTGAGCATCATCCGCCTGTCTTTCCCAGATAGTGGGCGATGGCATCGAGCTCAGCGTCCGTAACGTCTACGCGAGTCAACCGCGGCATTGCAAGCTTTCCGCGCCGCACCACCATTTTGACGAAATCGACCGTGAGATCTTTGCGGTTCGTGAGCAAGCCGGACTCCGGCGCCGCGCCGGCGGCTACACGCTCCTTGGTCAGCAGATTGGTGCCCATTCCCCCGGGGAAATGGCAGGCGCCGCAACGATTCGAGAACAACACACGGCCATCCTTCCCCCCACTCTGCCGATCGCCTGCCGGCAGCAGCGTGCGCATTTGATAAGGTAGAATCGGAGGTGGTCCGCCGGCCGGGCCCTTCACGGCCGGCGGCGTGGGATCTGCCCGACACACCGCAGCAGCGGCAAACCAGACAAACAACAACGCGCGCTTCACGCGGGACCTCCTGTACCCGCCCGGTCCCGATATACCGACGGCCACACACCCTGTTTGCCGGGCGCAAGAATACCGTTGGGGTCGAGCGCATCCTTGACTCTTTCATTCAGCCTGCGCTGCGCGTGGCTATTGAAATTGAACGTGTCGTTGACGCCGTCCATCCAGCCGAGATGGGTGCGATATTCTCCGTAGCCGGCCTGCGCGGTTTCGCCAATCAGCGCATTGAAGAGCTTGCGGATATTGGCCACCTGCTGAGCGTTGTCGCGGTCGTACATCAACATGTTGATGTTGGTCGCGAAACGACCGCTGACAGTGAAGCTCGCATAAAAGTCGACATCGTGAGCAGCGATGATCTTGCGGCTGCGCTGCAACTGGCCGAGCACATGCTTTGAGCTGGCGGGTACGACCGGCGAGAACCCCATGTGCGCACCCCTGCCACCGACCCAGTCGCTCATCTGCAGCGGTACAGCAGACGGAACGCCTGCCGTGATGTCGAATTGACTCAAAGGTTCACCCAACTTCCAGTGCTCCTGGGTGGGTGGGGTGGGCAGATGCCGGGCAAACGCCTTCTGTACCACATCGGCCTTGGCGCGATTGACCGCTTCGTTACCGTACAACCGGACCTGAGCCTGCCAGTACCCGAGGTTGTGTTGTTTGAGAAGCTCTTGAACGCGACTCGGGGGGATCGCGCCGGGCCGGTCCCAGAAATCCTTGCGCTGACCTTTCAGAACCAGCTTGCCGAGCCAGGAAGGCACGAACACATTCTGATCGATGACACCGCTCAACTTCAGCGGCGTGACGGTATCAATGACCCAACCGATGTCTTCCTCGTTGGGGATATCCCAGGTCAGAACGGTGGTGGCTTCGGGTTCGGGCTGCAGCCACACGCCCGCTTTGGTCACGATGCCGAGATTCGACTGCGTGAACATCTGGGTCCAGTCCGGACCGAAGCTCAAGGGAAACACGTTCCAACTGTGGTTGCCATGCATGGCGCCCATGCCGGTCCGCATGAGATCGCCGTCCGGCAAAACTGCCTCGAGGCCGCAAAGATTGCGCGCGTGCAACCCGTAAGGCGTGTATCCGATGCCGTGATCCAGGGCATTGCCAATTACAGAACCCCACGCATTGCCGGGGACTGACATCCACAGCGGGGCCTTTTCACGCTGCAGGTGCTCGTATAAATCGAAGAAGCCAACACCGGGTTCAATCACGCAGTAACCGAGGCCGACATCGAGCTCGAGAATGCGATTCATGCGGCCGAGGTCCAGGACAACGGTGCCCGGCATCCGCGGCGCATTGGCGCCGTACCCTAAGTTCTTGCCCCGGGATGTCGGCCAGAGTGGTGTTTTGTATTCATTGGCCAGGCGCACAATCGCCTGAATTTCCTCAACGCTCGCGGGCGCGATCGCAGCGGAAGCGGGCCACTCATTCTCCGAGCCTGGCGCGTAGATATCGGCATACGCGTCCCGATCTTCGTCGGTGGCCAGGACCCAACCCTTGCCGACAACGCGTTCGAATGCGGCGAGAGCCCGTTGGAATGACGCTGCCGAAACGAGTGGAGGCAGCGTCAGTTTCACTGAGCGCGCTCCCCGACGGGGCGATTCAATGCTGTAGCAGCGACTGTCTCCAACCGGCGCATACGCTCACCCCCCCTAGCCTGAGCCTATCAACCCGCATTTTTTGTAAGTAGAACAAACAAAATTGCCGATTGCAAGACCCAAACAATTGTTACGGTTGAGGGCGCTGCCGCCGCGGTTGGCCGGCCGCCCCGTGCAACTGAAGCACACTCGGGCCGCGATTTTGCGCGATAATTCAACGTCTTTAGTGAAATCGGAAAAAGAGCGTTCAATGGCAAGACAACAACGACGCCCGGACCGCGGGCCTGAGGTGGAGTTGCTGGTGGCGATGCTGAAATATGCATCGTTGATCAGCCGCCCCATGCGCGACGGCGTAGCCGACCCGGCCGGGTTCAGCTCGAATGAATTGCGCATCCTCATGGCCGTATCCGGTTTAGGAGAAGCGGCCGGACACGACCTCGCCGAATTGATGGGCATGCACGCGATGAACGTCAGCCGTGCATTGACTGCTTTACACCGGATGGGCCTGGTGGAGCCTGCCAAGAACGTGAAGAACCGGCGGCGCAAGCCCTATCGGGTCAGCGCCCGTGGCGCGACCGCATACGTTGGGTTGGAACCGCGTATCGCGCAGATTTCGCGTTTCCTGTTTGGAACCCTGACGAGTAGCGAAAGGGAGTCTCTGCGCAAGATCCTGGCCAAGCTCGACCAACAGGTGCTCACCTGGGAGCCGACCGAGCGACGTCCCCACGTACCGCGTGCCTGAAACCCAGCACGGCGCGGGCTCAGCGTGGTGACCCAACATCACCGGCCGGGCCCTCCGCCAGCCGCACGCCGAACCGCGGATGGGCGAAATGCATCGGCACATCCTGCCGATGCGGCCAGGTGTTGCGAATCTGCGCGGCCGGCAGAATCACGTCCGGCCCCAACGGGTTGTCTGGAAACGCGACGGCGGCCGGTTGCAGGTGAGCCACGGTTTTCGACCAGCCTTTTTCGTAGTCCGCCTGCCATTGCATCATGTAATCCAGGCGTTTGATTTTCCAGATGCCCGCCTCGCAAACATACTCGTTCTCATAGAGGCCGGCTTCGAAGAACTGTAACGGCAAGCCTACAGGTTTGTAGGCACGGCTTTCATGACTGCCCCCCATCAACAGGCCGCGAAAGCGCCCTTTCGCGCTGCGGCGATCCGGCGCCACGGTGATGATGTCCTGCATCTGGAAGTGGTCGAGCAACAAGCCGTCCACCGGACCATTCACGCCCTGGGTGAAATAGCTCTGGAACCAGGTGCCGTAGAGCCTGCGGATGCCCGCATGGCCGCGATACTCGCCTGACAGGAACACCACGGCCCCATCCGCGGCAAACAGCTGCACCACATCCTCGGCGCGATTGAAATCGATGTAGTAGCCATAGGCCCAGTGCAGCCGGCGAATGGCATTGATATCTTCGAGCTCCCCCACTCGCTGTTCGAGGGCGGCCAGCCGCTCGCCGAAGTCCGCCATGCCGGTCTCCTTTGCGCCATTTCCGGTTGCACAGTACGCTAACAAATGTTACGAAAGCAAGCGGCTGGCAGCACGAGACCTGACATGACTCCCATAGAGCTGGGCATCGAGCATTCGGAGCGCCTCTGGATCGGCGGCGCCTGGCGGGCGGCTCACTCCGGCCGGCTGATCGAGCTGGTGTCTCCCAACACCGAGGAAGTGTTCGCCTCTGTCGCGGAAGCGGATGCACTCGACATGGATGAGGCGGTGGCAGCTGCTCGAGCTGCTTTCGAAGCAGGCCCCTGGAGTCGCACGAACGCTGCTGAGCGAATCGCCATGCTCGAGCGGATGTCGCAGCATCTGCATGCGCGCGAGGGCGCGATCGCACGCGCCTGGACGCTGCAAATGGGCGGATTGTCGAGCTTTGCCCGGCCCATGACTGCAGGCTCAACGCTGTCATTCGACCAGATCATCGCGGTGGCCCGGAAATTCGAGTTCGTACAAACGCGGCGATCGGAAGTCGTGCGGAGCGCGATCGTCGCACAGGAGCCCGTAGGCGTGGTCGCCGCGATCGCTCCCTGGAATGCGCCCTACGGCATCATGTTGAACAAAGTTGCGTATGCGTTGGCTGCGGGCTGCACTATTGTTATGAAACCCTCGCCTGAGACGCCGCTCGAGGCTTACATCATTGCGGAGGCTGCGGAAGTCGCCGGCCTCCCTCCGGGAGTGGTTAACCTGGTATGCGGCGAGCGCGAGGCCAGCGAGCACCTGGTTCGCAATCCCGGCGTCGACAAAGTGAGTTTCACCGGCTCGACTGCCGCCGGCAAACGAATTGCGAGCATCTGTGGGGAGCGGATCGCCCGCTGCACGCTGGAGCTCGGCGGCAAATCCGCTGTCATTGTGCGCGATGACTTTCCCATCGAAGCCGCCGCCCAACTTCTGACCGGCACCATCACGCTCATGAGCGGGCAGGTTTGTGCGATGCTGAGCCGGGCAATCGTGTCGCGGAAGCGTCACGACGAGCTGGCCGCCGCCATCGCGCGCCAGATGCAACAGATTGTAATCGGTCACTCTGACGACACCGCCTCACAACTCGGCCCGCTCGCCATGAAGCGGCAACTCGAACGCGTCGAGAGTTATATCGAAATCGGCCGGCAAACCGCCGACCTGGTCACCGGCGGCCGGCGACCGCGGCATTTGACGCGCGGGTACTTCATCGAGCCGACGCTCTTCGCCAGTGTCAGGAATGAAAGCCGGATTGCCCAGGAAGAGATCTTTGGACCGGTGCTGAGCCTGATTCCAGCCGACGACGAGGACGATGCCATCCGTATCGCCAATGACTCGAATTACGGCCTCAATGGGTCGGTGCTGACTCAGGACGCCGATGCGGCCTATCGCATCGCTCGCCGGATCCGCAGTGGTGCGATCGGACAGAACGGACTACGCATGGATTTTGGACTCCCTTACGGCGGATTCAAACAGTCCGGCATCGGTCGCGAAGGCGGCGCGGAGGGACTAGCAGCGTACCTCGAGACCAAGACCATATTGCTCGACGCGGCGCCGACAGCCCTATAGCTCGACGCAGCCACCATCGACAAACAAATCGACGCCCGTAATGAAGCTGGCATCATCTGAGGCCAGGAACAGAACGGCGCGCGCCACTTCCGCAGGTTCACCCATCCGTCGCATGGGCACAGCGTCTTTCATCGCAGCTCGCATCCGTTCCACCTCATCGGCCGATGCGCCGCGCTTGAATATCTCGGTATCCGTCGGACCGGGTGATACGAGATTCACACGGATCCGCCGCGGCAGCAGCTCGATTGCGAGGGTCCGAGCAACCGCGCGAAGGCCGGCCTTGGCCGCAGCGTACACAACGTTCCCCGACAAGGCGAGGACCGATCCGATCGACCCCGTGATGACAATGTTGCCCCCATCTGTCAGATGCGGAAGCGCGGCCTGAATGGCGAAAAAGGCGCCGCGCAAATTGACGTTGTGAATGTCGTCCCAGAAGCGCTCAGTCACGGCCGGGATCGGGGCAAACCCACCCACGCCGGCGTTCACAAACAGTACGTCGATCCCGCCGAGCTGCCCGGCGATCCTCGCAGCCGCCGCCTGACTGTCAGCGACCGAGCCCATGTCAGAACGAACGGCGAGCACGCCGAAATCAGCGGCAACTCGTGCGAGTGCAGCATCATTGCGTCCCGTGATCGCAACCCGGGCGCCCTCCGCCTTGAAAGCCTGGGCCGCTGCCAGACCAATACCGGTGGTGCCCCCAAGAACGACCACCCTCTTCTCTGCGAATCGCATGTCAGAACATGCCGTTGGAGTTGGCGGACTTCTCCGGGACCGGTTGAACAACGTCCCAGTGCTCCATCACCTTACAACCTTCCACGCGAAGTATGTCAACCACGGCAATGCCCCGGTCACCGGGCGCAAATGCGCCGTGGGAATGGACCGCGACCAGATTGCCGTCGGCAATCACGCGCAAAATCGAGTAGTGGATGGCGGGGTGCTGGGTAAAAAACGGCTCGAGAAAGCCGATGGCCGCTTCACGGCCGGTCTGCGCCATGGGGTTGTGCTGGATATAACCGGGATCAACCCAGGTTTCAAACGCCTCACGGACTTTCTTGTCTACATAAAACTGAGTCATGAAGCGGGTTACCACCTGCTTCGGGGTGAGATGACAACCCGGTGACGCGGCATTCGCCACGTTCGTTGCCATTATTGCGGCGCCCAGGACGAGATAACTACGCATGGCCAGATGACGACTCATGGTCTCCCCTTTCAGAACATGCTGTTGGAGTTGATGGGCTCGACCGGCACCGCCTGGATCACATCCCAGTGCTCCACGATGCTGCCGTTCTCGCACCTGAATATGTCTATCGCGGCCAGCCCCGGGTCACCCGGCCAGCGCTCGACGTGCACGTGGACTATCACATGGTCTCCATCGACGAAGGCGCGGTGGATGGTTTGCCTGGCATTCGGGCTGGCATGACGCACGTCGGTGAGAAAACGCTTCAATGCTTCGCGGCCGGGCGCGGCCAGGGAGCTGTGCTGAATGTATCCCGGTGCGATGAATTCGTCGACTTTCTGCGCATCCATGGCGATCAACACCTCGCGGTACATGGCGAGCACCCGGTCCAGAGTGGCTTGCTCAGCGGCGGTGCGCGGCATCGACTGGCCCTCCATCGTAACAATTGTTACCATGGGGACGGTATCACCAACTCGATGCCACTGCGAGGGGGACAATGGACCGGGCTGCATTGTACGAGGTGCTCGACAAGTACCTTCTGGCGCTGGGCCGGCGTGATGCGGGCTCGCTTTCCTGGGCTGCCGCGGCGCGCACCTCTGAAAACAACGTAATGCTCGCGATCGGCGATGGCCTGTGGGGAACCATCGAAGGCCTGGGTGAGTATCGGCTGCGCTTCGCCGATCCCGCGACCGGGCACGTGGGTTATTTCGGCACCGTGCGTGAATACCTGGAGGAATCCGCCTTTACGGTCCGCCTGAGGATCGGTGCCGATGGACGCATCGCCGAGGCTGAATCGGTGGTGGTGCGGCAATCCGACTCGGGCATCCGGTTTGAAAACCCGCGCTACTGGGACAAGCCGATTCTGCTTGCCAACGCCGAGAGCCCCGTGCCGCGCGCGGCGGCGATCCAGCTGGCCAATGGTTATTTCGATACATTGCAACTGAACGACGGCACGATTCACACGCGCTTTCATCCGGATTGCAACCGTGTGGAGAACGGCGTCCAGACCACCCGCAATCCGGAATTCTCAAAGATCGTACCCGTATCCGCGCTTGGCTGCGAAGAGCAGTTCCGGATGGGCAACTATCGGTACGACGATCGGTTGCGCGCTCGCCGATTTCCGCTGGTGGACGAGGAACGCGGCCTGGTGCTCGCGTTTGGATTTATCGACCATTCAGGGCGGTTGGCCGAATACGCGTTGACCGACGGACGCATCGTTCGATCCCCGGTCCGGCGCCCGCACAGCTTCTATATTGCGGAATTGTTCAAGATCGATCACGGCATGATCTGTCAGATCGAAGCCAATTTCATCACCGTTCCTTACAACATGCCCAGTCCCTGGGATCCGCTATGACGACCGCCCTGCTTTTATCAGTGTTATCGCTGACCGCCGCCGACAACTGGCCAACACCGGGCGGCGATGCCAACAAATCACACCACTCACAGTTGGCTGACCTTACACCGGACAATGTCGGAGGTCTCGGGCTCGCGTGGGCCGCGAACCTCGGTACGCACCGCGTGCTCGAAGCAACACCCGTAGTCATCGATGGCGTGCTCTACACGAGCGGCGTCGCCGGCCGAGCTTACGCATTTGATGCAGCGACGGGTAGAGAGATCTGGCACTTCGAGCCCGTGCAGGACATGCAAGTCAATCGCTATGCCTGTTGCGATATGGCTAACCGGGGCGTCGCCGTGGCGCACGGGAAAGTCTATGTTGCGGCGCTCGATGGTTGGATGTACGCGCTCGATGCCAAGAGCGGCCGCGTCGTTTGGAAAGCCGACGCAATCGTCGATCGAAATCGAGGCTATACGTCTACCGGTGCTCCCGAAGTCGCCGGCAACGTGGTTGTCATTGGCAACGGCGGGGCGGAATACGATGTGCGCGGGTATGTCAGCGCCTTTGACACCGAGACCGGGAAACTCGCGTGGCGGTTCTGGGTAGTCCCACGTGATCCCAGGCTCGGTGCCCAGGACCAACCCGATCTGGAACGAGCCGTTGCGACGTGGGATCCCAACAGCCGCTGGGATATCGGCGGCGGCGGTGCTCCCTGGGACGCGATCGCCTACGATCCGGAAACCGGCTACGTGCTGGTTGGCACGGGAAACGGCGGGCCCTACGAGACGCATAAGCGTTCACCGGGCGGTGGAGATCAACTTTACCTGTCCTGCATCGTGGCGCTCGATGCGAAGAGCGGGCGGATGAAATGGTTCTACCAGGAAACTCCGCACGAGAGTTGGGACTTCACGGCCACGCAGCCGATGATCCTGACGCACATGGCCATCGACGGGCTGACCCGAAGCGTCATCATCCATGCCCCCAAGAACGGCTTTCTCTATGTTCTCGACCGCCGCGACGGAAAGCTTCTGCGGGCCAATCCCCTGGTGCGAACCAACTGGGCGCATTCGGTCGACCTGAAAACCGGGCGGCCCGCGTTGGACCCCGATGCGTCGGATTACAGTGCCGGACCCAAGATTGTTTTCCCGGCCACCACCGGCGCGCGCAACTGGCACGCGGGCAGTTATGACTCCCACAGCGGGCTGTACTATGCGCCCGTGCTCGACATGGGAAATCTCATCTTCACAACACCGGGTCAAAAGCCGCACGTACCCCGGGTTCTCAACAACGATGCGGCTCTGATTTTCAGCCCCGACATCGAGGCTGCGCTTCCCACACTGCCGCCTCCGATCCAGACCGCCGTGAAGGCGCTGCCTGCTTTCGCCGAGGTCAAGCGCAAGCCCTACGTGTCTGAATTGCG